>ENA-OQNN01000741-OQNN01000741.1-human-gut-metagenome-genome-assembly--contig:-NODE-741-length-29472-cov-7.312626_pt1 | contig 29472 bp, 41 predicted proteins | sample MGYA00242624_ERZ504870 | MGnify/ENA primary metagenome ERZ504870 (study PRJEB26092, sample SAMD00036379) | human gut metagenome | host: Homo sapiens | study: EMG produced TPA metagenomics assembly of... | reverse complement strand
TTCTGAAAGCCAAGGGTCTCACCCAAAAGGATTTCGCCCGCTTGCTCAACAAGCGAGACTCAGAAATCTCAAAATGGCTAACAGGCAGACATAACTTCACGACTCAAACCATTGCTCGTATAGAAACGGCTCTAGGCAGTAAACTCATCAGCATAGCCCATTGATTGGCTATGCTGATGAATATTCTGACACCTAATACTTACGCAGGTTTCGACCTCTACGGTTCTGATTAAAGTCCTGCATCACCTTTTCGAAGTATTCCTTTGTTTCCATAATTCTGTTTTTTAAGAATTCAGATGCAAAGGTAAATACTTAAAGTGTTAAAACCTTACGCTGTAATGGTGATATACGCAAAATCTACAGACTTTGGAGAAGAATTGGCACTATTATACAAATCTATTCATCATAATCTTCCGGCTTAGTATTTAGCAAATTCACGGTAGCCATGAACTCGCTTACCAAATCAGCGAATTGAGGATTATCCTTACGCATGATTAGTGCAGCATAGTTATCATTACCCTCCTCGTCAGTAATCATTTGTGGCAGGAAAACATACTCCTTTCTTTCCCCGTAGATGCCAAACCAGTATTTGAATAAGCGATTACGCATCTTCTGCATGCCACCACTTGTATCACAGATATAAAGAAATGCAGCATTGTTCTTTGCAAAGAATTCCTCCACTATGGCAAGAATAGTCTCTCGCACCTTAGGATCACGAGGAGACTTCACTCCCTTCGGATTAGAGATACCAAATTGATAAACTAACCCATTATGAAGTATATCATCCCTTTCAAAAGTTACGAAGATTTCAGCATCATAATCTGTGATGAAACACAATGTATCATCAGCTAGGGCCACTTTTACCTCATAGGGCGAATTGGCATTAATCGTAGCCAAAGACAGCTTTTCTACTACCATACTTCTACCCCTATAGGTTCTTTACCAGTACGTTCCAGACAGCTTTTGCGAACCAAGTTCTCCAGTTTCTCCACCATTTTACGTTTGTTTTCCTTAGAAGCATTCCAACGGCGTAGAGCCTCTTCCCTTGTTAACTTTGTTGTATCCATATATTCTTCCTCCTATTAATTCTAGTTCAACATTCAGCCGCCAAAATTACGCTTTTTCTACGAAACCACCAAGAAAATCACAATAAATTTCCCAGTTATGTCAATCCAAAACGTTTCAACAACTTCATGGAAACATTCTCATAAGAACAAATGGCCTTTTTTATTTCTACCAAATCATTCTTATTAATTTTTCCCTTCATCTTATCTATTGAAAACAATTCTGCAAATCGTTCCTTTGAAATTCTTTTAAAATCAGAGCAATCGACAAATCTATCTTGATCACCCAAAAACTCATACTCAGAAGCCTTCAATAAATAGTGCAATTTCCTTCTACTTTCAGGAAGGTGCTTATTGATTTCTGAGTTGATAAGTACAAAACCAATCGCATTTCCTTCTTGGTCTTTACCCACAACTACAAAGAACTTCTTTCTCCCTTCATCTCCTTTATTTTTAGGAATAATACCTTCTTCTTTTGCCATACAAAGACGATAAACTTCACCTTCCTCAACTGTATCAAGGAGCAAGTTTTGAAACTGATTATTATTTCCCAGCAATTCTTTGAAGTTCACCATAGCCTAAGCCTCCAAAATAGAATCTATAAATTCCTGTTCCTGGAGATACTCTAAAAACTCATTAGAAGCATCACCTGCTTTTGCAATATTCAGAGAGGTCATAACAGCATTATGATTTTTATCCCATGCCTCATGCCAGGCAGAATCATGAGATAGCTCAGACAAAGTCTTGGTATCCATATTTTTGTATTTATCAATGGCAGCATCCAACGCTTCTATCTCAGCTTTACTCAATTCGTCCAAGTCAGGCTTTTCGCCAGCTTTCACAAAAAACCAAGCGCATTCCCCACCAGCAGGTAACAAAGAATCGCTAATAGCTTTGACATCCTTATTGTTTCCCGTGCCATTCATTAATTTCAAGGCATCATAAAGATGAGAGGGAACCGGTCCGTGTTCCATGGCGATAAAAGTATCCTTAACTAAATGTTGACCATATTTTGCATAGAGATTCCTTTCCGCAAAATAGATAATCTTAAACAAATGAATGAAATCCGTTTCACCACATTTGTCTAAGACATACAAAGCTACCGCCTTAAGCTTAGCGATATCCTCCGCCGACATTTTATTCATACTTCTCATAATCAATTCCTTCTATATTTAACACTTCTGCCGCAAAAATACGCTTTTTCTTCGAAACCACCAAGAATAAAGCAAAGAATTCTGCAAGTCATCAACAAAATCTCCCGAAATCTGCAAAATCCCAGACCGAACAGGTCAAAATCTGCGTCATCTGCGAATTGAAAATCGGCGGCCGAAGGGAAAGCCAAATCTGCGTGACCTTTATCTCAAGACCGAATAGGTCGAAAAGCCTTAATCTATATTAAAAGATTCCCCCTTCTGCACCATTCTCCTCCATAATGCCGTATATTTGCACTCAGAAAGTAAAACGTTAATAATGATAAGCTTATGGTACAGACATCAGAAACCATCCGAAAGGACAATCCACAGAAAGCCCTGCAGGAAGAGGACGAAGTAACTGCAAGAGCAAAAGCAGCATTCGCAGAAATTAGGGCTATGGCAGAAAGAGGTGAATTCCCAGAAATGACTCTCGATGAAATCAATGAAGAAATCAGAGAGGTCAGACGACTAAGGAAAGAGCGCAACCATTCATAATGGCTAAATAAAAAGCCTCTCTCTTTGGGCAAGAGAGAGGCTTAGTAAGACTTTATGGAGTTCTCCTTGGAAGGAGAAAACTAGGTGGTTCAAAGAATTTCACTTCCATCGTAAGTATCCGCTCAACGCCGTATTGCATATCTCAAAAAAATGTTGTACCTTTTTGTAGACTCACGCATCTCCTTCACCTCATTGTCACCGATTACAACCTCGGCGAACTTTGGCTTGCTGTTTAATTGTTTCTTGCCTTGTACCATAATTTGAAAAATTTAAAATCATGGTGCAAAGGTACGAAACTTTATCTAGGCACACAATACGGCTTTCACCGAATACTTACGATTCAAAAAAATTCTTCAATGCATATCGAATCGCACGATTGATAACATAAGCAGACTGTTTGCAATGCATCACTGCCATAACAACCACTTCATATCTATCAATCAAATAAAAAACCATATTAGGACCAATATTGAGATGCCTAACCTTAATGCCATCTGAAGAAAACTTTTTGTCCCAAATTCCTATATCAGGATTTTACCTCAGCTCATTAACCTTATCAAGAATTCTTCGAAGAGATTTCTTTGCAGTTATCTCTCCAAAGTTATCAACAACATATTACATATCTGCTCGTAGTTGTTCTGAAGCAAAAGGTAACCATCTCAGTTCCATCCCATAGCCTCCATGACAGATTTTTCTACTTGTTCTTGGGTCAAGCAACGACCAGCACGATGTTCTTTAACAGCATATTCCGCCAACTCTTTCATGAGTTCTGGTGACAGCTGATTTATCAAATCGTCATTTCCATCTTCCTCATCATAAAGAGACATCTGTATCAATTCGGCAAGATTACTTCTATCTTCCCGACTCCAATTCTTGATTTCATTCCAATATGGAAGAACCATATTTGCTGTATTACCAGTTGTATACATAATTCTAGCCTCCTATTTATTCTAGTTCAACATTCTGTCGCCTAAGTTACGCTTTTTTCTCTAAACCACCAAGAAAACCACAAGAAATCTGCAAGTTATCAACGAATTAGCCTTAAAATCAGTAATCTATACCCCCATTATAGCAAACCCACCCCATACTGTCTTCACCTTTCCCCAGGCGGTCCCATCCCGCACAACATGGCGTAGACCGCTTTGGTCCGACAACCTTATAGCGAAGCGGTTCCGAGCACCGGAGGGCGGTTTTCTCCCTCGCTCCTGAGGTTTCTGTCCCCTAAAAGGGGAACCGAAGGGGTCGTAAAGACTTGGAGAAGACCGAGATGAGTTCCTTCTGCAACTTGCTATAATCAATAGTTACGACATCTTAAACTATTAATTAAGATGATTGTTTCCTTGATTCCGCAATAATAACTCCACGAAATCCTTTATATTTACAACAAAAATGCGAGGAAATTCAACCTCATTGAGAATTTTAAAGTGAGCATCATTACTCACTATACAACTTGCACCAGCAGAAAAAGCACAATCTACAAATTTGTTGTCATCCTCATCAGCTTGAATGAGATGCAACTTATAATAGGGTGTTACGAATTCCACATTCTTTTGACTTAGAATCACAGACACAACATTACTTGCAATATTGGCATTAGTCTTTTGCTCTATGATTTCTAAATACTCCTCAATAATTTCATTTGTGACACACAAGGTCAACTTACCTTTCAAGAAATCATCCCAAATCTTACGATAAGGGCTTATCCTTGGAAGGCTCATCAACAAGCAATTAGTATCAAGAACTATCTTTCTCATTTGCCAGAAGTACGTAAATGCTCATTTCCCCAGCTCTCGATGGTATCAAGAGTTATACTTCCATTATCGCACAACTCATCAATCCCCTCATCAACCTTCTTTGCAAAGTATTGAGAGAGAACATTTTCAAGATTATCTAATTCCTGTGGAGTCTTGATATAAGACATCATTTGAAGAATCTTCATCTGAGCAGGGTTAAATACAGTCTGTTCCATTTTATTTCAATTAAACGTTCAACTTTGCCGCCAAAATTACGCTTTTTTCTTGAAATCACCAAGAAAATCAAAAGAAATCTGCAACTTATCATCAAATTCTCTGGATATAAGCTGTAAACTATAAACTATTAGCTCTAAACAGTAAACTATTAATTATACGACGGATTGCCTCTTGTGCACCTTCAGGGATTACAGTTGTGGGCGTATTTCTACCACTCTCTGCAATCTCTATAAAGCGCTCAGCAACATCACCAGTCAATACAGGAATTGTTTTAATAGCTATTGCCATAATCTTATCTCCTATTATTTATCACAGACAGAGCAAATTCCACCATTACATATCAATTATTCATCTTTTCCACCAATTACATTCTTGATAATTTCATCAACAACATAATCAAAGTAACGAGCACTCTAGTTACAGCCATTTTGATATTGCTTTAATTGTTCTTGGCGACTTCTTATGCTTATATTGTCGATAATCAATATTCGACAAATCAGGATGTTCCATTTCATCCCAAGATGGGAATTGTGATAACTCTGCGGAAAGTTCTGCATCCGTCTTAGTACGATACTTACTACGATATTCTTTTACCGGCTTACCATTAAGAATAACTAAGCAGGTATATAATTTATCAATATCCTTAGAAGAATATATTGCATCCATAAGACAAAGTCTCATTTCCTGAACAGACAAAGGAGGCCTTACGACTGGAGTTGGCTCAACAACCATACCAGCCGCAGCATTATCTTCTGTTATTTTATATCTATTTCCTTCCATACTTTTGTATTTTATGTTAGATGCCGCCAAAATTACGCTTTTTTCTTGAATCCACCAAGAAAATCAAAAGAAATCAGCAAGTTATCAGCAAATTACCACAAAACCAGCACTTCAATAATCCTATCCACCTTTAGCAAGGCGGTCCCAGCCCGCACAACATGGCGTAAACCTTTGATGGTCCGACAACCATAAAGCGAAGCGGTTCCGAGCACCGGAGGGCGGTTACATTCTCTCTCTTCGGGCAAGAGAGAGGCTTGGTGAGAGATATGGAGCTCTCCTTGCAGGAGAGACGGAGAGGTAGAAAAGTCATCTAAAGGGAGACGGAGGGATTCGAAAGTATATCACCAATACAGCGTCCCCACTATAGATTACATTCCTGCTTTTTTAAATATAGCCCGAGCTATAGCTATTTTCTCAGAAAAATCAACACGCTCTTTACTTTTCATAACCTCATCTGCATTGTTGATAAAGCGCATAGCTTCATCACCATGAAGAGTCGGAATAACCTTTATATCTATTGCCATAATCTATCCTCCAACTATCAAAATGTAATCAGCAAACAGCGTCAATAATATATTTTTTATTTTTCCATCCAGTTTTCAACAACAATACCATTCAGCCTTCCTATGTGCTTAACGTTTTCTGTAACCATAACCATATTATTTATGATAGCTGTAGTACCGATAATTATGTCAGCATCTTCAATAAGTTGACCTTTTTTACGAAGAAAAGCCTTTTGAACAGCAAATTCATTCCAAATATTTACCATTGGCAATATTGTTACATACTGGCAAAACACATGAACAGCTCTAATGTTCTCAGAAGGTCTATCGCTACACTGAGCCCCATAAAGTAATTCACCCAAAGTCATCTCAGAGATAAAGAAATGCTCTTGACCAATTTCTGAAATTTTAGCAGCCACATTTCGTTTACCCCTCATAAAATATACACAAATATTGGTATCCAACAAGTAATTCATATCATCCAAACTTGACAGGTTCTGACTTTGACATTTTACTTTCGTTGATATTTGCTATAATATCTTCTGCCGACTGTTCGCCGACCCAAGAACCACAGCAACGTTCTACCATTTCTTTAGTTCTATCTGCTGGCGTTTTTATTTCCTCTGCATTTGCCATCGACATGGAAAGTAAAGCAATAACCTCTATCTTATCTTCCTTACTTAACTTTTCGAGTTCATGCCAATGAGGAACCTTACTTGCGAGCCTATTACTTAAAGCAACAATATTCATAATTTTCTCCTTTTTAAACGTTCAACTTTGCCGCAAAAATACGCTTTTTTCTCGAAACCGCCAAGAAAACCACAAGAAATCTGCAAGTTATCAGCGAATTACCTGGATATAAACTATAACCACCTTCCCCCATGCGGTCCCAGCCCGCAAAACCTGGCGCAGACCTTTGATGGTCCGACAACCATAAAGCGTAGCGGTTCCGAGCACCGGAGGGCGGTTACATCCCTTGCCCTTTTGGAAAGGGCGAGGGCTTGGGAGTGGGTTAAGGACCCTCCCGCTGGGGAGGGACAGGTGGGGCTATTCTTTCACAATCACTTCAAATGTCTTGAAGATCAACTTTATATCATACCAGAAACTGGCATTCTTCACATACTCCAGATAGAGCTTGATCTTCTCCTGCATGATTACATGGATGTAATAATCCTCAGGATCAGCAGCCTTCTCCATTAACTCATTCTCATTTCTGAACTTGATGCTGGCAGGATCAGTGATTCCTGGTCTTACATCCAGCACATGCATTTGCTCAGGAGTCCAATAGTTTACATAGTGACGAACCTCAGGTCTAGGCCCCACCAGACTCATGTCACCAACAAACACATTGATCAGCTGAGGAAGCTCATCAAACTTGTACTTTCTGATGTAATAACCCGAACGGGTCACTCTTGGATCCCTACCACCGATGGTAACCAACGAACCCTTATCAGCCCCTACTCTCATCGAACGGAACTTGAAGATGCGGAAATCCTTATTACGTCTTCCCACTCTTACCTGACGGTAGAACACCGGTCCTTTGCTATCCAACTTAATCCAGATAGCCAAAACCAAAAGGAGCGGACTCAATATGATGAGTCCGCATCCCGATGCAATGATATCAAATAATCTCTTCATAGAAACTTACTTCACGCATTCCTTGAAACATTCGATTACATACTCCAAGTCCTCATCCGTCATCTTGGTGTTCAGAGGCAGAGTAATCTCATTCTCAAACATGTGGAAAGCATTTGGGAAATCCTTGATGTCGAAGCCCAACTTCTTGTAGGCAGTCATCATAGGCAGCGGCTTGTAATGTACATTGGTAGCCACGCCACGCTCTGCCATCATCTCAATCACCTTGTTTGTCTCCTCACGGGTCTTACCCAGGAGGCGAACGATATAGAGATGACCGGAAGAAGTATGTTCCTCGTTATAGTGAGGCAATACAGCCACATTCATGTCCTTAAATGCCTCATTGTAACGCTCAATCATCTGACGACGACGCTCCAACATACCCTTGTAACGGTTCATCTGAACCAGACCGATGGCAGCCACCACGTCTGTCATATTGCACTTATACCAAGTACCTATGATGTCATACTCCCAGGCGCCCAATTTAGTCTTAGCCAAGGCATCCTTGTTCTGACCATGCAAGCTCAACAGCTGAGCCTTGCGATACAAGTTCTCATTCCAGGTCTCACCTTCTATCTCATGCACTCCGCTGAAGGTATTCTCTGGATTCTTATCCAAATCCTTCACCACCTTCTCATTACCGAAAGGAAGATTCCAAGACAAGGCACCGCCCTCAGCTGTGGTGAAGTTCTTGACAGCATGGAAACTGAATGAAGAGAAGTCAGCGATGCTACCCACCATCTTTCCATCACGTGAAGCACCGAAGGCATGGGCAGCATCACAGCAAACAGCGATACGGCCAATCATCTTCTGAAGATCTGTTTTAGGAGTAAACATCTCCTTCTTGCTTTCCACGATAGCGAAGATACGGTCATAATCGCAAGGGATACCACCGAGATCCACAGGAATCACCGCCTTGGTTTTAGGAGTGATAGCCTTCTCCAATGCCTCATAATCCATTTCGAGACAATCCTTCTGTACATCTACGAAGACGACAGTTGCTCCCACGTGCTCCACTACAGAAGCACTCGCTGTATAAGTATAAGCAGGAACGACAACTTCATCCCCCTCGCCTACGCCGAGCAATCTGAGAGCCATCTCAGCACAAGCAGTCTGCGAGTTAAGACATACAGCCTTCTCTACACCGACAAACTCAGCTACTTCCTTTTCCAATTTCTTAGTACGAGGTCCAGTAGTAATCCATCCGCTCAAAATGGCATCACGCACCTCACTAGCCTCTGCCTCCGTCATATCAGGTGGAGAGAAAGGCACATTTCTTCTTTTCAAATCTGTACTCATAATATTTGATTTTTTTTTATTTTTTCAACTTTCTTCCAGTAAAGAAACCAACAATGGTTCCCCAACCATATGAAAAATGGACACAGAAGAACATAACAAAGAGTGGAAGCAAGAACTTCCAACCATGCTCTTTTGCCGCTAGCAAAGAAGCAACAAAATCACATAGAAAATATAAGCATAATCCTGCTAACAGCAGATAAACAAAAGGTAAGAACACTAAAGACAAAATGGTTCCACCTATAATTCCTACAACAAAGATCAATGGTATCATATGGCGAAGGCCAATTGAATCCCTATCTACATAGAACAAATGCCCAATTGATTCCCCATTAGCGTACATCTGCCGACATGATGCCTTCAATGTTGGACGAGCATAATAAGAACTTACTATTTCCGGATTGAAAAATACTTTATATCCAGCTTTTCGTATACGAGAATTATACTCATTATCCTCTGCTCTTGGGAGATCTTCACGCATACCGCCAACCTTCTCGAAAACAGTACGTGGAAATGCCCCAAAAGGTACTGAATCTACAAAATCAGGTTTAACTCCAACACGAAAAGCAGAACCACCAATACCAAAACGAGAATAATTTAAAATAGCATTAGTATTAGCCCATAGCGTATCATTAAATGGCAAAATTTTACAACGTCCACCAACATTACCTATTTGAGTATCGTTTTGCAGTCCAGCAATACATTTTTCAATATAATCCTTATTATAGAGCGCATGAGCATCTAAACGAACTATATAAGGAGCATCCGAATTTTCCACACCTATATTAAACGCAATAGACTGAATGCGTCCTGGGTTATGGATAAAACGAATATTTATATATTTTCTTCCATACTCTTCAACTATCTCTCGTGTTCGATCATTACTTCCGCCATCAACAACCATCACATCCATATCTCTAAATGGACAAGATTGTTCTATAACGGAATCTAAGCAACGAGCTATAAATTTTTCCTCGTTAAGAGTTGGGATGATTACCGCAACTTTGTATTCCATATTCTAACGTTTTCCTAATAATATTCTAATTTTATGCTGTAGACTAGTTGGAACCCTACTCCAAATTAGATAAGAAAATTTAAAGTCATGTTTCTTCCAATAATTGTCAACATCAGCCCAGTTTTTATTTTTCGCCCACTCTACTAAAATTGCAGTTCGCTTTTCAGTATGCCTTGAAGGATGATTTAAAGGTTCATTACCATCTTTTATATCCTCATAAGACACCTGATATTTTTCGATTTTGCAATTATCTACTATGCTTTTACCTTTTTCATTATTGATGATGAGACAAGATACACCTTTTTCTATATCAATCAAGTTTTTTAGGTCTGGTCTTCTATTCACAACACCCCAAAAATCACCAATAGTAATATCAGCAACACGTTCTGGTTTTGCATAAGGGCATACATAACAAGATTCTCGGTACGTTTCTCCCTCCAAGAAATATGTCATATAAGACGATAAACGGTGATTGATTTTTTTCGTCTTACCATTATTTAATTCAAGAAGATTATTAAATGTCCACCCTTGTCTTTTATCTCTAAAGATCATTTTCTTTATTGAAGCTCTAGAGTGAAGATCTAAATAAGAATGCAACATTTCTACATTAGGTACACCATGACATATTACCTCAACCGTAAGAAGATTCTCATTATTTTTTGTGAAACGTTTTACCGCTGCGACTTGACAAGGTGTACCGGAAAATAGGACTTTCTTACCTTTCTGTAAAACTTCTGCAACATCCTTATACACACCCTCGGTGTTACTTTGGACATATTTAGAACCATACATTTGTTTTACTACTTGAATATTTGAAGTAAGAACATGACGGGGAGTAAGTTGTTCATCCATAATGCAACCTGCTACCATCCATCCTTTTGAAATAAGTTGCTCTGCAATTGCAGCAAACACACCTCCAGAAGAAGATAGTATTAACTTTTCTTCATCAGAACGTATCGCTGCAGCTGTCAAAATAGGATGAGACAAGGCTTCAGGATTTTCTATAATGCATTTTTTAGTACATAGCCCACAATCAATGCATAATGAATCATCAATTACAGGACGCATATAGCCTAAATCATCGGATTGCATTGTAATGCAATTCTTTGGGCAACAAGCAACACACAGAGCACAGCCAGAACAATCTTTGCTCTCGAAATCAGTAACTCTTTTATTTCTGAAACTCATGTTGTACAATTTATATTAGTCAATTTGACAAGCAGCTAAAGATTCTTTTAAATACTTCCTTGCTACTTCTCTTTCTGATTTAAGTATAAAATCTGATTTTTCAAAATCTACATTTATATCTAACATCGATTCCATAGCAGGCTCATATCGCTCTAATAGTTGAAGCATCTTCAACAATGATACAACACGACTACTTTGAGAATGAGCAGAACCGTAATTTCTATCAAAGACACAGAATGGAGTATGAAGATTAATAGAGAATGCTGTACCATGGAAAGAATCTGTTACCACATAAGTAGCATTATCCACTAAACGCAGAAAGTCAAGTGGGCCTGCGGGAACAATCGTATCAGCATAGTTCATATCTTCATGCTCATAAGGTATAGCAATTACCTTACAATTCAATTTTTCTTTCAATAAAGAAATACAACTCTTTGCCTTTTCCGAAGGAGAATCAAGAAAATATGCCAATATATAAACTTCTTCCTGAGAAGGAATCTGTAATTTATGTCTCCAGGTGTCACCATCAAGCAAAAGCGTAGGATCCAACAAGTGCAAAGCCTTGCGCCCACATAGTTCCTGTATTAATTTAACGCCGCTATCTTCTCGTACAGAAAGAAATCTAACTTCTGAAATCCATTTACGCAACTTTGTTATATTATATTTTGCCACAAAGTCATGCCCTAAACTAGTTGCAAATGAAATACGCTTCTTTTGGGGAGCAAATCGCAGATAATACATAGGGTCAACATATAAAGAAGTTGGATTCCAGAGTTGGTCACTTCCAGCAATAGAAGCAACTGCTGACTTAGCCTCCTTCTTTAAAGCTTTCCATGTCATGCATTGGGGTTTCAAATATCGTGCAGTAAATTCTTCAAATCTTAACTTAGAATCTCCGAATATACTTTTTTGATAAGAACTTCTATAAGCTTTAATAGTCCTAGTGTCAAAGGTTTGCAACGTGCGGAACAAAATAGTAAATAATTTGCCCATTCGAACGTCTCTACCCTTTACTAAGCTTTTACGTTCTATCAATTCACAATTATACCCCAAGTTCTCAACTAAGACCTTCGTCGCAAAAGTCTGAAGACTCGAACCAAAATTAAAGCCAGAGAAGAGTGTCGTCAATAAGACATTATCCTTTAAAGGCATATTTTTATTCATACAAGATTACTTTTTTCTATTATGAACATTTCTGTAATAACGGACAAAACACATAGGAACCAACCCTTTAACATACCAATTGACATAACTCTTAATACAGTAAATATAATATAAAGGCTTACTCTTGATATGTTTTTTATATTTCAATACAGTATCTGTTAATTCCTTCTTTGATCTGTTGTTGGACGCACCACCATCAGACATATTTGAGAGAACTTTTGGAATAAAATGAACTGGTACTCTATTCTCATAGCATCTCAATATAAAATCCGCATCAGCTTTCAGTTTAAAATTAACATCAAATAGACCAATGGTATCATATACGAATCTAGGAACGAAAGTTGCGGGATGATTCAATCCCATTTCAAAATTTCTGGATTTTGATTCATATATTCTTGGGGATGTTGGATATAACTGAGTTGAACCAGAGGAATAATGAAATAAAATCTCACCTGCTATAATAGTTCTATTTGAATGCTCACAATAACGATTTTCCTCCCATACAGTTTGAAGCGTATCAGCCTCCAACCAATCGTCACTATTCACAATGCCAATAATTGTTCCTTCCGAACGAAGAATACCCTTATTCATAGCATCATAAATACCCTTATCACTTTCACTTTTCCATTTTAAGCGTCCTTGAAAAAGAGGCTCATATTTTTTTTTGATGCCAATAGTTTCATCAGTAGAACCACCATCTACTATTATATACTCATAATCGGAGAAGTTTTGGTTCAAAATGGATTTGATTGTACGCTCAATTGTAGTAGCACTATTGAAGCATACGGTTATTATCGAAAAAAATGGTTTATTATTCATATAATATAAATATTTCGTTAGAACTCTAGATTACTCATCAATACTCATAAAATAATTAGAACAAAGAGAAGTTCATATTATAATCAATATAATATTTTGATTGTAAACTAACAAACGTATAAATTGTTATTATCAAAACTAAAGCTATAAAAAACAGAGGTCTTATTTTTATTTTTCGCTTCTTTAATAAATTTGGAATCACTAATATCAAGAAGAGATAGAAATACCAATAAAATCTTAAACCTATATAAAAAGAGATGAACACATTGTATATTACAATACCTGCAACATAAAAAAGTGCAATAATTTGATTTCTCCTGTTTTTTTGCGAAAATTGTTTTTTATTAAATATGAGAAGATATAGAGCAGAAATGTTTAAATATATCTGGAATGTACCACTAGCAACACCTCGTTCCTCAAACACATCCATATAGTTAGAGTTTAATCCCAACAGCATAGTGAGACCACTTATGGCATCAAAAAATGATTGCAAACAATGTCCAATTACAAAGCTACCTAACAAAAGTATCAAACACAGTTTAATGTTAAATTTATCTCGAAACTTGGATATGACAAACGCTAAAAAGGCAATTATCAAAATACTTTTATGAAACAACGCACCAAATATTAATGCGAGTAATGCTTTTAACTTTTGCTCCTTTATAATATAAAAATAGAACACCAATAGGAATGCACTCATAGCAACAGCTTGCCTTACCGTATTCATTGCTTCGAAATATACATAGGACAACACATAGACAGTCATTGAAGTACAAAACATTCTAGGAATGGTTTTATTCACTAAGAATGCTATAGGTAAAACCGTCAATAGAGAACAGATAAAGAACGGAAACTGGTATGTGAGATTTAACTTTTGGGAGAATTGACATAGGAAAATATAGCCAGGCTCAAATACATCCTTATACCAATCTAAATTCTGAAACGTCTCAACGTAATTCTGGTAATCATTGCCGACTTCATATCTAAATCCAAGAAGAACGATTAACAACGTTACAACTAAGCAACGAACCATTTTGGTTAAGCCATTATTACATAATTCTATTATAGATAATAATAGCATAACCACAGTTAATAAAACATATACAATCATAAGATATAATACTAATTCAACTTTTTGGTCAAATATTCCCATATTTTACAATGGTCAATACTCTATTATACATTAAATAGAATGACCAAGCTTCAGTAGACTTATTTAATTCGTTGATTAAATAGATCAATATGACGATTCAATACCACATCGGAACTATAAGTATTTAACAAATAATCTGTACCATCATTTAACAACTGAATAGCGGTTTTTTCATCTAAAGATTTTTCCATAGCATTCACTATAGATTCAACAGATGTAACATCACATAATATACCGCATTTTCCATTTTGCAATACAAATGGAACAGCCCCGGAATGTTCTCCTCCAATAACAACAACTCTTCTTGCCATCCCCTCTAACAAAATATTACCAAATGTTTCTTCTAAAGCAGGATGAACCAGACAGGTGGATTTATCTATTTCTGCAATTACCCCCATATGCGACTTTCTACCTAACAGCTCTACATTAGTAAGCCATCCTTTTTCTCTATACAAATCAAATACAGGGTTACTCAATTCGAATCCTCCACCAACTAACAGCAATTTTGCTGTAGGGTGTTTTTTCACAAATAAGGAAAAAGCTTCTAGCAACAAAGGTATATTTTTTCTTTTTTCTGTTGCACTTGAAGCTATAGATATAAATGTTGGATTTTGAATAATATTTTTTTTCTTTTCAAGAATAAGAGTCTTATCTATTGGATTGTATATAACAGGTATATTTTTCTTGGGATACAAAGATAATATACAGTCCTTTGTATATTCAGAATTAGCAATGAAAGTAATATCCTTAGAACTCATCACATATCTAAACTGAAGATAATATAAAGCCCATTGAACTTTCTTCAGAAAAGAAGATTGAACTTTAATTATATAAGGACACCAATCACGAACTGTACAGAAAACAGGTATTTGCTTAGCAAAAGTCATGGATGCCATAGCATAATCATAAGTCCATTGACAATGCAAAACGTCCAAATTAGGAAGTACCTTGCGAATATAGCGTTTAAGCCTGTTAACCATATAAAAGCGGGAAAATCCGTGAAACAAGAATAATCCTGGCTTACTATTTACCACATATATAGTTAAGTTCTCACCAGAATATGTGATATCCTCTGTGATGGATAAGGGAACATCAGAGGTTATTACTGTTACCTGATGGTGATTTCTTAACAATTCCTTTACATATGTATTAACTGCAGAAGCTCCTTTATTAATGGATAAAACAGGAGCTTCAGAACTAATATAATCCTTTAATTCAAAAGGATTAACCGGGCCACATATACAAATATTCATAGTTATATTCTATTAAAATAGAGTCTTCAATTCAGTATAAACTACCTAAATGACTTATTTTTTATTTTTAATTATAATATTCACCAATTGATTTATTTTTTCCGTTTCAGTATTTATAGTATAGAGAGACGTTATTATATTATAATTTTTCTTTTGAGATTCTTCAGAAAGTGGTACTTTTAAAGACTCCTTAGACAAATCTTTTTGGATGGAATAAATATCACACCCTATAGATTTAAAATAATGATAAGTAAGACAATTGTCTGAGATAAAAACCTTCTTACCATGTTTTAACGCAAATTCTATATTCCCAATAGCTTGTTGGCGTTCAAGAAGATATAAGCAAAATCCACAGTCATCATAAAGCTTGAAAAAATCATATCTATTCATGAATTGTAGGAGCGGGATGAATCGACCTCCCCATAGCTTTCTTCCTGCAGAAACTATTTTATTTATATAATTCTGAGAAGCTCCATAGCTTAATACAGCATAATATTTTATATCATTTTTATCAGCAAAGCTATTAACTAACTCAAACATATCTAAATGATTATTTGTTGGAGCAGCAGAATTTCCAAGCATTACATCCATACCTTTAGACAAAATAAAATTAGACTCATTATCTTTTAAATCATCTAGAGAATTATAAGAATAGTAAAATTGCTTGGCATGAAAAAAAGTCAATTTCGACATCAAACCATATTCCTGTGGTAAAACACCGGAAAAATAATCAACTCGTGAAATGGCATTTCGATAAAGATCTCTTCTTTTCTTACTATAAAAAGTAATCTCTTTTATCTTTTTTATCAGTTTGTTTTTAAAATTACAAACAAATTTCTGGGTATCATGATGATATAAAGGAATATTCAAGACAAACTCATTGTAAATATCAATTCCCCATGCCATCCAAAAAACCAAAAGAGACTTAGGAATTTGCGGAGTGACATCTAATGGAAGAGATAATAAATTATGAAGAAAAACAGCATCTATATGGTTATTCTCTAAGAAACTAACAAATGCTGTTTTTTCAACAAACAATATTCTATGAGATTGCTTAATAAGCTTTAATACAGGTATATTCTTGATATAAACTAGGACATAATAATTCTCTGCAGAATGACAAATATTATCATTCAGTTCTATTAAATTATCAATGAATTTTTCATCCGTAACAATATTGGCAATTCTAACCATTAGCAAACGCTTATTTAACCCATTCAACAAAATATTTAATTGCAATTCCTTCTGAATATGAAATCGGTTTTGGTAAAGCATTGTTCATAAAACAAGCCAAATGTGCATTTACAAAATCATATCCTGTTTGACAAGAAAATGCAATTCCTGCAGAAAATCTTGGGTTTATATCTATTAAGTAATACCCTGTACTGTTTTTAATAAATTCCATATTAACGACACCCGAAATATTTAATTTCTGCCCTATATATTTTACCAGATTTTCCAGCGTCTCGTCACGGAATATTCTTACAGTTGTTCCTGCTCCATTCTTTGTTCTTAATAATTCTTCACGAGGCACACAAAAAGAAGCACCAGACAAAGGCTCTCTAACATAATCAACAGTACATACACTTCCTGCTATTTTTTCTTGAAAAATATATGATGAAATATGCTTTATTTCATTAAGCTGGTTCTCATTATTCAAATAGCACAGGCCTTCACTACTTCTACCATCTCGTGGTTTAGCTACGCACGGATAATTTAATCTCGATAAATCATCTTCTAAGGTATATGTAGGTACGGAAGGTACATTAGCATCATCTTTGAAAGACTTATATAAAGAATATTTATTTCGAGCAACTTTCAATGTTTCTTTAGAAGAAATACATACAACAATACCTTCTTGCTCAAACAGCTCACGTTTAGCATTAATCACATCTATCTCTAAATCAGTAAGAGGGAATAGATATTTTACCTCATTTTCTTTCGCCAATCTAAGAAGGAACGGAATATAATCCTCTGTATTGGCATAAGGAGCTTGTTCAAAAATATCACATAGAGATGCTTCATAGTGCCATTCTTTGGGATATATATCGCATCCTATAACTTTATGCCCCGCTTTGTGCAAATTATTAATTGCACATAAAGCAGACATAGAACCGATTGCAGTTAATATAATATTCATATTAAATTTTTGATTTTTGCAGAACTTCATCAACAGTCCAACGTTCCCGAACAATGCTGATGTGTCCATTGTTTATAGAATAAACTGTAGGAAACCAGGAGATAAAAAGAGGTGAGAATGTTAATGTATAAGCACCTACCTTGTCAAAACGAATTATATCGCCAACCTTAAGTTGTTTTTCCTTGACTAATTCGAAAAATGAATCATACTCCAAACATGTATAACCGACCAAAATTTGAGGACAATTAAATATAGAAGTTGGTTCCTGTTGCTCAATAGAATAGAAATAACTTTTTATCGTCTTATGCATTAATGGATCTATATGATTTCGACTACCATCCAAAACAACAAAATGAGAGCGTGGAGTGTCCTTTACATCTTCAACTTGCGTATAGTAACTAAAGCATCCAGATAATAGACTTACACCTGGTTCGATAATAAGTTTGAGACGATCAGGATTATAGCCTCTTTTAAAAAGTTCTTCAGATATGGTTGATATATAATCTTCCCACTGAGGTTTATGGGGTACTTCACCATAAAAGCCACCGCCAGCATCCAAATATTCTATATCATTAAGAGAATATCGTCTAACAATCTCATCAAACTTATTAACTATATATTGGTAAACAGCCAAAGAGCGAAGATTTGTTGATATATGCAAATGCAATCCCGTAATCTTAATTGTCTTGATTTTACGCAAATAATCAATTGCATGTTCTAACTCTCCTGTTTCATAGCTAAATCCAAATCTGCTACCTTTTGCACCAGCCGTAGATGCATTAGGGAATATATCTTCTATGTCATTATTTACACGAAGGCCAACTTTTATTATGTCATTAGGATGTTGTCTAGCGTATTTTTCTACAAGAACTAATTCATTTTTTGAATCAATATTCAAATAACATTTTTGTGTAAGTAACTTCTTTATCCAACTATCATGCTTAATCGGACCGTTACATACAATATTCCCCCCCCGAATTGAGTTACTTTATTCACAAGGTCATATTCATCCTCTGAAACAACCTCTGCAGCAACACCACATTTACGCAAAACTTTTGCAAGATATGGTAAAGAATTAGTCTTTACAGAATAAGCAACCAAGCCATTACTCCAATATCTCTCAAAAGCTTTATGAATCAAACTTACTTGACAAGCAAGATGATTTTCATCAAACAAAAAAAATGGCGTATGAAGGGTTTTAGCCTCTTGGTAAGATAAGTATTGCATACTATTTTAAGATACAATCTAAAGTTCTTTGAATATCCTCATCACTCAATGCATGGTGCATAGGCAAGCAAATTACGCTGTTTGCCATCTTGTGAGCATTTGGTAAATTTGTTGGATCTGCACTTTCCAAACCACGATAAGTAGAGAACTCGCTGATTAATGGATAGAAGTAACGACGCCCCAAAACATTTTGAGACTTCATTTTTCCGTAAAGTTCATCACGAGTCATGCCAAACTTCTGGGCATCAATAAAAATAGGGAAGTAACTATAGTTATGACGAACACCAGGAATATCATCGAAGAAAGTTATACCCTCTACATTGCGCAAAACCTCACGATACTTAATAGCTACCTGATGACGAGCCTCAATAGCTGCATCCACCTGCTTCAAGTTAAGCAAGCCGTATGCACTACGCATCTCGTCCATCTTACTATTAATACCAGGACCAACAACCTCTGTCTCTCCGGCAAAACCAAAGTTCTTCAAGTAATCAATGCGTTTCTTGGTTTTCTCATCGTGCATGATCATAGCACCACCTTCTATGGTATTATAAACCTTTGTAGCATGAAAACTCAAAGTGCTCATATCACCAGCATTCAAGATGCCTTCACCATTCACTTCAACTCCGAAAGCATGAGCTGCATCATAAATGACCTTCAAACCATACTTATCAGCAATTTCTTGGATTGCCTTTGTATCGCATGGCTTGCCATATACATGGACTGGCATAATAGCTGTTGTTCTTGGAGTTATAGCAGCTTCTATCTTGTTCGGATCTATATTACCTGTGGCAGGATCGATGTCTACGAAAACAGGCTTGCAGCCGTTCCACCAAATACTGTGAGTAGTAGCAACAAAGCTATAAGGTGTAGTAATAACCTCACCAGTTATACGAAGAGCCTGCAATGCTGTAAGCAATGGTAATGTACCATTTGTAAAGAGGCTGACATAAGGAACCTTGAGGTATTCAGCAAGGGCTGCCTCCAGTTTCTTGTGATAATCACCATTATTTGTTATCCACTTGCTGTCCCAGATTTTCTGGAGTTCAGCGTGAAAATCATCAAGATTTGGCAGTAACGGAGAAGTTACTGTTATTAATTTTTTATCCATAAAGATATTATTTTAAATATATTTTTATTTTTTCTTAAATTTACTAGGAATCATACTCAAAACTTCACTCCATTCTTCCTTAAGTAACATTCGTGCACATACGATATAAAACAAAATTCCTATACAAACACCAATAACTAGCTGAATGTAACTATTTGGTGTAATAAGTAATGAAGTAAGTACAATAATCCACATAAGTAATGATATTCCCAAAATAGGAAGCAAATCGTTCATTTGCTTAATAAATCCTACATTTATCAGTTTACCAGTATAATAAGTATTTACAATTAAAGCAAACAACGAACTCACGATACCACCACTTACCATCCAAATAATACCATGAGGTATTGTTACGCATAAAATAATAATTCCTATTATTTTTTTTATTACTTCCAACCGAAAAAATAAATCAGAACGACCTTTTACCGTCAGAAGATTTAAATTAATAGAATGAATTGGATACCACATCATATTAAAACATATTAGTTGTAATAGAATGATGCATCCTTCCCACTTGCTAGTCAACAGAACCCGTATCAGAGGATCAGCTATAGCTGAAAGCAACAACATTAGAGGGAATATAACAAAGGCAGACAATTTTAAAATTTTTCTATAATTTTTAGCTAACCTATCATCTTCATTCTGAATACTACTCAAAACAGGAAAAGTAACACGCTGAAGAACACCAGTAATATTACTTGACGGAAGTGTAGAAAATTGCTGTGCTCTAGTATAATTACCTAAATCGATTGCGCTAAAGAACTTTCCGATGACTATTGGATAAATGTTATTATAAGTTGTATCAAGCAAACCTGATCCTAACATCTTACTACCAAACCCCCAAAGATATTTAAATGATTCTTTAGACCATATTTTCTTCGGCTTCCACTTTACCATTATCCATAGAAGAATTGTTCTTATTACATATCCACCTACTTGTTGACAAACTAAAGACCAAACACCAAATCCATTAAATGCCATTCCAAGTCCAATAAATCCACTAATTATAGCACCTGTGAGCGAAACTATCGCCTGGGTTCTGAAGTCTATTTTTCGTGTTAATATTGCTTGCTGAACTGCACATAAAGGATTAAAAAGTGTCGCTAATGCTGTAACTTTCAATAAATTTGCAAGAATCGGCGTATGATAAAAATCTGCAATAAGGGGTGATGTAAGAAACAACAAAACATAACATACAACACCTACTCCTATATTAAAATAGAATGCTGTAGATAAATCATCTTCTGTCAAATCAGGCTTTCTGATTAGTGCCCCAGAGAAACCACTGTCAATGAAACATTGAGCTATTGCTAAAAATACTAAAGGCATCGCTATAATTCCATAGTCTTCTGGTGACAATAAGCGAGCCAAAATAATACCGAAAAGAAACTGGACGCCTTGCGTAGCAAATCTCTCAACAAAACTCCATAATAAACCTTTTTGTGTCTTTTGTTTTAAATTATCTGCCATAAACAACAAATTAGTCTCTTCTGAAGATATCGCGTGTATAAACCTTATCCTTTACATCATCCAGACAAGCATCGTAGCGGTTGGCGATGATGGCATGGCTCTGAGCCTTGAAGGCTTCAAGGTTATTCTCTACTCTACTTCCGAAGAAGGTGCTACCCTCTTCCAAGGTTGGTTCATAGATGATAACCTCAGCACCCTTTGCCTTGATACGCTTCATGATACCCTGAATGGCGGACTGGCGGAAGTTATCGCTGTTAGATTTCATTGTCAAGCGATAAACACCAATCACACAGTTATGCTCCTTGCTGGCATCATAGCTATTATCATCAGCATAGCTGTAATAGCCAGCCTTCTGAAGAACGGCATCAGCAATATAATCCTTACGGGTACGATTGCTCTCTACGATTGCCTCTATCAGGTTCTCCGGAACATCGGCATAGTTTGCCAGGAGCTGCTTGGTATCCTTTGGTAAGCAATAACCACCATAGCCGAAGCTAGGGTTATTATAATGAGTACCAATACGTGGGTCAAGACCTACACCTTCAATGATAGCCTTGGTATCGAGTCCCTTTACCTCTGCGTATGTATCCAACTCATTGAAGTAGCTTACTCGGAGTGCCAGATAGGTATTGGCGAAGAGCTTGACTGCCTCTGCTTCCTTCATGCCCATAAACAAACAAGGAATGCCCTTGTTTTCTAATGTTGAATGTTGAGTGTTAAGTGTTGAATTGCCTACGGACTGTGATGCGATAGCGCCTTCAACAAGAAGTTGAGAGAAGGTCTTGGCTGCTTCCTTCATCATATCGACATCGGTAACCTTATTGATAGCCTCATTTTCTTCTGCAAATTCAGGACGATCGATTACCTTAGGATAGCCTACGATAATGCGGCTTGGATAAAGGTTATCGTAGAGTGCCTTGCTCTCACGAAGGAACTCTGGAGAGAAGAGAAGGTTGAACTTCTTTACGCCTTTCTTGGCATACTTCAAATAGAGGTTACGGGTGTAACCTACTGGGATGGTACTCTTAATGACCATCACTGCATCCGGGTTTACCTCCAAAACCAGGTCGATGACTTCTTCTACATGGGTTGTATCGAAGTAGTTCTTCACTGGGTCGTAGTTGGTTGGTGCTGCAATCACTACGAAGTCTGCATCCTTATAGGCTGATTTGCCGTCAAGGGTTGCCACGAGATTCAATGGCTTTTCAGCCAAATATTTTTCGATGTAATCGTCCTGGATTGGAGAAATCTTATTGTTGAGTTTCTCCACCTTCTCAGGGATTACATCTACTGCTGTTACATGATGGTGCTGAGACAATAGCGTTGCTATACTCAGACCGACGTAGCCGGTACCGGCTACTGCTACTTTTATATCTTTAAAATCATTCATCATGATATTGTGTTTTATTCTTATTATTATTTTTTCGAAAACCTACCCGTCCTTCCTTACCGTTAAAGAAGGATTTTTTCTACCTCTCCGTCTCTCCTGCAAGGAGAGCTCCACCTTTCTCACCAAGCCTCTCTTTCCTCAGGGACGAGAGGATGTAACCGCCCTTAGTGCTATATTTGCCCCACCTGTCCCTCCCCAGCGGGAGGGTCCTTACCCTATACCCAAGCCCTAAATCCCTACCATAGGGATTAGGGATGTAACCGCCCTCCGGTGCTCGGAACCGCTACGCTATAAGGTTGGCGGACCATCAAAGGTCTCGCCATATTGTGCGGGATGGGACCGCCTTAATCATTACCTATCGTTTTATCCAATAGTATTGATGAAAGACACACCATTTTGGTTTTCTATAATTTTAGCAGCTTTGGTACTACTTATAGTAATCATTGTAGAATGATGAATGCTCAGTACCTTATCTTGTAACTTTACATCATCCTCTAATGCTTTTATATTCAATCCAAGGTTTCGAAGATAATCAACATGAAGATGGCGACTATGAGACTTTGTTAAAGCATGGCTTCCTATATTTTCAACAACATTATCAGCTTTCTCTTCGGCATTAGGAATACCATCAAACATATTATCCATCAACCATTGTTTCACCAAACCATTAGACCAATCTATTACCTTTTGACATTCACCTACTAAAGTTGGAGTATATTTCGATAATATCGGACCCCAAACTTGTGTACCTACCGGATTAACTACATTCTCATGCTTGATATTTTCAAATTCCTCAATGATACCATGTGCTCTATACATTCCGTACTGCGGATCTATCGGTCCCAAATTTGAATGTTTGCCCATGATTATCTCTTTTGCACAACAAGAAATCATAGTACCTGCAGACATAGCCATTTGAGGGATTATAACCCGAATGTCTTTTCCAAAGATGCTTTGAAGATATACTACCAAAGATTCCGTAGCAGATATATCACCTCCAGGGGTATGCAATATCAAATCCAGCCCTTTGGTCTTATCAAGCTGATATATACAAGTCATGAAACCAGTCTTGTCATTATCATTGATACCAAAGTCAAAAGTCCCATTAGCCATCAAAGACTTTTGTAACCATGCAGAATAATAGAGTATTGTATTTCTACCTGTATAATCACTCAGCTGCTTAAGATATTCTCTTCGTACTAAGTCATATTGACTAGGCATATGCCCAAATCTATCCAATATTTCATTCCATGATGCCATAACTTCAAGTATTATCTGTTACACAAACTTCTATATTATGCCTAATTGTGGGATTCATTGGATACCCTTCATAGAGTGTATCCTTTTGAACCAGCAAGGAATCTTTCAGGATGCTATCAAATAACACCTCTGCTTCCTTAACTATATTGTTATATTTTTCGTCCTTCATATATTGAAGCTATTGTTAATCTGCAACAATTCCTCACTCATCCTTTCTCTTTCCTCACGAAGTTTCTTTGTTTCTGACTTGATTTTTAAGGTTTCCTGCATTATTGCCTTACTCTCGTCCTTCAAAGAAGACACAGCAGATTCCAAGGCAGCAGCCTTTAGTTCCAACTCTTTTATTAGAGCTTGGTGAAAATCAGCCAAGGACGCATATTTCATAGAGAACAAACGTTCCACCTGATTTTCATCAAGACGCTTTAGAGCCTCCTCGACTTTCTGCCAAGAGGCAATAAAGTCAGGATCTTCTGTTTCAATCATCATAAATATACATTTTAAAGTCCTGCATCACCTTTTCAAAATATTCTTTGCTTTCCATTTTATGCGAATTTTAAAACGGTTGCAAAGATAATATTTTTCATTCAACCCACCTTACGCTGTATTGGTGGTTTACAGTATAAACATAACAACTGTCATCACAAAAATGTTTGAGAGAACGACCATGACCACACATCTCGAACTCACGAATGATGGCTGCGTAATCAACTTTTGCTTTCTTCTTATTTTCCATTTGCTACAATTTTTAAATCGGCAGCAAAGGTATTACTTACTTTTTTAGCGGGCAATATGGAGAAGTAGATGGTTACGAATGAATTGCGGCACTTTCCATGCCATTTTCATTAGTTTTTAGAAAACGTCACTATGAGAACCAGTATTAGTCATCACTAAAACCAGCTCATCATTATATTGTTTCCATATCAACAGCCAATCAGACATAATATGACATTCCCAACTTCCCGCATATTGCCCAGATAGTTTATGCGGCTTATATTCAGGAGGTAATTTTCCAGTCTCTTCAAGTAATCGAATTACTTTCTTTAGCTTTTCCATTGGAAGATTACGTTTTTTACAACGCTTTACATCCTTTTCAAAGCGACTGGTAGCTATGATTCTGTATTTCATATTCCCAACTTTTCAAACATATCATCAGCACTTTCATACTCCGTCACTCTACCATGACGAATATCATCCATTGCTTCTTCTATCCCAGACATGCTTTTCTGATGATTAGGAACAATCACAACGCCTTTCATTGCCTCAAGAACTTTCTTGAGTCCAGCCATAACACTATTATCTTCCACTTGTATAGTTAATGTTGCCATAACCTATAATTTTAAACGTTAAACTTTTCCGCAAAAGTACGCTTTTTTATTGAAACCACCAAGAAAAAAGCCGAAAATCTACAAGTTATCAGCAAATTCCACAATGCGCCAGCCGACAAACAATCGTAAATCACCGTTAGAACGTAACTACTGATTTTCAGCAGTTAGCACATCCAACAATTTTTCAAAAAAACATATTATTAATTGGTATTGCCAGAGCTGCCAATTAGGCAGCCTTGACATTCACCTTTTTGTTCGAGTTATAATTACATGGGATTAGGGACATGATAAAATTTTCGAAAACCAACCTTCAATAGTCTTTGCGACCCTTTCGGTTCCCCTTACAGGGGACAGAAACCTTCCTTACCGTTAAGGAAGGCTCCACCTTTCTCACCAAACCTCTCTTCAATGGTCTTTACACCCCCTTCGGTTCCCCCGTTTGCGGGGGACAGAAACCTCAGGGACGAGAGGATGTAACCGCACTTAGTGCTGTTTTTGCCCCACCTGTCCCTCCCCAGCGGGAGGGTCCTTACCCTATACCCAAGCCCTAAATCCCTACCATAGGGATTAGGGATGTAACCGCCCTCCGGTGCTCAGAACCGCTACGCTATAAGGTTGGCGGACCAATCAAAGGTCTCGCCAAATTGTGCGGGATGGGACCGCAAGGGGACAACTTGCTAATTAAAGCACCTCTTCAATTACCAGTCATCAGGTCTCAAACATTCTTTACTACTAGAATTAAAGGGCATATTGACCTACTGAAGGAATATTTAAGTGAGCTTGTAATCCCATTGCATGAAGCACTCGGGAAATCGTATTGAGGGTAAGATTCTTACCGCTCTCAATTTTCGAAATCTGTTCTTTCTTCACACCTACAAGGTTACCTAACTGCTCTTGAGTAAGTTGCTTTTTCTTACGAGCCTCCTTTATTGCCTCACCAATTATGAATGTATTAATTTCATCTTCAAATTGGTTTCTATGAGGGGTTCCTATCTTACCTATATGCTTATCTAGAATTTCTTCTTCTGTAAAAAATTTCATTTCTTCCATAGTTACTATCCTTTCATTTTAAAATACAACGTTCTAATTTCCTCGGCTCTTTTTATCTGTTGTTTAGGAGTCTTTTGTACTTTCTTGATAAACCCATGTGTAGCAACAACTAAAGAATTAGTTGAGGTATCCCAAAAGGCAAGCAAGCGATATTGAATTCCATCATATTTCGTACGGAATTCCCAAATATCAGTTCCTTCTAACTTTTTAAAAAGCTTAGGATCTAACACATATTTTGCCTTTCTAATATTCGACAAAATCTTATCCTTAGCCTTTTGTGGAAGACTATCCAAAAAGTCATCAGCTTCTTTTGAATAAAGAACCCTAAATCTTTCTAACATTATACTATCTTAATAAAACTTATATCCTTTAGGTTCCCTTTCAAGAGGATAGAAACCTCAGGGAAGAAGAGGGAAATTGGCGGACCATCAGAGGTCTGCGCCAAGTTTTGCGGGCTGGGACCGCAGGGGGGACTGTTTGCTGATTGCCCCCGGCTGACTAGTTCCTCATTGCTGTTTCGCTCTGCACTTGTCGATACTCGAATGAGGAAAATTGTATTTGTCAACCTATACTTGGCTTATGACTAAACATTACAACACACAAAATGATTCTGCTTCCTTACCGGTTCTGCGGCGATAGTCATCACGCATACGCTTTTCCATTTGTGTTAAGTATTCTGCCTTTCGCTCCCTAGAAGCCTTGAAGCGACGCATAAAATCTGCCTTTTTTTCTTCTATATTCATAATATAATCTCCTTTATTAATGAGACCGGCTGGCTAATGTTCGGGTTTCAACATAAACATATTAACAGTATTGTTGAATTCTGATACGTAATCTACAAAATGCGGATTATCTTTTCTTAGAATCATTGCTGCGTAATTATTCACATTCGTGATATTAAACATGTATGCCTCGCCATGCTCCAGCAAGTCATCAAGATCAAAGCTAATAGCAATCTCAACGCTATAATCCGTTACGAAACGGTAAGTATTTGGATTTACCATCATAACATCATACGGCGAAGAGGCATTGATTGTTTTCAAAGAAAGCTGTTTCATGTCACCAAACATTTACAAACTTTGGTTCTTCTCCAGTGCGAGCTAGATAATCCTGACGGAGCATCTGCTCTAACTCTTCCATACGCTTTCTTTTTCTTTCCTTTGATGCCATGAATCTTTTCATCGCAGCATCACGCTTTTCCCAAAATTCTTTATTCAATGTTTCCATAAAACCTCCTATTTTTTAATATTCAGTGCAAATATAAGGGTTTTCTTTGAAACTACCAAACTTTTGGGGGATTTTTTTGCTTCATGCTGAAAAGTACCACAGATTTCAGATTTGTTCTTCGGGAATATGACCTTGTCAAATTTTGTTTCTGAATTATCGCGATTTCCAGATTTTCAATCTAGATGGCTGCGATGACCTAATTCTATCGAGTTTATATCGCATTTCGTGCTCTTTGCAGAACGAATAACCTATAGTTGTACGACCGTAAGTCTGCAGTTGTACAACTATATATGCTATGGTTGTACAACTCTGGAGTTATGGTTGTACAACTATAAGGGTCTTAGTTGTACAACTGCAGAATTCTGTTTTTTGACGCAACCTACAAATTTAGATAACATGCTGATTTTCTGATATTTATGCATCTTTGCTATATTTCAGATATTCTCCAAGAAAGATTTCCTGGTCGGAAATCCGTAAGTTTTGAAGAGATTAAATCTTGAATTTGTAAGAAATTTCCACAATCAGGAGATTCTGACAGACTTCCGTTTATCACCAATACAGCGTCTCTACTATATTACAAGTAGTTACACCTATCAGTATTTTGAAAAATGTTATATTTGTTCCCCATTGCAGTATCGCTCTGCACTTGTCGTCGCTCGAATGAGAAGTTTTTCGAATCCCTCCGTCTCCCTTTAGCCAAAGGGAGCTCCACCTCTAACCAAGCCTTCCTCCTCAGGAGGAAGGATGTAACCGCCCTCCGGTGCTCGGAACCGCTTCGCTATAAGGTTGGCGGACCATCAAAGGTCTACGCCATGTTGTGCGGGATGGGACCGCCCTACTATAGCTTGCTGATTGAGACCGTCAGAATAGTTCCTCATTGCAGTATCGCTCTGCACTTGTCGTCGCTCGAATGAGGAATATTGTTTATTCTACTTTTGACAAGATTACCTCTGGGGAGGTGCCCATCAGGGTTATGGCGGAAATCTTATGACCGCCATTGGCATTTAATGAATGACCACAATGATAGAGGCTATCATCTATAATAAGTCAGCGATTATGAGACTCGTTACGCCATTTTCTAATATCTATATGATTATCGGGGAATAGGCGGTCATGCTCATCCATGAGACGTTGCTTTCTATTTTCAATTGTCGCAAAATTTGCGCCTGTTGGGGCAGAAGCTAGCTCTTCATGAAGAGCATTGTGGATATGCTTACCTATAGTCTTGATATCACGACCAAATAACTGCGCCATTTTGACATCAGCCTATCTTGTTTCTTCACCCCAAACTGCAACCAATCTATCTTTCCAGAGTTTCAGTGGGCAATTCTTGGAGATTTCGGTGTAGAGCTTGAGGCTCTTTTCTGTTAACTTTATAATGCCATCGGCTACTGAGGGGTGATAAGGGAGAGCGGCTGGCTTGATTTTGCCATTCCAATCTACCTTTACATCCATGCCTAAGCCCATCGTCTCCTTACCATTCATCGACATGATGCCTGCCTTCTCGAAATCATTGTTGGTCAGGATTTCTACGAAAGTTGGACATGGGCGCTTCATGATACCGTCGAAATGGTCGATTTGGGTTATTGAATCCAAATGGAGGAAGTAATCACCCCAATCGGCATAAAGGGTTACTTTGGTGTCATCTACAATGTATATGTAAACATGAGTGTAGAAACTTTTCTTACCAGACTGGTAATGGTAAATGACCTCGATGCTATCTTTATGATAGACAAGGGTCTGG
>ENA-OQNN01000739-OQNN01000739.1-human-gut-metagenome-genome-assembly--contig:-NODE-739-length-29500-cov-3.525993_pt1 | contig 29500 bp, 40 predicted proteins | sample MGYA00242624_ERZ504870 | MGnify/ENA primary metagenome ERZ504870 (study PRJEB26092, sample SAMD00036379) | human gut metagenome | host: Homo sapiens | study: EMG produced TPA metagenomics assembly of... | reverse complement strand
TTTTGTATCGCCTGGATGCGTTCTATGAGCAGCTCGACCTTGCTCTTCTTATGTCCGTCCTCCGCGATTTCGACTATATCTTCGAGCTTGTTGGAATAGGACTTTGAAAGGTAGAGCGAGAGCTTCGCGCAGCCGGGGCCGATGAGCTCATACAGGACGCTCGACGCAAGTATTATCGTTTCAAGCGCACTGCCGGACGCGCCGCCGAGCGTTCGTGCACCCATCGCGGCGAGACCTATCGCAACGCCCGCCTGCGGGATAAGCGCGAGGCCGAGGTAGTTGCGGACGAGGTGATTTTTCTTTGTTATGAGACAGCCGAGGAACGCGCCGGCGTATTTGCCGATGATTCGCGTGAAGAAGTAGCACACACCGACAACTATCAGCGGCACGCGGCCGATGGACGACGAGCTGTCAAAGAGCGCGCTGAGATTGAAGTTGAGTCCCGAACGCACGAAGAACAGCAGGAGTATCGGCGGGTTGAAGTAGTTGAGCTGCTTGAACAGCCTCTCATCGTCCGAAAGATTGATGTAGACCATGCCCATCGCCATGCAGCCGAGAAGCGGCGAAACATCGAGCAGGGTGCATATTCCGCAGAACGAGAACAGCAGCGCGACGGAGACTATCAGCCTGTTGTCCGTCGAACGCTTTTGAAGCAGGAGCTTCAATATCAGTCCGAACAGGCAGCCTATCGCGAACACGAGAAGGTTGAGTCCGATGGGCTTCAATACGCTGCCCGCGCTGAAATGACCCGATGCGTTCGCGAGCGCTACAGATATCGCGGCGCTGTATGCGACGAGTCCGACAACATCGTCGAGCGCAACGACCTGGAGCAGGGTGTCAACAAAGTCGCCCTTTGCGTGGGTCTGGCGTATCGTCATGACCGTTGACGCGGGCGCAGTTGCCGAGGCGAGCGCGCCGAGCACGAGCGAGAAGTTGATATCCAGCCCGAGAATGAAGAACGACACGATGAAAACGATAATCGACGCCAGGCACGCTTCGAGCACAGTTATCACAACGACTTTTCCACCGTTCTTTTTAAGAGTCGAAAAGCGGAAGAACTCGCCGGTGCTGAATGCGATGAACGCGAGAGCGATATCGTTCAGAAAGTCCATGCCCTCAACGATGTCCTGCGGCACAAGATTCAATACATACGGTCCGAGCAGGACGCCGGAGAGTATGTACGCCGTGACGTTCGGCAGCCGGAGCCGCTTTGTGATGCGCGTCATCGCAAAGCCCGTTATCAGCATCAGAGCCACCGAAATTATGATTCCCGCGACGGGGGAGGTGATGTTGAAGGTCTTGTAGAGTGAGTTAATCAAATTCCCTTATTCCTCGTTTCCTTTCAGAGAGTAAAAAAGCAACCGCCGGGAGAGCTTTTTCGTCCGGCGACCGATAAATTTTGCAAATTTGTTTTTTTAATATCTCTTGTGATTTACTATATAATATGATATACTCAACCTGTAATAAAATCAAATTATTTTAATTTTGATTTTCAAAAACTTTTTTTATGGTGAGTATATGTTAGACAATAAAACCGAAACTTTGATAGCAGTTGCGGAGCAGAAAAATTTCACAAGGGCGGCTGAAGCTCTCTCTCTGACCCAGCCTGCGGTCAGCCATCAGATAAGCCAGCTCGAACAATCCCTCGGCGCGAAGCTGTTCAATCGCAAGAAAGGCGAGCTGACATTGACGCAGGAAGGGGAGATTGCGGTTCGCTATGCGCGTATTCTGACTTCAATGGATCAGAAGATGCACATGGAAATAGCGGACTCCAAGCGCAACATAAAGAAGCTGCGCATAGGTCTGACCCACACCTCCGAAAGCACGTTTGCAACCGAGGTTCTCGCCCGTTACGGCAACGAATATCCAAATGTAAGCATTACTGTTTTTACAGATACTATAAAAAATCTTTATGATATGCTCGACAATTTTGAGATCGATCTCGCAATAACGGACGGAAAAGTGTCGAATCCGTCGCTCAATTCCGTCATGATAGATACGGACTATCTCGTTTGCATCATGTCGAACAACAATCCGCTCGCAAAGCACTCGATGATAACGCTGAACGAGCTGCGCCGCGAGAGGCTCATCCTGCGTCTTCCGACTTCGGCAACGCGAATGCTGTTTGAAGCGACGCTCGAGAGCCACAACGAGTCGATAGACGACTTCAATGTTATCCTCGAAGTCGATAACGTCACGACGATAAAAGACCTTGTGCAGAAGGACTTCGGCGTGTCTATACTCGCAAAGAGCGTGTGTCTCAGAGAAGTCCGCAAAAAGAAGCTGACGATAGTGCCGATAGAAAACCTCAGCATGGCGCGCGAGACGAATATAGTCTATCACAAGAGCTTCGCCCATACCGAGGTGCTCCAGGATATAACCCAGCTCTATCACGACACGAAAAAGCACTATCTCGTGTGAGTGTAAATAAAAATCAGGAGGTACGCAGCCCAGCTGCATACCTCCTGTAATTTTATTTTTTCACAATGGCTGATACAATATTATAGAAATCGCTGATTGATATATTTTCTGCTGTTACCCTGTAATAAACCCCGCCGCAGCTGAAATCCGCGACCATAAGATTTTGCTTTTCGGGCTGAGCGACGGCATCGCTGCCGACTGTTGCCGCGAACAGAACCTCCACGCTTTTGCCGCCGACTCCGATGCTTGTGATCTCGCTGCTGTTTAAAGCATATATGCAGTCGTTGGGCGCGCCAAGTTTGCTGGCGCTCATGGTAAAATCGGCATCTTTGGAGTGATATTTCAAATTTATAACATCTCTTGCAATAGCTCCGTCGGAAGAAAAAGTGACGGCGTGGCTGCTACTGCCGATATATTTGTACTCCGCGCCGAGATTGAACAGGTCGGCGCCCATATAGGCGGTGACTTCCGCATTGCTCCAATTCTCGGTATAATGCTTTGCTGGGTCGAGATACAGCGGAGCCGCACTTTTGACTCCGTTTATCTGATTGGCAAAGCAGAGTCGTTTTGAACCGACGCTGTTGGGAGAAGTGCTCTCGGCAGGCGAGACTGCGGCGTTGTCATAACTTGTAACAGGCTGACCGGGTACGGCACCGGGCGTCCCGGATTTGAACAATCCGCTTTTCCATGCCCCTATTCCGCCTAACGCTATCAGACAAAAACAACAGGCGGGGACAACAGCTTTTGTGATTATCTTATTTCTACGTATCTTTTCGCTGTTATATTTATCAATACGGTCGAACACAGAATCAACAGTTTCATCATAGCTTTTCATATGTGAAACCCTCCGTTTCCAATTGTGATTTAAGTGATTTGCGGGCACGGTAGACAAGTGTCTCGATGTTGTGAACGGATTTTCCCATTATCTTCGCAGCTTCTTTATTGCTGAAATTCTCAAAATATATGAGCCAGAGAACCTGATGATATTCGGGCTTGAGCTTTTTCAGCGCCCGATGCACCGATATCTTCTGTTCTTCTTTTATAACAGCCGCCTCCAGGCTCTCCTCTTCGCTTTCGAGCTCCGAGCAGTCGTCAACGGATACGAGCGAAAATCTTGACCTTCGTCTCAGATGGTTGATGGCGATATTCCGCCCGATGGTGTAGAGCCAGGTTTTAAAAGAACTTGTGCCTTTGTCCTTCGGCTTTTTCGTCCCGAGCAGGACGAACGTATCCTCCGCCAATTCCTCGGCGATGTGTATGTTTCCGACAAAGCTGTTCAAATATAAGATAAGCCCGTCACGGTAGTTGACGATAATTTCAACTAATCCGCTATCATCTCCTTCGTTACAGAAACGGCGGTAGCTACTTGCACCGTTGTCCATAGATTTTCTCCTTTCTGCAAAGCGTCTTTTGTGCCCCTTCACTTATTACACAAGAAAACGGGGAAAACCTCACACCCGATTTTTGAATATTATAAGCTGTCCTGATAATCCAAAACGCCGCTGGTAAGCTTTTATGCTGTGCCGGCGGCGTTTGAGTTTATGTTATATTTTATGCTATGACTGTGCTTGCCTGCTTGTCGGTGGGGACAAGACCGATGTAGCTCTGACCGGGGTTGAGCTTGAGCTCGGTGCCGTCGGACGAATAGAGGGTGAGCATACTGTCCGGGCCGCCCTTTTTCCAGGTTATGTTCTCATATGCGCCGTTCGAGAGATAAACGCCGCTGCCGCCTGTCAGATCCATGTCAACGCATCCGGAGGAGTCGCCCATGAGCGAGACCGGGCAGTAGAGAATAACAACATTCTTGACCGCCATCTGCTTGCCGTCCGCGTCGGTCATCGGCGCGCCGTTGATGTCGTTGAGATAGAGCCCGTCCTGCGCCGAATAAGTAAATGAGTGGTTGCAGTAGGACGAGAAAACTATGTCTATTCTCGAGCATGCGCCGCCGGCGGGAGTGCGCGGTGAGCTCTCAGAAACAAATGCAAAGGGATTCTGATAGCCGGATTTGATATCGCGGCGGATATCGAGCTTTGTAAGACCCTTGTCTATCGCCTCGCGGGTCGTGTATCCGCGGTGCTCAATGGCTACGTTGGTGCGCTCCTTGTCGCGGAAGAAATATCTGCCGAGATATGAACGCCCGTCGAGGTCGTCGACATTGCGCTCGCTTATCGCCGAATAGGCGTATTTGCTACCGCCCCAGTGGACGAATATTGCGTCAAGTCCCTCGGCTATCTCGACGAAGTCGTGCCTTGCGCTTCTGAGCGAGCCGACCTTGTCGGGAATCTTGTTTATGTCGGAATAGAGCCAGAGCATTCTCGTAATACCCGCCTCCGTCACGCCCTCAAATACGATATCGGGGGTGCAGAGTCCCCACTGCGGGCGAGCGGGCTTCGAGTTGTTGACAACTACCGCTATCGGGCGTTTGCCCTGCGCCTTGAAGCCGGAGAGTCCGGTCAGCGGGTCGATGTCCGCCGCTTCGAGTGACTGCAATGAGGATTCGCCGCTCGTGCTGTCCGCGTCCGGTTTTTTCTTGCCGCCGGAGCATTTGACGGCAATCAGGACGATCATCACGATGAGCAGCAATACTGCCGCGATGAGAATGTAAAGTTTCGAATTGTTTTTCTTCTTCTTTTTCTGCTGAGCTGACATTTTGAAAATACCTCGTTATCTGATGGATTTTTCTGTCATATTAATTATACATTTGGAAGCCATATTTTTCAACAGTAAAGCTCCGATTTTATTGACTTATCTTTTTACTATGCAATATAATGGTAAAAAGTCGGCAATTTTCACGGCTTTGGCGCGGAATATTTTTCGCGCCGGAAAAGGAGGTAAACCCAGATGGCAAGAGTATTCAATTTTTCAGCAGGCCCCTCGATGCTGCCCGAGAGCGTTCTCAGCCGCGCGGCAGCGGAGATAATGGACTATCACGGAAGCGGCCAGTCCGTTATGGAGATGTCGCACCGCTCAAAGGTCTTTGAGGAAATCATGGATGAGGCGCAGAATCTGTTCAGATCGGTACTTTCAGTGCCCGATAATTACGATATACTGTTCCTCCAGGGAGGAGCTTCGACCCAGTTTGCCGCGATTCCGCTCAACCTTTTGAACGGCAGCGGAAAGGCCGATTATATGCTCACCGGTCAGTTCTCGACCAAGGCGTATAAAGAAGCTTGCAAATACGGCGATATCAGAGTTGTCGCGTCCTCGAAAGATAAGACTTTCTCTTATATTCCCGAGGTTACCCGCGATGATTTTGACCCCGAGGCGGACTATGCATATATATGCCTGAACAACACTATCTACGGCACGAAGTTCCCGTATATCCCCGACACAGGCGATGTTCCGCTCGTTGCTGATGTTTCGTCGTGTTTCCTCTCGGAGCCGCTCGATGTCTCGAAGTTCGGTATTGTCTACGGCGGCGCGCAGAAGAATGTCGCCCCCGCAGGACTGACTATTGTCATAGTGCGCAAGGACCTTATCGGCAAATCACGCGATATTACGCCTGCGATGCTCGACTACAAGAATATGGCGGACAACGACTCGATGTATAACACGCCGCCCTGCTGGTCGATATATATGTGCAAGCTCGTGCTCGAGTGGATAGAGAAGCTCGGCGGACTTGAGGAGATGAAGAAGAGAAACGAAGCGAAGGCGAAGATTCTCTACGACTTCATCGATTCGAGCAAGATGTTCTCGAACCCCGTCAGGCACTGCGACCGCTCGCTGATGAACGTGACTTTTGTCACCGGGAGCGACGAACTCAACGCGAAGTTTGTCTCCGAGGCGGCAGAGGCGGGATTTGTCAACCTCAAGGGACACCGTTCGGTCGGCGGAATGCGTGCGTCTATCTACAACGCCATGCCGGTCGAGGGAGTCGAGCAGCTTGTTGACTTCATGAAGGAGTTCGAGAAGAACAACTGAGGGGGAGAGGCTGATGAAAGAGATATTAACGCTAAATAAAATAGCAAAGTGCGGAACCGACCGCTTTGACAGCGCGAAATATATCTGCACTGACAATGCGGAAGATCCGGCGGCGATAATGGTGCGCTCGGCTTCGATGCATGAGATGCAGTTCGGAGCGGGTCTTTTGGCAATCGCTCGCGCGGGAGCGGGTGTGAATAATATCCCGATCGATAAGTGCTCGGAGCAGGGCATCGCAGTATTCAACACGCCCGGAGCGAACGCAAATGCAGTAAAAGAGCTCGTTATCTGCGCGGCTCTTCTCGCTTCGCGCAAAGTCGTAGATGCTATCGACTGGTGCAAGACTCTAAAGGGTGAAGGTAGCAATGTCGGTAAGCTCGTCGAAAAGGGCAAGAGCTCATTTGCAGGTCCCGAGATAAAAGGCAAGACCATGGGCGTTGTCGGCATGGGCGCGATAGGCAAGCTTGTTGCCGAAGCGGCGCGCGACCTCGGTATGAGAGTCGTCTGCTTCGACAGAAAGGGCAGAAGCGAAATAAGCGGCGTTGAGACCGTTGACAATATGGACGCGGTTTTCTCCGCGGCGGATTACCTGACCCTGCATATCCCGTGCAACGACAGCACGAGAAATATTATAAACGCGGAGTCTATAGGCAAAATGAAAGACGGCGTGCGCATCCTCAATTTCGCGCGCGGCGAGCTTGTGAACTCCGATGATATACTCGCTTCTCTCGCCGACGGAAAAGTTGCGGCATACGCCACGGACTTCCCGACCGACGCACAGTTGGGCGTGCCCGGAGTTATAGCTATCCCGCACCTCGGTGCCTCCACGCCCGAGAGCGAGGACAACTGCGCGGTCATGGCTGCCGACGAGCTTATAAGCTATATCGAGCGCGGCGAAGTGAAAAACTCCGTCAACCTGCCCGAGCTCACGCCGCCCGCAGAGTTTGAAAAGCGCGTGTGCGTTATCTACAAAGACGGCGAGGGAGTGCGCGAAAACATCGTCGCGGCGCTCGGCGGCAATATAACATCGCTCAACAGCGCAGCCAAAAACGGACTTGGCTATCTCGTCTGCGATACGCCGAACCCCGACAGCGAAAGGATAGCCGCAGTCAGCGGCGTTGTCAGAATGAGAATCATATAAAAAATTAACAGTAAACCCCGGAGGATAACTCCGGGGTGAATTTTTTGTATTGTGGTGGGCTACAATTGGGAGTTGCCTGTTACTTGAGCTATAGCAAAGTAAAAGCGCGTGACTCAACTAATTTTTATAATCAAGCCTCCAATAGCCGCGCCGTACTGTTTGAGCGGAGCGAGTTTACGGGCGAATGTGCCGAGCTGCCAATTGAGAGCCGCAAGCTAAGTACTGCGGCGCGGCGTTGCCGGGGTCTCGGGGTGAACCCCCAAGTCTGCCTTTTCTTTGCAGGCGTTTCTTTTCTCAGACAGAAAAGAAATGCCGAAACGCGGGAAGTATAAAATATTTGATTATTGTATGACGCGAAGGTAGAGCGCGAATTTTATAATTTTATATCATGCCGCTCACGCGGCAATAAGATTGAGCAAATTTTGCGGGCGGATGATATCCGCCAATATCGAGCACTTCTTCGTTTTCACTTTTACTTATCACTTTGAGTGAAGCGAAACTGACCTCTCAGTCTCGGCTTTGCCGAGCCAGCTTCCCTTGCAGGAGCGCATAATGATTTTCATGACCAATCCACTCCACCTCAACCGCACAAAATCAAATCAATTTTCCCATATGTTTTCCTCTTTTCCCCTTGACCCTCTTGACTTTTTCTGTCAAAAAATGTATTCTCTATATTAATACTATGTTTTCCATTTAAGGTGATAAAAATGAAAAAATTCAGAAAGATTGCAGCGGTTCTGCTTTGCGTCGTCATGATAGCGGCGTCGCTCCAGTGCCTCGCTTTTGCCGCACCGCAGGACAGCGGCAAGCTCAACTTTCTCGTGCTCGGCGATTCGATAGCCGAGGGCTTCGGCGTTGAGAACAAAGAAGACGCGGCTTATGGTAAAATAGTCGCCGACACCAACGGCTACAATTACCGCAACCTCGCTCAGGTCGCAAACGATACGCAGGACCTTATCAGAAAGATCGAGACCGTTGACGAGTTCCGCGAGAGCATCGCATGGGCGGATGTCATAAACATCTGCATCGGCTCGAACAACTACCTCGCGAGCAAGGATGTCGTCTGGATAACCATCGGCGCGCTGTTCGGAACAAACGACAAGAAGCTCGATGAGATAGCCTACGGCATCTACGACGATTTCAACACTATCTATTCGCTCATCCGCGAGATAAATCCCGATGCGACGCTGATATTCGACAATATCTACTGCGCGTGGAAGGGCCTCGGACATATTCCGTTTATCAAGGCGGTTTCGCGTATAAACGCTATGCTCAATAAATTCGCCGCAAAGCACGACGATGTAGTTATATTCGACACAAGCGCGGTCATTTCGCACAACACCGAGCTTTTGGCGGATGACTGCGTCCACCCGAACGCAAAGGGCAATGTCGAGCTTGCAAGGCATATGTTGATTCTGATCAAGAATCTCGGACTCGGTGAGAACACAGAACCCGTTATTCTGACTCCCGGCGTGGACTATAACTTCTATCGCCAGAGCTTCGGCAATGTCTTCGGCACAGTTGTCTGGCAGCTGGTTCGCTTCCTGACCGGTAACGTGCTAGGACTCGATATCTGAAAATACATAGGGACAGCCACATATCGGCTGTCCTTTTTTACTTTAATGTGCAAAATTTTTATTGCACAAGGCGCGATATGATGCTATTATATATATTAGTTTTTTATTTTGGGATGTGATGACATGGATTCAAGCTATCTTCCGGCAGGATATAAGCCCCTGCTCGATATCAGACAGACTCAGGTGGCTATTAAAAAGGTCAAGGATTTCTTCGAGAGGGATCTCGCTATCCAGCTCAATCTTACCCGTGTCTCCGCGCCGCTTTTTGTGCGCTCGGATTCCGGACTCAACGATACATTGAACGGCGTCGAGCGCCCCGTTGCGTTCGATATAAAAGACATGGACAGCGATGTTGAAATCGTCCAGTCGCTTGCGAAGTGGAAGCGCCGCGCCCTCAAGGATTACGGCTTCAAGCCCGGCGAGGGTCTCTATGCGGATATGAACGCCATACGCCGCGACGAGGATACGGATAATCTCCACTCCGTCTTTGTCGACCAGTGGGACTGGGAGAAGATAATAACTCCCGAGCAGCGCAATGTCGATACTCTCAAGAGAACCGTCCGCGCGATTTACAGGAGCCTGCGCCACACGGAGACCTATATTGCCGAGGAATATGATTTCGTCGGCAAGTTCCTGCCCGATGAGATATCGTTCATCACCACGCAGGAGCTCGAAGATATGTATCCAGACCTGACTCCCAAGCAGCGCGAGACCGAAATTGCCCGCGACAAGGGCGCAGTGTTTATCATGCAGATCGGCGGCAAGCTCCGCTCCGGCGACATCCACGACGGACGCGCCCCGGACTATGACGACTGGAGCCTCAACGGCGATATCGTCGTGTATTATCCTCTGCTCGACATGGCATATGAGCTGTCGAGCATGGGCATCCGCGTCAACGCCGAGTCGCTCGCGTCTCAGCTTGAAGAGAGAGGCTGCCCCGAGCGCGCCGAGCTCCCGTTCCAGCGTGACCTGCTCAACGGCAATCTTCCGCTGACTATGGGCGGCGGCATCGGCCAGTCCCGTATGTGCATGTTCTTCCTGAGAAAGGCGCATATCGGTGAAGTCCAGGCGTCCATCTGGCCGCAGGAGACCGTCGATGCGTTCAGAGCGCAGGGTGTCTGCCTGCTGTAAAAAATATGCTCTGTCCATTCGGCGAATAAATAAAATAAAGAAGCCAGGCTGCAAAACACAGCTTGGCTTTTGTTATATAAAATTGCAGTTGAGGCGATCCCAACCGAATTTATATCTCCCTGAACACAGCGGCAAATCCGCCGGAGGGACGCATTGCTATATCTGCGCTGTCGGCGCTCGTGACGGATATCTTCACTTTATTATACCCGCGCTGATCCGTAAGATTGTCCGTGTATATCTCGGCTTCGTATTTCGCGCCGTCTTTTAAAAATGAGAACGGCAGATTTATCTTCCGCTCGCCTTGAGAGCTGGTGAATACGGCGGCGTACCATTTGTTTCCGCTCCGCCGCGCAAAAATTACAATCTCGCCTATCTTGCTGCCGGGGAGAACGTGCGTCTCGTTCCAGACCACCGGCAGGGGAGAGACAAATGAGTCGAGCCCGTGCACTTTGAGAATTGACGGGTCTTCGCTGACGGTGAAAAATGCCGAGTTGTATATTACAGCCGAGGCGAGCATATGGCAGATGCTGACTTCGTTCAGGCATCTCGGCACGGAGAAGCATAGCGGCGTATAATCCGTGTTGCCGCCGAGCATCCTTGTAAATGGAAGAATCGTGTCATTGTCCGCGTCGGCCTTGCATTGGAGTCCGCGAATCGCCTCCATGCTCATCACATTCGGGAACGTGCGGCGCAGTCCCGTCGGCTTCTGCGGGTTGTGGTATATGACCATGAGCTTGTGCTCTGCCGCCTCGCGCGCAAAGTGGCGGTAAAATTCGGTCATGAACTGTGTCTCGCTCTCGATGTGGTCGAGCTTTATGCCCTTTATCCCGAGCCTTTGGCAATTTTTGAAGAACCTGCGCCTGTATGGAGTGAACCACACCTTGTCCATGGCGGACTGCCAGAGCCATATCCCGACGGAGCGCTTCTCGGCGTCGTCAACGAGCTCTTTGACCTTTTTGAACGCGCCGCGTTCCGTCTTTGCCCAGTCGCGCCAGCCGTTGTCCGCGAGGTTGTATTCATATCCCGCCTCCTGCGCGAGGGCGTTGAATTCCATTATCTTTTCAAATCGTCGGCTGTGCTCTTCGTCTATAAAATACGACCACGCGCTCTTGCCGGGGCGTATCCAGTCGGCGTTTTCGTATGCTTTGTCATTCACGGGCGCTGCGGCGTGGGTTATAACGCGGCAGTGAATGAGCTGATCGAGCGAGCGGCACACGGTGACTATGCGCCACGGAGTTTTCCCGCCTTTTATAAAGAACTTGTCCGTGTCCCACAGCTCCGTTTTGAATCTGCCCGCGCCGAGCGAGCGCAGAGCCATGCCGGGGTAGTTCTCGATATCCGATTCGGTTATCATTATATATATGCTTTTCCCGGGAAACTCGAATGCGGTCATGCATGAGAAAACTTCGCTTTGCGAAAGCTCCGATGTCTTTTGCGTCAGCGTCTTTCCCTGCATCTTCTTGAGGTCGGTCTGATATCTGCAAACGGTGTCGCCGGGCACATTGAACCGCGTCAGCTCGTCGCTGATAAGTAACCCCGTCTCCTCACTGAAGAGCAGACGGAATCCGAATCCGTCGTTCCATATGCGCACCTCGAGCGAGTATATAATTTTTCCCGCACGCATGGGGATAATATAATTCATGTGCCTGTCGGTTATGTCCGTCTCGGTGTCAAGGTCGCGGTAAGTCTCTTCGTAGGACTCGATTTTCGGCTCGCCGAGGGTGACATTTTCGCCAATATTTCTGCCGCCCTGAATGAGCAGACCTATCTCCGACGGCTCGATTACAGTAATTCCGCCGACCGCCGCCGAATATGTAAGTTTGCCGCCGGAGACAGTCACCTCGAGAGTACCGTCGGGGCTTTTGAGAATATAGCTGTCCCGATTTTTGATAAATTCCGCGGCACAGTCCGTTTTGCGCCCGAATACGGAATATGCCGCAAAGCGGGCGCGTGCCTGTATTCCGAGCAGCAGCCGTCCCGTTTCCCTAATCATATATATCACCCCGTTAAACGCCATTATCATGCACATTATAATATAAATTAATTTGCAACACAAGTTGATATTTGACCTCGGATATGATATAATCCGATTAACTTGAGTATAAGGAGAAGTTCTATGAACAGTAAAGTAGTTATCACCACGGACAGCCCTGCGGATCTGAGCGCAGAACTTGAAACAAGATATGATATACATGTCCTGCCGCTGTATGTTAATCTCGGAGGAAAATCATACCGCGACGGAATAGATATAACCACTCCCGATGTTTTCAGGCACTACGACGAGACGGGCGAGCTGCCTACGACCTCGGCTATTCCGATAGGCGACTATGAGACCTTCTTCAAGTCCTTTATCGACGAGGGAAAGAAAGTTGTCCATTTCTCGCTGAGCTCCGAGATATCCTCGACCCATCAGAACGCGAGACTCGCCGCGGAGGGAATGGACGGAGTTTATGTCATCGACTCGCGCCATCTGAGCTCCGGTATCGCGCTCCAGGTCATAAGAGCCTGCGAGATGCGCGATGAGGGCATGAGCGCGGAGGATATAGCGAAGGCCGCCGTTGATTTGAACAAAAAGACCTGCACGAGCTTTGTGCTCGACAAGCTCGAATATATGAAGAAAGGCGGCCGCTGCTCGACCGTAGCCGCGCTCGGAGCCAACTTGCTCTCCATCCGTCCGTGCATCGAGATGAAGGACGGCAAGCTCGGAGTTGCGAGAAAGTATCGCGGCAAGATACTCGACGTCAAGAAGAAGTATATCGAGGATGAGCTCAGCGCCCATAAGGACGACGCCGACCTCTCGCGCATTTTCCTGACCTCGTCGAGCGCTTCGGATGCCGAGGTGAAGGAGCTCACCGCGCTGATAAAGAGCATTCTCCCGTTCAAGGAGGTTCTCATCGGCTGCGCGGGCTGCACCATCGCAAGCCACTGCGGACCCGGATGCATGGGAATACTTTTCATGACTAAATAAATGAAAGAAAAAGTCGCCGCCTGTCTGAATTTCAAACGGGTCGGCGACGTTTTTTGATACGGAGAATAAAATGATAAAAAACATAATTCTCGATATGGGCAACGTGCTCATTGAATACGATGTCAACCGCCCGCTTGATGCGCTTTGCCCTAACGAAGAGTCAAAGAAAATTATCCGACGTGAGCTGTTCGAGAGCGAAGACTGGCTCGAGGGCGACAGGGGAAATATAACCGACGCCGAGATGCTCGCCGCGGCGAAAGCGCGCGTGCCGGAAAAGTATCATGCCGCGCTCGAAAAGTGCGAGCGGCACTGGCCGGATTTTCTCAACAGAATTGACGGCGCGCCGGAGTTCTGCCGCGCGATGCGGGAGAGCGGGAAGAATATATATGTCCTCTCAAACGCGAGCGGGCGCTTCTATGAATATTTTCCGCGCTTTTACGATATGGACTTTTTTGACGGCGTGGTGGTCTCGTGCGACCTGCACATCATTAAGCCCGACAGGAGGATATACGAATATATCCTCAATAAATACGGGCTGAAAGCCGAGGAGTGTTTGTTTATAGATGACCTCGAAAGAAACGTGCGCGGGGCAGAGAAAGTCGGAATAAACGCCGTGAGGTTCGAAAACAACTACGGAGAGATAGCGAAAAAATACGGACTTTGACGGAGAGGGCTGCCGCTAAATGCGGCAGCCCCGAGTGTGTCGATAAACCTGCTTTTGGTGGTTTCGCAAAAATCAAAGCCTCCCTTGTGTAAAGGGAGGTGGCGCGAAGCGCCGGAGGGATTGTTCTGAATAAGGGAAAAAATTTCAAAATGCTGAGTATTTTGAACTTTCATTACAACAACCCCTCAGTCACGGCTTAGCCGTGACAGCTCCCCTTACACAGGGGAGCCTTGAGTCCGTGCAATGACAGACTTTTTCGACAGACTGAGGGCTGCCGCTAAATGCGGCAGCCCCCTGTTTTTATGATTTCTTTTTTGTTTTTATTTTCCGCCTGTATTTTGCAAAGCAGACGACGCTTGCCGTGACAAGCCCCAAGCCAATAACGAGCACCCAGTGCAGGTAGTATGTGTTGAGGAACGGAATGAAAGAGTATACCGGCACGCGCGTTGTCGCCATGCGGTGCTCGTCTGATATCTGCGTCGTCCCGTCGGGGAGCATCTCCATCATCGGACCGTGGTCGTAGGTCACTTTCTGATAAGACTCAATGACCTGTGACAGAGTCAGCAGCACGCCGATTATGATAACTCCGAGCACGAGCGTGACTATTCCCGCGATGAGCAGCTGGCGGCTCTGCTCCGCCTTTCTGACATTTGCGGCGGTGCGGGCGACTGCGGGGATGTCCTCGTCGCAGTCGAGGTTGTCTTTTATAAGATAGTCGGTCGTGACGCCGAAAAGCTCGCTTAGCTGAACTATGTTGTCCGTGTCCGGAACGGCGGTGCCGAGCTCCCATTTTGATACTGCCTGCCGCGAGACCGTTATCCTGTTTGCAAGTTCCTCCTGCGACCAGCCGCGCTCTTTTCTGAGCTTTTGCAGTTTTTCTGGGAAGTTCATGAATTTCTCCTTTCGCGTATTTTTTATTGCACTTGTATTTTACACGAAAGCAAAATTTCAGTCAACATATCAGAGCTTGCAATCTGTCAACCGGAGTTTACATTATATATTTGCCCGGTTGCGGCGGGGAAAATAAAAAATTTTTTATTTTATATCCCTCTATCTTGTCTGCAATTTGACTAAAATATCCATATATAGAGTGCTGATTTTCATCACGCAAGTTTTTGAAAAAATATTGCGAAAACCCTTGCAATACAAGGATTTGTGTGGTATCATTATCAGGCATGATTGTGGGAAGTGGGGCAAGTATGCCCGAAACACAATCTGCTGATATGCGATGATGCAGAAGGTGGCCGTCCTTTGAGACGGGGAATTTCTGCGGAGTATGTCCGATTTAAAACCGGGCGAAACAGGTCTGACTGCCGCACGGGGTGCGTTTCCCTCGCACCTTCGCTTGAGGCAGCAGTAATTGCATCTGCTTTCTTCACACCCGGAAATATCGTTTTCCGGTTTTTAAAAAGGAGAACGAGGAAACACCCGGAGGCGTTGAAAGAAAAGAAGCAATGCCCGCCAATCATTAAGGAGGCGCAAACAATGGCAGCAAAGGGAAAAATCAGAATCAGACTCAAGGGCTATGACCACAACCTCGTCGACAAGGCGGCGGAGAAGATCGTAGAGACCGCAAAGAGAACCGATGCTCAGGTCTCAGGTCCCGTACCGCTCCCGACAGAGAAGGAAGTCGTTACCGTCCTTCGCGCAGTCCACAAGTACAAGGACTCCCGCGAGCAGTTTGAGCAGCGTACACACAAAAGGCTCATAGACATCATCAGACCTTCAGCAAAGACTGTTGAAGCTCTTACCGGTCTTGAGCTTCCCGCAGGCGTGGATATAGAGATCAAACTCTAATACTCTAATACATTATATATATGCGTGAGAGCGCAGATATAATGTACGCCGCAGGTCAAGTTGGCGAGAGCCAACCAATAACCTAAAGGAGGAGAAAGGAACTATGCAAAAAGCACTCATCGGAAAGAAGATCGGCATGACTCAGATCTTCGATGCAAACGGAAACGTTGTTCCCGTAACAGTCGTCGAGGCAGGCCCCTGCTCTGTCGTTATGAAGAAGACTGTTGAAAACGACGGCTACGAAGCTGTTCAGCTCGGCTTCGGCGACGTCAAAGTTCAGAGAGTCAACAAGCCCATGAAGGGTCACTTCGACAAGGCGGGCACAGCCCCCAAGAAGTCCCTCAGAGAGTTCAGACTTGACGATCAGTCGAGCCTCAACGTGGGCGATATCCTCAAGGCCGACGTTTTCGCTGTTGGCGATCACGTTGACGTTGTCGGTACAAGCAAAGGTAAGGGCACCGCAGGCGCCATCAAGAGATGGAACTTCTCCAGACTCAAGATGACTCACGGTACCGGCCCCAACGCAAGACACGCCGGTTCTCTCGGCGCGTGCAGCGATCCCTCGAGAGTTTACAAGGGAAAGAAGCTCGCAGGTCACCTCGGCCACGAGAGAGTTACTATCCAGAATCTTGACATTGTCAAGGTCGACGCTGAGAACAACCTTATCGCTATCAAGGGCGGCATCCCCGGCCCCAAGGGCGGCATCGTTCTCATCAGAGACAGCGTTAAGAATGTGTAAGAAAGGAGTAGAGTTTAATGCCTAATTATTCAGTTTTTGACAAGACCGGCAAGAAGGTATCGGACATTGCCCTTTCGGACGCGATCTTCGCAATCACCCCGAACGCTTCGGCAATGCACCTCTGCGTGGTAGCATATTTGGCAAACCAGCGCCAGGGCACTCAGTCTACCCTTACACGCGCTGAAGTCAGAGGCGGCGGCAAGAAGCCCTGGAGACAGAAGGGTTCAGGCCGCGCAAGACAGGGCTCCATCAGAAGCCCGCAGTGGACCCACGGCGGTATCGCACTCGGCCCCAAGCCCCGTGAGTACGGCAAGACAGTCAACAAGAAGGTCAGAAGACTCGCTATGAAGTCTGCTCTTTCCTCCAAGGTCGCAGCCGAGGAGCTTATCGTCCTCGACAGCCTCGAGATGAACGAGATCAAGACCAAGGAAGTTGTCAGCGTTCTCAAGGCTCTTGAGACCGGTAAGAAGGTTCTCATCGTCCTTCCCGAGAAGAACGAGACCGTCTACAGAAGCGCTCGCAACATCAAGGGCGTCAAGACCACTCTTGTCAGCACACTCAATGTTTACGATATCCTCAACTGCGATTCTCTCGTAGTGCTCAAGGATGCCGTATCGAAGATTGAGGAGGTATACGCATGAGCAAGATAGCACAGGACATCATCCTTCGTCCTATCATCACCGAGGAGAGCATGCTCGGTACAGCGGACAAGAAGTACACCTTCTCCGTTGCCAAGGACGCAAACAAGATAGAGATCGCCAAGGCAGTTGAAGAGCTCTTCAAGGTCGAAGTCAAGAGCGTCAACACCGTTAACTGCCGCGGCAAGAAGCGCCGCTACGGCCGTTTCGAGGGATTCACTTCCTCGTGGAAAAAGGCTATAGTGACCCTTACGGAGAACTCCAAGACCATCGAGTTCTTCGACGGCATGATGTAATAATCAACCAATAATCCGGCGGTAAAGTATGGAGGGTCGACACCTCCGCAAAGCCGCTATGAGGAGAGTGAAACCAAATGTCGATCAGAGTTTACAAGCCGACAACAAACGGTCGCCGTAACATGTCGGTCACAGATTACTCCGGGCTGTCAAAGGTTGCTCCCGAGAGAAGCCTTCTTGCTCCTCTCTCCAAGAACTCCGGACGCAACAGCTACGGCAGAATCACCGTTCGCCATCGCGGCGGCGGAAACCGCAGAAAGTATCGTATAATCGACTTCAAGCGCGATAAGTTCGATGTTTCTGCAACTGTTAAAACACTTGAGTACGATCCCAACCGTTCAGCTCATATAGCTCTGCTTGAGTATGCCGACGGCGAGAAGAGATACATCCTCGCTCCCGCAGGCCTCGCAGTGGGCGACACGGTTGTCGCAGGCCCCGATGCCGATATCAAGGTCGGCAACGCACTTCCCCTGACCAACATCCCCACCGGTACTTTCGTTCACAACGTTGAGCTTTATCCCGGCAGAGGCGGTCAGCTGGCAAGAGCGGCGGGCAACTCCGCACAGCTCATGGCTAAGGAAGGCGCATACGCCCTTCTTCGTCTGCCCTCGGGCGAGCTGAGAAACGTTCCCGCTTCCTGCATGGCAACAGTCGGTCAGGTCGGCAACGTTGACCACGAGAATGTCAAGATCGGTAAGGCAGGCCGCAGCCGTCACCTCGGCTGGAGACCCACCGTCCGCGGCTCCGTCATGAACCCGAACGACCACCCGCACGGCGGCGGTGAGGGCAAGAGCCCGATCGGTAGACCCGGTCCCTGCACTCCGTGGGGCAAGCCCGCACTCGGCTATAAGACGAGAAACACCAAGAAGGCCTCCGATAAGCTTATCGTGAAGCGCCGCAACGGCAAGTAAGTCGAGAAAGGAGCAGAAATAATGGGCAGAAGCGTTAAAAAAGGACCTTTCGTGCAGCCTAAACTGCTCGAGAGAGTCGTGGAGATGAACAAGTCCGGCAACAAGCAGGTTCTCAAGACCTGGAGCCGCAGCTCCACAATCTTTCCCGAATTTGTCGGCCACACCTTCGCTGTTCATGACGGACGCAAGCATGTCCCCGTGTATGTAACAGAGGATATGGTTGGACATAAACTCGGTGAATTCGCACCGACCAGAACTTTTAAGGGTCATGCGGGTTCCAAAACAACAAATAACGGTAAATAATCAGTCGAAAGGAGTGTGTAACAATGCAGGATAATACAATGCCTCAGGCAGTGGCTAAGGCAAACTATGTGCGCATTGCTCCCCGCAAGGTTCAGATAGTGCTCGACCTTATCCGCAATCAGCCGGCAGACAAAGCGCTGGCAATTCTCAAACACACGCCCAAGGCTGCGTGTGAACCGCTTCTTAAACTTTTGAAGTCCGCTATAGCGAACGCTGAGAACAAGAACATGGACACTTCCAATCTTTATATCAGCGAGTGCACTGTAGGTCAGGGACCGACCCTCAAGAGAATAAGAGCGAGAGCTCAGGGCAGAGCGTTCAGAATCAACAAGAAGACGTCGCACATCACCCTGGTGCTCAAGGAAGCGGAATAAGCGAGGAGGAGGTTAAACAATGGGACAGAAAATTAATCCCACCGGTCTTAGAATCGGTGTAATTAAAGACTGGGAGTCACGCTGGTACGCAGATCCCAAGGATTTCGGCGATACCCTCGTTGAAGATCACAAGCTGCGTGAATTCCTCCTTGAGCTCCTTGCTCCGGCAGGCGTGCCCAAGATCGAGATCGAGCGCAATTCCAAAAGAGTCAACATCAACATTTTCTGCGCAAAGCCCGGCATGGTTATAGGCAAGGGCGGCGCTGAGATAGAGAAGCTCAAGAAGCTCTGCGAGAGCAAGCTCGGCGGCAAAGAGGTTTCGCTCAACATCGTTGAAGTTAAGCAGCCCGACCTTGACGCTCAGCTCGTCGCTGAGAACATCGCTTCTCAGCTTGAAAGAAGAGTTTCCTTCCGCCGTGCTCTCAAGCAGTCCATCGGACGCACTATGAGACTTGGCGCAAGAGGTATAAAGACTCAGGTTTCCGGCCGTCTGGGCGGTGCGGAAATAGCACGTACAGAGCAGTATCATGAGGGTACTATCCCGCTGCAGACCATCAGAGCCGACATCGACTATGGCTTCGCTGAGGCCAAGACCACTTACGGCCGCATCGGTGTCAAGGTCTGGATCTACAAGGGTGAGGTTCTTCATGACAACCGCAGCAGCAATAACAGAAGAAGATCATCACGCAAGGAAGGGGGAGCTCGCTAATGCTGTTACCCAAGAGAGTTAAGCACCGCAGGGTACAGAGAGGCAGAATGACCGGTAAGGCCATGAGAGGCAACAAGGTCTCTTACGGCGATTTCGGTCTCGTAGCTCTCGAGCCCGCCTGGATCACCGCTAACCAGATCGAGGCAGCCCGTATCGCCATGACCCGTTACACCAAGCGTGGCGGTCAGGTCTGGATCAAGATTTTCCCCGACAAGCCGGTAACCAAGAAGCCCGCTGAAACCCGCATGGGTTCCGGTAAAGGTGCTCCCGAGTATTGGGTTGCCGTTGTTAAGCCCGGCAGAGTCATGTTTGAGATCGCCGGTGTTGATAAGGAGCTCGCAGAAGAGGCTATGCGTCTTGCTGCTCACAAGCTCCCCATCAAGTGCAAATTTGTAACTAAGGAAGAAACGGGTGGTGAACAGGAATGAAAGCCAGTGAAATAAGAAAACTTTCCGCCAAAGAGCTGGATGCTAAGCTGCTTGAGTTAAAGGATGAGCTTTTCAAACTGCGCTTCCAGCAGGCTGTTAACCAGCTCGACAACCCGATGCGAATCAGTGCCGTCAAGAAGGACATAGCGCGCATTAAGACAGTTCAGCGCGATATCGAGCTTCACGGCGCCAATTCGTGATGAAAGGGAGGTCAACACTTATGGAAAGAAACCTCAGAAAAACTCGCGTTGGCATTGTGACCAGCGATAAGATGGATAAGACTGTTGTCGTCTCCATCAAGGATAGGGTAAAGCATCCGCTTTACAAGAAGATCGTTAACCGCACCATCAAGCTCAAGGCTCATGATGAGAACAACACCTGCGGAATCGGCGACCGTGTCCTCGTCATGGAGACCCGCCCGATGTCCAAGGACAAGAGATGGCGCGTAGTTGAGATCATCGAGAAGGCTAAATAATTTTTTGGTAACAGTAAGGAGGCAGACACTGTGATACAGCAACAGAGTTACCTCAAGGTTGCCGACAACACCGGCGCGAAGGAGATTATGTGCATTCGCGTTCTCGGAGGTTCCGGCAGGAGGTATGCCAATATCGGCGACGTCATAGTTGCTTCGGTTAAAAAAGCAGCACCCGGCGGCGTAGTTAAAAAAGGCGAGGTCGTTAAGGCAGTCGTAGTTCGTACTGCAAAAGGAGTTCGCCGTGATGACGGCACCTACATTCGCTTCGATGAGAATGCAGCTGTTATCATCAAAGAAGACAAAAATCCCAAAGGCACTCGTATCTTTGGACCGGTAGCGAGAGAGCTGCGTGAGAAAGATTATCTCAAGATTCTCTCTCTGGCTCCCGAAGTGCTTTAAGGCGGAGGTGCAACGATGAGTAATAAGGTTCATGTTAAGACCGGTGACGAGGTTGTCGTCATCAACGGCAAGTACCGCGGCAAGAGAGGCAAGGTCCTCCAGGTCAGCCCTTCCGAGGGTAAGGTTATTGTCGAGGGCGTGAATATCGTCACGAAGCACGTTAAGCCCCGCAAGATGGGTGAGGCCGGCGGTCTCATCAAGGCTGAAAGCGCCCTTTATGCAGATAAGGTTCAGCTCGTTTGCCCCAAGTGCGGCAGACCCACCAGAACCGGCAGCAAGATCAACGCAAAAGGCAAGAAAGTCCGCACATGCAAGAAGAGCGACTGCCTTGCAGAATTCGAATAAGGGAGGAGCATGACAATGGCAGCAAGGTTAAAAGAGACCTATATAAACGAAGTTGCACCTGCTCTTATGAAGAAGTTCGAGTATAAGAGCGTCATGCAGATCCCGAAGCTTGACAAGATTGTGGTCAACATCGCTTGCGGCGAGGCAAGAGAGAACTCCAAGGTTCTTGATTCCGTCGTCTCCGACCTCATGCAGATCACCGGTCAGAGACCCGTGATGTGCAGAGCGAAGAAGTCGATCGCTAACTTCAAGCTCCGTGAAGGCATGGTTATCGGTGCCAAGGTTACCCTCAGGGGAGACAGAATGTATGAGTTCCTTGACAGGTTCTTCAATCTCGCTCTTCCCCGCGTCAGAGACTTCAGAGGTATCAACCCGAACTCTTTCGACGGCAGAGGCAACTATTCTCTGGGTATCAAGGAACAGCTGATATTCCCCGAGATCGAGTACGATAAGATTGACAAGGTCAGAGGCATGGATATTTGCTTTGTCACGACAGCTAATACTGATGAAGAGGCACGCGAGCTGCTCACTCTCATGGGCGCTCCGTTCGCAAAATAAGGAGGAATTACGGTGGCCAAAACATCCATGAAGGTTAAGCAGGCTAGACCCGCTAAGTATTCTTCAAGGGCTTACAACAGATGTAAGATCTGCGGCAGACCGCACGCCTATCTTCGCAAATACGGAGTATGCCGCATCTGCTTCAGAGAGCTGGCTCATGCCGGTCAGATCCCCGGCGTCAAGAAGGCCAGCTGGTAAAAGAGCAATTGCAAAAGGAGGTTCAACAGTATGCAAATTACTGATTCCATCGCCGATATGCTCACAAGAATCCGCAATGCGAATTCCGCAAAGCATGATACGGTGAAGATTCCCGCATCCAATATGAAGAAGGCGATTGCTCAAATTCTTCTTGATGAGGGTTACATCAAGGGATTCAAGGTTGAGGACGACGGCAAGCAGGGCGTCATCGAGATCGCTCTCAAGTACGGCCCCAACAAGTCACAGGTTATAACCGGTCTGCGCAGAGTTTCAAAGCCCGGTCTGCGTATATATACCAACTGCGAGGATATGCCCAGAGTCATGAAGGGTCTCGGCATCGCTATCCTCTCAACAAGCAAGGGCATTATGACGGACAAGGATGCACGCAAAGCCAATGTCGGCGGCGAAGTCCTTGCATTTATCTGGTAAGGAGGTGCTGTAAATGTCACGCATAGGAAACAAACCCATCGCAATCCCCGCAGGGGTTACTGTGCAGGTGGACGGCAGCACTGTCACCGTTAAGGGTGCCAAAGGCGAGCTTACCAGAACCGTGCACAGCAATATGGCTGTCGAAGTCGAAGGCGCGACCGTTCACGTCAAGCGCCCCGACGACACCAAGCTCAACAAGTCCCTTCACGGTCTTACCCGCACACTCGTCGCCAACATGGTGACCGGCGTCAGCGAGGGCTACAAGAAGGAGCTTGAAATCAACGGCGTAGGTTACCGTGCCGCTAAAGAGGGCAAGGAGCTTGTTCTCAATATCGGTTTCTCGCATCAGGTCAGAGTGGCCGAGATCGACGGTATCACCATCGAGGTTCCCGCGCCCAACAAGATCGTTATCTCCGGTCCCGACAAGCAGAAGGTCGGCCAGTTTGCAGCGGAAGTTCGCGAGAAGCGTCCCCCCGAGCCGTACAAGGGCAAGGGCATCAAGTATGTTGATGAGAATATCCGCCGCAAGGAAGGCAAGGCCGGCAAGGGCGGTAAGTAAGTTTAGGTTAAGGAGTGAAAAGTTATGGTTAACAGACCGGACAGCAAGAAAGCAAGACAGAAGCGCCACACCAGAGTGCGTGCTAAGATCTCCGGAACTGCAGAATGCCCCCGCCTTAATGTATTCCGCTCCCTGCAGCACATCTATGCTCAGATCATAGACGATGTTTCAGGCAAGACCCTTGTTTCAGCCTCTACTGTTGAGAAGGATTTTGAGGATTACGGCGGAAATAAATCCGCAGCCCGCAAGGTGGGCATCACACTGGCAAAGAGAGCAGCCGAAAAGGGAATAACCGATGTTGTTTTCGACCGCGGCGGCTACGTTTATCACGGCCGTGTTCAGGAACTGGCCGAAGGCGCCCGTGAGGGCGGCCTCAACTTCTAAGGAAAGGGAGGATACTTTTGGCTAAGATTGATGCATCGGCATATGAACTCACTGAAAGAGTTGTCACTATCAACCGCGTATCGAAAACCGTTAAGGGCGGCCGTATATTCAAGTTCGCCGCTCTCGTAGTCGTCGGTGACGGCAACGGAATCGTCGGCTTCGGTCTCGGCAAGTCCGGCGAAGTTCCGGACGCCATCCGCAAGGGTATCGAAGATGCGAAGAAGAACCTGATGAAGGTTTCACTTAAGGGAACAACCATTCCCCACGAGGTTATAGGTAAGTTCGGCGCAGGCGTCGTCCTGCTCAAGCCCGCAGCACCCGGTACCGGCGTTATCGCCGGCGGTCCTGTCCGTGCAGTCGTTGAGACTGTCGGCATCAAGGATATCCGTGCTAAGGCTCTCAGATCCAACAACCCCTGTAACGTCGTCAGAGCAACACTTGACGGTCTTGCACAGCTTCGCAACGTCGATGAAGTTGCGGTTATAAGAGGCAAGTCGGAAAAAGAAATTTTAGGTTAAGGAGGGTGGACAACAATGGCAGATATTAACGTAAAGCTCGTCAAGAGCCTTATCGGAAGTACTAAACCTCAGATTGCCACCGCCTATGCACTCGGTCTCCACAAGATCGGCGACGAGTCAGTTCAGCCTGACAACGCTGCCACCCGCGGCAAGATCAGAAAGCTTGCCCACCTTGTTGAGACAAGTGAAGTCGAGCAAGGAGGTGCTGAATGATGAAATTGCATGAGCTTTCACCTGCACCCGGTTCTGTCAAAGAGCGTAAGCGTATAGGCAGAGGCGCTGCTTCAGGTCAGGGTAAGACCGCCGGCAAAGGCCACAAGGGCCAGAAGGCAAGAAGCGGAAGCAACGCGCACATCGGTTTCGAAGGCGGCCAGATGCCCCTTCAGAGAAGAATCCCCAAAAGAGGTTTTGTCAACATTTTTGCGAAAGAGATCGCAACTGTTAACGTAGCAGCTATCAACGACAAGTTCGAGGACGGCGCTACCGTAACTATAGAAGCCCTCGTCGAGTCCGGTCTTGTCAAGAAGACCCTCGACGGCGTCAAAGTCTTAGGACAGGGCGAACTTACGAAGAAGCTAACAGTTCAGGCTAATGCTTTTTCTGCTTCCGCCAAGGCTAAGATTGAGGCTGCGGGCGGAAAGGCAGAGGTAATCTGAAAATGTTCAAGACTTTTGCCAACGCATGGAAGATCCCGGAGCTCAGAAAGAAGATTCTCTTCACCGCTCTGATTGTTCTTATCTTCAGAGTCGGCTCCGCTATTCCGGTTCCGTTCACAAACATCCTCATTGAGGGCGGCAATCTTGTTCAGGACGGCAGCACCTTCCTGAACTACCTGATAATGATGACCGGTGACGCGTTCAACTACGGTACTCTGTTCGCTCTGTCGATCACCCCGTACATCAACTCGTCGATCATCATGCAGCTCCTCTGCGTCGCTATTCCTCCTCTGGAGAGACTGGCGAAGGAAGAGGACGGTCAGAAGAAGATTGCTTCCATCACAAGATATGTTACTGTTGTTCTCGGTATCATCCAGAGCGTAGCATACTACTTCTATATCAGAAGCGCCGGTTACCTTTCAAAGGCTGCTGACGGCTCGGCCTACACAGGCTTTGCAATGGTCTTCCAGGCCATCGTCATCATCCTTTGCTTCACGGCAGGTACCGCGCTTATCATGTGGCTCGGTGAGCAGATCAACGACAAGGGCATCGGCAACGGTATCTCGATAATCCTTTTCGCAGGTATCGTTTCGAGAATCCCCGCTCTGATCACCCAGCTCTTCGGCGGCTCGGGCACCGGCAGCTACTGGTCAAGAGGCGGCGTCTACTACTTCCTTTCACCCTTCGTCTGCGTCATCCTTATTCTGATGGTCGCATTCATCGTGTGGATGGACAACGCTGAGAGACGCATTCCCGTCCAGTACGCCAAGCGCGTCGTCGGCCGCAAGATGTACGGCGGCCAGAACACCCATATTCCGATAAAGGTCAATATGTCCGGTGTTATGCCCATCATCTTCGCGGGTTCCATTCTTTCCATCCCGCCCACCATCCAGATGTTCATTCCGTCTGCAAAGCTTGCAGACAGCAAGTTCTGGACCGGTTTCTTTAAGGTGTTCACCTCGACTCACTGGGCTTACGGCATTATCTACTTCGTACTGATAATCGCTTTCGCCTATTTCTATTCGAGCATCCAGTACAATCCTATTGAGATGTCCCAGAACATCGCCAAGAACGGCGGTATGATCCCCGGTATTCGTACCGGCAGACCCACATCGGACTACATTGCAAGGATCATTTCGAGAATCACACTTCTCGGAGCTCTCCTTCTGAGTGTCGTCGCTATCTTCCCGATCGTGTTCTCGCAGCTTACAACGCTGATCCTTACAAAGACAACGGTTTATGCTGACGGTATGAACGTTTCGCTCGGCGGTACGTCGATAATAATCCTTGTCGGTGTTGCTCTTGAAACTGTCAAGCAGCTCGAGAGCCAGATGATGATGCGTCACTATAAGGGCTTCCTTGATTAAGCCCTGCCGCAACTAACGGCAAAAACGGAGGATAAGCATGATAGTGCTCAAAACAAGTCACGAGCTCTCGCTGATGAGAGAGGCTTGCAGAATATCTGCAGGAGCATTAAAAGTGGCGGGCGAGGCTGTCGAGCCAGGCGTTACTACCGCTCAGATCGATAAGATCGCACACGAATATATTCTAAAAGCAGGGGCCACGCCTACGTTCCTTAATTACAACGGGTTCCCCGCTACGGCATGCATTTCCATAAACGATGAGATCATTCACGGAATACCCAGCCACAGACGTGTTATCAAAAGCGGCGATATAGTCAGCATTGACCTCGGCGCTTCGATAAACGGCTATACCGGCGACAACGCTGCCACTTTCGCCTGCGGGGACATTTCCCCCGAGGCGAAGCGGCTGTGCGACGTGACCAGAGAGAGCCTCTATGAAGGCATCAAAAAGGCTGTCGCAGGCGGCAGACTCGGCGATATAGGCTTCGCTATTGCGAGCTACTGCGAGGAGCGCGGCTTCTCCGTCGTTCGCGAATATACGGGGCATGGCGTGGGTGCAAATCTCCATGAGGATCCCAGCGTACCGAATTTCGGCACGCCAGGAAGAGGCGTTCGCCTGCTGCCCGGCATGACTATTGCCATCGAACCGATGATAAATCAGGGCTCTGCGGCTATCCGTACTCAACCCGACGGGTGGACTGTCAGAACCAAAGACGGCAAACTCTCAGCTCATTTCGAACACACCGTCGCCATCACGGCTGACGGGCCGAAGATAATGACTCAGCTTTAAGCGGAGGATTGATGATGAGCTTTCAACGAGGCTGCGTCGTAAGATCCACGGCCGGACGCGACAAGGGCAGACTGCTTGCAGTCACCGCTGTCACGCAGCGCGGCGTCGATGTCTGCGACGGTAAGGAGCGCAAGCTCCTCAGACCCAAAATCAAGAATCCTAAGCACGTCGAGCCGACGCCGATGCGTCTGACGCAGGAGGATATGGCGTTTGACAGCCGCCTGCGCCGCGCGCTCAGAAGGCTTGAGGATGAGACTGCATCATTGTAGGGAGGTCAGTATATGTCAAAGCAGGATATGATCGAGATTGAAGGTACGGTAGTAGAGGCCCTGCCCAACGCGACTTTCACAGTCGAGCTGGAAAACGGCCACCAGATATTGGCTCATATCTCCGGTAAGCTCAGGATGAACTACATCCGCATTCTTCCGGGAGATAAGGTCACGGTCGAAATGTCGCCATACGACCTGACGAAGGGCCGCATAACATGGCGTTCCAAGTAAAAGGAGGGTATTCTAATGAAAGTCAGACCTTCTGTCAAAAAAATGTGTGAAAAGTGTAAGATCATCAAGCGCAAGGGAAAAGTAATGGTCATCTGTGAAAATCCCAAGCACAAGCAGCGTCAGGGCTAATGACGCAAACCATTCAATGGAGGTGCAACTGACAAATGGCGCGTATTTCAGGTGTTGACCTGCCTAGAGAGAAAAGAGTCGAGATCGCTCTGACCTACATCTACGGTATCGGTCGCAAAACCGCAAGCGATATTATCGCCGCAACAGGAGTTAATCCCGATATAAGAGTCAAGGACCTGTCCGAGGATGACGTCTCTAAGCTTCGTGAGTATATAGATCATCACTGCAAGGTCGAGGGTGACCTTCGCCGTGAGACCGCTTTCGATATCAAGAGACTCGTCGAGATCGGCTGCTATCGCGGTGTCCGCCACCGCAAGGGTCTGCCGGTTAGAGGCCAGCGTTCCAAGACCAATGCCCGTACACGCAAGGGTCCGAAGAAGACCATTGCTAACAAGAAGAAGTAATCAAGGAGGGATAATATGGCTACCAAAGTTTCCGGCAAAAAAGCAACAGGCACCCGTAAGCGCAAGGAGCGCAAGAATATTGAGCGCGGTGCAGTCCATATCCAATCCACCTTTAACAACACCATCGTCACTATAACCGACACTCAGGGCAACGCTGTTTCCTGGGCAAGTGCCGGCGAAATGGGCTTCAGAGGCTCAAGAAAATCTACTCCCTTTGCTGCTCAGACTGCTGCAGAGACAGCTGCCAAGGCTGCTATGGAGCACGGTATGAAGACGGTTGAGGTTTATGTTAAGGGCCCCGGAGCCGGCAGAGAAGCCGCTATAAGAGCGCTGCAGACGGCGGGTCTTGAAGTCACCCTGATAAAGGACACGACTCCCATTCCCCATAACGGCTGCCGCCCGCCCAAGAGAAGGCGCGTGTAACCAATATTTTAGGAGGTGTAACACATGGCAAGATATACAGGTGCGGTCTGCAAGATGTGCCGCCGCGAGGGCAAGAAGCTCTACCTCAAGGGTGAGCGCTGCTACAGCAACAAGTGCGCTTTTGAGCGCCGTTCGTATGCCCCCGGTCAGCATGGCCAGAGCCGCAAGAAGACCTCTGAATACGGTTTGCAGCTCAGAGCAAAGCAGCAGGCTAAGCGTTACTATGGTATTCAGGAAGGCCAGTTCCACAAGTATTTCCTCATGGCTGAGCGCAAGAAGGGTGTCACCGGTGAAAACCTTCTTCGTATCTGCGAGAGCAGACTTGACAATGTAGTTTATCTTCTCGGCTGGGCTAACTCCAGAGCCGAAGCAAGACAGCTCGTTGTTCACGGCCATTATAAAGTAAACGGCAAGAAAGTAGACGTCCCGTCATACCTTCTTAAGGCCGGCGATGTTGTTTCGATCAAGGAGAAGAGCAGAGAGAGCGACAAGATCAAGGCTGTTCTTGAGACCAATTCCGCTCGTCCCGTGCCCGCATGGCTCGAGGCTGACGCTGATAAGCTCACCGCTAAGGTCATCGCCCTTCCCGAGAGAGACCAGATCATGGTTCCCGTCGAAGAGCATCTTATCGTCGAGTTGTACTCGAAATAATGCCGCTTAAGCTTAAACGGCTTGTTTTTGAGCAATACTCTTTCAGCGGCCTTGCCGCGTTTTATAAAAAGGAGGGTTTTGAATGATCGGAATCGAGAAGCCCAAGATCGAAACAGAAGGCATTACGCCCGACGGAACCTACGGCAAGTTTATCGTAGAACCCCTTGAGAGAGGTTACGGAACGACCCTCGGTAACTCCCTGCGCCGCGTCCTGCTCTCTTCGCTTCCGGGCTATGCTATAATCTCCGTTAAGATCGATGGTATCCTGCACGAGTTTTCAACGATTCCCGGCGTCAAGGAAGACGTTACGGAGATCGTCCTCAACCTCAAGGATGTCATACTCAAGATCCACGGCGATGGTCCGAAGACTGTCTATATAGACGCTTCTGGCGAGTGCGAGATCACCGCAGGCAGCATTCAGACGGATTCTGAGGTTGAGATTCTCAACCCGGATCTTCATATTGCCACTCTTGACAGCAGCGCAAACGTCCACATGGAGCTCGTCTGCGACAAGGGCAGAGGCTATTATTCGGCCGAGCGCAATAAGGAGAAGTTCCCGCCCACTATAGGCGTTATCGCCATTGACTCGATCTATTCACCCGTGTTAAAGGTCAACTACACAGTCGAAAACACCCGCGTAGGTCATGTTACCGACCTCGACAAGCTCACGCTTGAGGTGTGGAACGACGGCCTCATCCAC
>ENA-OQNN01000716-OQNN01000716.1-human-gut-metagenome-genome-assembly--contig:-NODE-716-length-30191-cov-8.758116_pt1 | contig 30191 bp, 31 predicted proteins | sample MGYA00242624_ERZ504870 | MGnify/ENA primary metagenome ERZ504870 (study PRJEB26092, sample SAMD00036379) | human gut metagenome | host: Homo sapiens | study: EMG produced TPA metagenomics assembly of... | reverse complement strand
ATTAAAAAGTTGTATGCAAAATAGCTTAACATTTTAAATATTAAGTCAGGAATTCGCATTGATAAATATCTGAGATTCACAAATGTTTTAATTTTGCTATAGCTATATGTTTTAATATCAATATTCATAATCATCTATGCTACCTTTTAATACCAAGATTTTATATGTTCTCTTCCTGTTTTTCCGTTCCATTCAATTCCATCAACTAGTATGGAAACTCTTTCGAGCCTCCTTACCGCAAATGTTCTACCCTACCTTATTGTAAAAAGTGTCTTAGTAAGTTAATTGATGTTATATATTTTTGCATAATATGCCTTAACTAAAGCGTCTATTATATTAATGATTAAGCAGACAGCACCAATATATTCAGTTAGTGCAATCAAATCATTAAATATCACAGAACTTATAACACCATTTTGACCTAAGAGGCTAATAACAGGTTTTATAGCGATGGTAAGAGCAACTGCTATCATTCCTGCAGGGAACGGTTTTCCATTGTAAACTATTTCCTCGATTTTCGGCAACTTTTTCTCAAACAAATACTTTACATAGATAAAATAACAAAGAACATATATTGCAATCTTAAATATAACATATATTGCATTAAATGCCGTAATCTTAAACTCAATAAAACATGAAAGTAAAAGCATGGTAATTGAAACATAAATGAATGTCACTCCCCTGTTTAGTATCACACTCCATTTAGTTTTATAGTGATAGATAAATACGGTTACAATTGACATAATGCAAGACAAAATTCCTGCAGTAATAAGAAATGGTACTACACGATCATCAAAAACCGAGAAACCTTCAAATGGGTTAACTTGCATCATAAATATCTGAAAGGTTATAATTAATACCATTAAAAAGTTGTATGCAAAATAGCTTAACATTTTAAATATTAAGTCAGGAATTCGCATTGATAAATATCTGAGATTCACAAATGTTTTAATTTTGCTATAGCTATATGTTTTAATATCAATATTCACAATCATCTATGCTACCTTTTAATACCAAGATTTTATATGTTCTCTTCCTGTTTTTCCGTTCCATTCAATTCCATCAACTAGTACGGAAACTCTTTCGAGCCTCCTTACCGCAAATGTTCTACCCTATTCCGACTGATACTTTGTCTGAATATAACTTAATATAGTTTTTAACAAATCGTATTACTTCTTGGACTTTGATTTTGTTTTGTAACTTCGTCAAGTCCGATAAAATACATACCTTTTCTCTTTGTTTTTTCAAGAGGTACTTTTTCTGAATTGACAGACAAATCCGTATATAGGTTGCCATTAGATTCAACAAAACAGAATATTCTGAATTTACCGAAAGTTACGGTTTTGTCAGCTATATGTAAAGAATCGGAATATGCGAGAATATCAGTTTCACGATTTGGTACTGCTATAAAAAGAACCTGCTCACCTGTCTTTTTATCCCGCAATTTACAAGCTCTGATAAATTTGTATTCGTTTGGGCAATGACTCTCAGAAAAATCAATATGCTCAAATACAGTATATTCAGCATTTCTGTTTATCATAGAAATTTTATTGCTTTTCTTTGTGTAAAGTGCAGGAGAAACTATATTAGTTTTTTCATCAACCATAAGAACAAACATACTGTTTGACAGATTAACAATCGTATCATACACAAAATGTTTAACTCTGTTATACCTCTTATTTGTGAAAGAAGTTTCAGAAATGACAGATTTAAAATACATATTGTCAAATATACATGAAACAATAATACAGATAAGTTGAATTATTAAAAATACAGCTAAAAGCAGAGGACTATGTCTGTAAACACCCAGACTTTTAACTAAGCCTCCAAAAATATTAAAAATCATTAAACCATAAACCTCACATTAAATTAAATAAAATTAATAGTATGTAGGATTTTTACATTGCCATGCATATTTCTTGCCTATTGGTCTGCCACAAGATCTACATTGTGTTTGTTTTTTAGGAAGGTTAGCCACCGGTTGCTTTTTTTGGGTCAAAGGAGGCTCTTTCGAGCCTCCTTACAGAAAATATTCTACCAAATATCAAAAATCAATCGAACAACAACGTTATACAATATGTGCAAAATATCAAAAAAACTAATTTCAATTGCAGAAAAATAGATATTTTAAAATTCTTTCTTACAATTATTTCGACACCTCTATATTTTACAATCTGGCGATATTTTATTAAAGTTGCAAGCAGAAGGCATAAACTAAAAAGCACACAGAAAATAAAAATCCAAAAGCTAATTGCATAACTGTCGATAAAAACATACCTAATATATATAATTGATAAGACTCCTATACAGGAAAATATATAATTAGGAACGGTGTAACAAAAAATAGTTTTTTCAGTAAAATACTTTTCAAAAGGTGGAACGATTGAAATATTGGTTGCGTCATATGCTTCTCTAGAATCATACAATCGTTTTAAGCCTATAATGAGTTGATATATTCCAAAAATAATTATTGAGTTCATGTACTGTAACTCTTCACTTTCATAAAATTCGGCGACAGACAAATAAATATAATTTTGAAAATGTGAATCAACCAGTATCCACGAAGACAATATTTGAGTTATAAAAAACCACAAGAGTAAGCTCGTATAACACAACGGTCTTTTGCTTTGATCATATTTTAACACATCATATTTTACGGTAAAAAATATGAGCAGAAAACTAATCAAAAACAACAATATTGTTAAAACGATACCAAACACATCTGTTGTTTTAATAGATTTATAGCATGGCAACATAAAGCTTAAAGTACTAAAAATGTATAAATGAAAACTACCAGTAATAATATTAACAATCATATTAACAACTGTAGTCAAATAAGAAATCAAAAAAAGCAAAAGAGAAAGTAGATATACTTTCTTTTTTTTACACACCACACCACTTTCTTTCATTTTCACTACTCCATACATTACTCAAATATGTCGATACGGAAATTGTTACTAAAGAAGCTGCCACTGAACATACCATACTTTCTCGCATAATTTTAACACAATATTATATATTAGTCAAACTATTTTATTGCTATTTTAAAAGCTTAACAATTGTTCATTGCCCTTGCTGTGCTTGTCATATATTATGTTTTGATTGAAGTTTGTATTCTCTATTCAAGCATTAAAAAGGAGGCTCTTTCGATCCTCCTTACCGCAAATGTTCTACCCTATTCCGACTGATACTTTGTCTGAATATAACTTAATATAGTTTTTAACAAATTATATTACTTTTTTGACTTTTGATCTGTTTTTGTAACTTCATCCAAACCTATAAAGTACATACCTTTTCTTTTTGTTTTTTCAAGATGGATTTTTTCCAAATCAACAATCAAATCCGTATAGGAATTATTTTCAGGTTCGATAAAACAGAATATTCTGAATTTACCGAAAGTTACGGTTTTGTCGGCTTTATGTGCAGAATCGGAATACGCAAGAATATCAGTTTCACGATTTGGCACTGCTACAAAAAGAACCTGTTCGCCTGTTTTCTTATCTTTTACTTTGCAAATTCTGATAAAGGCATATTCACCTGAATAAGTATCGTCCGAAAGTTCAATGTGTTCAAATGCAGTATATTCGGCATTTCGGTTAATCATAGAAACCCTATCGTTTCGCTTTGTATAAATTGCAGGAAAAACTAAATTAGTTCCTTTGTCAAGCATGAGAACAAAATTACTACTTGGCAAATCCATTAAAGCATCATAAACAAAATGTTTAATTCTATTCAGCCTTTTATTTGTAAAAGATGTTTCCAAGTCAACAGAATCAAAATTTCGATTATCCAATATATACGAAACAAGCATTTTTGTTAATTGCAAGAGAAGCAATAATATTAGAAAAACTATGCCAAACGGATTACCTTGTGAATAAAAATAAGCTACAGTGTAATTCAACATCATTCACCTATCATTAAGTAATTTTAATAAAAAGTAGGGTTCTTACACTACCAAGCATATTGATTGCCAACCGGACGTCCACATGCCCTACATTGTGTTTGTCGTTTAGGAAGGTTAGCCACTGGATGCTTTTTAGTTTTAGTAGGTGCATTGGTTTTTCGTGTAGAATTCCAAGTATTTACAAAAGTATTTTCTACTACTGAAACTTTAGAATTATAACGATTTCTATTGATTACATCACTCTCATTATAATGGCTACCACTTAATTTTGGTGAAGCCATGGAAAAACCTAGTGACACTAAACCATTAAATGCAGAATCTTGTATTGCCAAATTAAAATCCTAAAATTGAGTATTCTTTTCTTATAGCTGATTTAGGTACAAGAAAATCCGCTATTTGTTCAGAATAGCCACACAAAGAACAAATCTCCTTTTCGATTTCATCAAATCCGACATTACCATATCCACACAGCACATTTGTAAATGCAATTCTAAAAGCTACTGCTTTAGATATATTAGGATATCGCTTTTCATTGATATTCATAGTAACATCTCCTAAATACGATTTTTGCAGATTATAAAATAACGAACAACAGAAGAAATGTATCAGTCAAAAAAAGGTTCATCCTGAGCCTGAGCTTAAATTTAATTTTTCCTCTTTGCTGTCCCTTTCAATGCATTAAAATTCTGTTTGTCAATAGAAACAGTTTTTTTATTTTTCTGTTTTAGGCATTGCCTTTTTATATTCAGACTTTCGCTTTATGCAATTATTTTTATGCAACTGAAACGGTGAGTTTTAAGCCGAGCGGCTGCATAATTTTTAATAATGTATCAATCTTTGGAATTGTTTTAAATGTTTCTATTCTTGCAACAGATGACTGTGGTATTCCGCACATATCTGCTAAATCGCGTTGACTTATTCCAAGTCCTGTTCGTTTTTCAATAATTGCACCTACAGTTACTGCAAGTTTTTCCGGTTTTTCAATATTCTTATTTGCCCCACCTATATCCATGCTGATATGACGGAACTTAAAAAACGCCTTGTACATTACCAACTAATTTAGTATCAAGAATTATTTCGGCTTTCATTATTTGGTTCCACTCTCAATTCTTATATTTCAAGTTGTTTTCGGTAGAAAATTTACATAAAATGCTTCTTTAACAGCTTCTATTATTTCACCTGAAAATTTATCTTTCTTTTTATTTGAGCATGAGATAAATTCAAGAATAAAGCTGTCAATTGCCGAGTGTATAATATCTTCTTTTGAACTTTAAGCTGTAATGCAAAATAACCGTGTAGAAAAAATCAAGCACTGTATGTAATTTTATAATTCTTTATTCTCCTATTCACAAAAGTTAGAACCAAAGCTAAAGAATTGACCGCCGTTTTCATCGTAACAATCAATAACAATACCTTCAAGAGTTACAAGGTATGTACAAAAAGGCTTAGAAAAAACATTCACATTGTTTTTATTTCTCAAATCATAAAGCATAACTTCCCAATAAAGTGGGTTGCTGTCCCAAAATTCTGAACCTACGCTATCAACTTCTGCCACATCATCCAGACTGTCAACTGACTTAAGTGCAGCAACAGCGGCATTGCCGTTCACTGTTGGAAATGAACCTGCCATACTGTAAAGCAAGTCATCTGCATTAACGCCCATAAGACGGGTAACTGTAACAATTCCTTCATCCGGATTACTGAACTGTGAAATAATTTTGTCAAGCCAAGCACAAGCGTCCTTAATTTCGGCAACTGTATTCTGATATTCTTTATCAGCCTCTGATTCAGTATCATTAAGGAGTTCTGCAAATAATCTTCTTTTATTTTCAAGATCCGTAACAGAACTTGAAATTATGTCCGCATAATCAAATAGAGTTAAATTATTACTATTTGACTGCGACATATTTCCGCCAAATAATTGTCTTTTTTAATCTGAGAATTTCTGTTTTTAATGAATTTTTCATTGATTTGCTCCTTTTATATAATTATTAGTGTTATTTATTTATACTTTTATAATAATTACTGTTAAAAACTACTGATGAAAGTATAACTTTTCTTTATGATTTTATTCTACGATAACCATTGCAACAAAAACAGTACATGATATTTTTTAGAATTATTATCATTTTTCTAAATTGCTTAAATCACATAAAATATCAAATTCTGTTTTCATTTTTTATCTTCCTTCCAGTTTTTGTAATCTTCAACATATTTGTCCCAATATTTATGTTGCTCTTTTTTGTCAGTGATTATGCCTGCGTTGATCATACCCTCAAGTGTTCGACAATACCAAAGTGTGCGGTAAAATTCATTTGTAAACCCTTGTCGACAGCGAGCAGGATGTGGGAGCGCCACTATATAAGGTTTAGCACCTAACTTTTTCTCTATTTTTTCTATGACTTTTCCCCCATTTAAGTAATTATATACCTTACTGCTCAAAGTAAAAATAACCTTTGGCTTTAGTCTTTCCACCTCTTCCAGAAAGATATTATCAAAGCAATTATTTTTACATTTTGCAGGGAATTTATCTAAATTTGCGTATTTATCATGATCTGAATTCAACATACCGCACTTGACTAAATTAGTCATATAGGCATTTTTTAGCTTAAAGGTATGCACAAATGAGTTGAAAAATTCACCATACTTTTTTGAAGAAAAGCCATAGGGATATGTAGTACGTTCATCAGTACTTTTACCATCCGCCCACCACCATACTTTTGCGGGATGTTTTCCGTCAATTTCTTCTTTATAACAAGCATCTAAATTGCTTGCCGGACTTTCCATAACCAACATTACAGCGTCATCACGATAGTCAGAATAATCATTAAATTTTTGTATTTTAAATAAATCAAGCGAATGAATACCGTGAGATACAATCTGTAAAGAAAATTCACCATCAGACGATTTATTCGCTGAATTATCTTCACACTCTTGACAAACGGCAGTAGGTGTATCGCTTCTGATATAGCGTTTCGTTTCATCATCATAAGTATAGGATTGATTTTGCGGATCAGCATACTGTATAAGTTTGCCAAATCTTAATTCATTGATTTCTTCAAAAGTTTCTTTAAAATCAGCCATATTTACACCTCTTAATAGTTATTTAATATAAATTTTACTTAATTATATACTTATAACTGTACATCGTCAACAATTATCTGCAAAATATTGCTTATTATTTAACGGTAAACGGATATTTCTGTTTTCGGGGAGAAATAGTTGTGAATTTGATTTATCTTTATCAGCCTCAAGAAAGATTATATTTTTGTCTGCACATTCTTTTATAATTTCCGTATAGTTATACTTGTCATCGTAATCAATTGTGTTTCCGCTTTTAAAAATATTTGAAAGAAAGGAAACATCAAACCGAAATCGGGTAACCTACTTCCGTTTTGTCCCATAAACATTTCATAAGATATAGTGTGTCCGTCCTATTTCAAGCTTCTACCGCATATCGGGCATATTTTATCAGAGAGATCAAATCAGTCAATTTGCGAATTATCAAAATAAACATAATGACAATCAGCACAATAATAGTGTGGCGGTAATGGATTAGCTGTGTTTATTCCAAGTAAGAACGCAACCAAGACCGAAGAATAATCACGATTGGTTACATACTCTCCCGATTGTCTGATATAACTGACAGCTTTATATGCAAGCAGATAATAGCCTGCATAATTATACTTTTTAATAAAATTAAGTTCTTTTTCCAACCTCTCTGCGATTAAATACGGTAAACTTTCACCATAAATTTCTTTTGCTTTTTTATATGCTAATTTGTAAATCTTATCATAAGCCTTTTCAACCACAAAAGAATAATCCTCATAATCACACATATATATCACCCTTCTTGATGTTATATGCATTATATCAGGCACTATGTTCTGTTTATGGCACATCTCACAAATAAGTTTAAAAATCTTTGTGTACTATTTTTGTCTCATGCTGTATTGTAGTATGATATAATAGATGATATAATTATATACAAAGGAGGAATTTTATGGCTTTAAATCATACTGAAAAATCAGCAAGTAAAGACAAGGCATCAAACTATCAGCCGAAAAAGCTACTGATTATGAACATTCTTGATATTTTACGGAAATACACCGACGCCGACCACAGAATCAGTCAAAAAGATATTATTGATATTCTTAAAAACAAATACAATATGGTCGCTGACAGAAAAGCTATCAGACGCAACATTATGAATCTTATGGACTTAGGTTACAACATTGAATACAAAGAAACTGTCAGAATGGTGCCTAATAAAGTCACGGGCGAACTTGAAGAAAGTTACATATGGTCAGACTATTATTATGTGAGTGATTTTTCTGACAGCGAATTAAGATTGCTTATTGACAGCCTGATTTTTTCAAAGCATATTCCCTATTCCCAACGCAAAGAACTCATTGAAAAGCTTGAAGGATTGTCAAATATTTATTTCAAATCGAGGATAAAACACATTTCGGTTTCAACAGATTATAAGATTGATAACAAAGAGCTTTTTTATATTATTGATGTGCTTGACGAGGCAATTTCCAAGCATAAAAAAGTATCGTTTTACTACTATGAATACGGAACAGACAAAAAATTACACTACCGCAAAAGACCTGACGGCAGCGTAAGAGAATATATAATAAATCCGTACCAAATGGCAGCTAAAGAGGGCAAGTATTACCTCATCTGCAATTACGATAAGTACAATGATATTTCAAACTACAGAATTGACAGGATTGCAAAAATCAAAATCCTTGACGAACCTGTAAAACCTTTTGAACAACTGACAGGATCAGACAATCGGAAATTGAACCTTGAAAAGTATATGGACGAACATATCTATATGTATTCAAGCGGTACAATAAAAGCGAAATTTCGCATTACAAGAGCAATGATAAGTGATGTTATTGATATGTTTGAAAAGGATTTAAGATTTTCCGATGAAACCGATTCGCATGTTACTGTCACGGCAAATGTAAATGAAATTGCAATGTTACAGTTTGCAAAAAACTACTCAACCGATGTTGTTGTTCTTGAACCGCAAACACTCGTTGAAAAGCTAAGACAAGAGGCTGAAAGAGCCTTGAAAATTTACAGTAGGTAAAGTAAATAAGGAGATTTTATTATGACAGAAGTAAAAAATAACAAAGCCTTTGATTTTTTATTGTACAGCTATTTTGGAATAAAAGAATCCGATTTGAAACAACAAAGTAAAAAAGATATTCCATATATTTGTGATATTTGTGCCAAAAGGGCATATTTAGACCTTGCCCGCACGGTAAGATATGAATACTCGTCATCTAAATTAGAAGAAATGAAATCAAAAAAGTCAAGTAAAGAAGATAAAGATAAGGCAACCAATTTCATAGATTCTAAAAATGAGTTGATTAAAAATATATGTGAAAATATTCTTTCTCCTATTAAAACCAAAGAAGGAGAAATATCTTTTAAAAACTCTGATTTTGATGATTGGCATAAAGCAAAATGCGAAGAAATTATAAATTTTATGAATAACTCAATCGACAAATCAAATACTAAAATATTAAAAGAAGAAAATTTCACCATTGGTCAGGCACAAAAATGGGTTAATATGACTTTAAAATACTTGTGGTTACTTAATGCTTTACCAACAGGTGTAAAGCCGGAATATTTACATGTACCGATTGACAGTTACATTATCGAAATAGCTTATGATAATAAAAATAAGTTTGAGAATGCTTTGGGATTATTAGAAGAAAAGCCGAAAAAATCATGGAGTAAGTTATCCGAATATGAAACCTACTTTAAAATACAGGAAGCAATACGAAAAGCAATAAAAACAAACACCACCAACAAAACTATTCCTATAAAATGGGAATCGCTTGCCTGGATTGAGGTGGCGGAAAAGCAAGCAAATAAATAAAAAGTGTTCCAAACAACAGAAAACAAATTTTGCAATACAACAGTGTTATGGTAAGCTGTCGTTATATATTTTATGACCGTATGTAATATCCTGAGTGCTTGACTGTTAATCATGATGTTACTGGTTTTGAAAGCAAAAAATAAAACAAATGCTCATGTGTCTGTAACTTCTTGTCATTAACCCCCCTACGATAGTTTCTTTTATTCTACCATAGGGGGCTTTTCTATTGTCTGTTTTTATCTCATGCTCAAGAATATAATGAAAAAAGTTGAAATATAAAGTGAGGAAAAAAGATGCAAATAACATTTTACGAAAAAAATAAAAAAATTGAATTATCTATCATAAACTATTGGTTTCCGTTTAATCATGACTTTGATGATGTAGAAAATGATTTTTATGCAAATTATCTTGCTGTAAAAATCGTTTATTCAGATGGTAATGGTACCACCATTCACTGTGACAGATACTTTACAAATTATAGCTTGAACACACTTATTAACTCCATCGACAATCTTGTTACCGACAAGGAAAGCGGATTTATGGCGGACTTTTATGCAATTACAACAGTCCTTGCAATTGCGATTACCAAAGTGAATGACATTTATGCATTCCAGCTTAGATTATATTACGGCCTTTCAACAAATCCAAAAGAAATATATATATGCCAAGATTTAGATAAAGCAAAAATTTCCGAGATTAAAAATAAATTGCAAGAGTATTCAGACAAATTTCCGCCACGCATAAAATCTTAAGCCATTGATTTCATTATATTTACCATAAAATACTGCCCTCATCTATTTCACCGTTTTCTTGCAACACGATAAAAATAAGTTCACGGGAATTTTAGGCAAAAAATAAGAGCCCAATGGCTCAGATGGAAAAATATTAAATAAGTAATCGTTATTGATTATCTTCAATTTTCTGATATGCACTTACTTTTTAAGATTTAAAAGAAGGTATCGTTTTATTCACTCCATGCTGTGGAGGGAAGTCGATCACTTGCTCTTTTAGTGAAACTTTCTTTGAGATTTTGTCGATGAACGGAATTTTTACATGCAAGCCTGTTGACCATGTTACATGATATGTTCCGAGTCTTTCAATTACATATGCGTGTGCCTGCGGTACTACCTTGACATTGCTTACGATTACTATAAGCAGGATTAAAAGGATAATTCCTAAAATAATAAGTCCTAACATTATTTACCTCTCATTCTGATATTGGCTCTACAATGAGCTTTACACCCTCGATTGCAAGAACCTTAACTTTTGTTCCTTTTAAAAGCGGTGCTTTGTCGGACTTTACTGTCCAAGTTTCCGCACCGACCTTTGCCTGTGCTGTTTCGTCGATATCGGTTAAATCTGTGAGCATAAACCCGACTTGACCGATGTGGCGGTCTGCGTTTGTTCCCGTTGTTTTGTTACGCCTTTTAAAGCGTTTTACAAGCGGTCGTGTCACAATAAGCGAAACAAGTGACACAACAAGGAACACCGCCGACTGGATTGTAATGTCGCTTGTAAATATAGTTGTTATTGCGGCACAAACCGAGCCGAGAACGAACCATATTGACACAAGCTGTGTTGTAAAGCCTTCGCAAAGCAACATAAATATTGCAAAGACTACCCAAACTATCGGCATATATTGCTCCATAGGGCTGTCACCCTCCTTTTCGCATAATTTTAACACAATATTATATATTAGTCAAACTATTTTATTGCTATTTTATGCGTTAACTGATTATTTTGTATCTATATTCCGTTTTATCCTTACAATTTCATGTAAAGAGGGCATAAAAATACCGACAAATATTAGCATAGAACACCATTACTTGTCGGTAATAATTTTAATATCACATTCCTTGTTCAAAAACATAGAGGTACAAATCTTCAAGGGTTGGGTTTGCAATTGTTATTTTATGATTTTCAGGGGGATTATCTGTGACTAATCTTACTACTATTTTATCATCATTATGATAGAGATTTGAAACTCGATAATTATCCTGAAAATATTTTAATTCCTCTTTTTCAATTTCCACCTCAACTACCTTATATGCAATTTCATTTACGAGATTTTTGCAGGTATCATGCGACACGAGTTTTCCTTGATTTAGAAGTATAATCTCCTTAGCAATAAACTCAATATCGGACACTACATGGGTAGAAATGAGTACAATTTTGTCTTCCGCAATTTCACTTATAAAATTGCGGATACGGATTCTCTCCTTTGGATCAAGTCCGGCGGTAGGTTCATCAAGCAAAAGAATCTCAGGGTTGCCGAGCATAGCCTGCGCAAGGAGGACACGCTGTTTCATACCCCCCGAAAATTCACCGATTTTCTTATGGCTGACTTTTTCAAGATTAACTGTTTTTAAAAGCTTGTCAGTCTGCATTTTGGCTTCTTTTTTGTTAATACCTTTGAGTGATGCCATATAAAGTATAAAAGCTCGTGCGGACATATTTTCGTAATAGCCCTGTTGCTGTGGCATAAATCCAATCTTTTGTCTGAACTTTTTACCTAATTTCAAAATTTCTTTGCCGTCACAAAGGATTTCTCCCGATGTTCTCTGAACATTGTCGGTAATCAAACTCATAAGCGTGCTTTTACCCGCACCGTTTGCCCCCAGCAAGCCGTAAATGCCATCTGTCAGAGTAATACTGAAGCTATCGAGAGCACAGTAATTACCGTAATTTTTAGTAAGATTTTTCATTTCAAGAGTCATTTAATCACCGCCTTTTCTGCACATACTGTATTTCGAGATTTTCACCGCAACAAATCCCATTATCAGCATTAAAGCTATTGGAATTAGAAATGTAAATCCACTTGATTCCACAACAAGTTTCATCAATGCTACAGGAACAGTTGCAGAAAAATATGCAAAAATCTGAACTCCTGCCACATAGATAAGTGACGGAATAATCATAACAGCAGATGCAACAACTATGCTGACTTCAAACTTTGTTTTTGCCGATACAAGACAAACAACATATGTAATCGCCAAAATCAACAACAACCGCACTGCGTACACAAAAATCATAAACATCAATATGCTGCAATTAAAAGGCAAGCCGTTCAAAAACTCCAGACTTTTTACCGGTGCCGTAATTTCTGACAGCGTATATTTTGAGCAGACTTCGATAAATTCAAACACAGATGTACAAATCCACACAATTGTCGCAATCAATGAAACACAGAGGATTTTCTTTCTGAGCAGTTTTTTTCTTCCGCCACTTGTTGAATTTAACAAATCTGAAACGAGCTGTCTTTTTTCAAATGAGAAAACTCCTGACATTATAATTATGATGCAGAAAACCGATAACAGAGCGAAATTTTGTTGTCTGTCATATCCGCTGCTGCCAAGCAAATATTCAAATCCGGTGGGGTTTACAAGCCAAGCATCTTCCCCGTTCTTTTTCGCATCTTCAACATATGAAATTCTTTCATTTATAATTTTCAATGCTTCACGCTTACTGTCATACGCATCGTATTTTTGGCTGACATTGTAATATTTATCTTCGGAAATTTTTCCGTTGTTGTAATCCTCATACGCATTGGCAAGTTCTTCATCAACAGCATTAATCTCATTTTCAAGATCTGCCACATATTTGTAAACATCGTCATTAAGTTCACCGCTGTGAGTTTCATAAAACTCGTTAACTATGCTATCTTTTTCGCTGATATTAAGTGTTCTTAAATTCAATGAATTAAACAGCGCAAGAACAAAAGCAAGCAAAACTATTATGCCTTTTTGCATGAAGAGTATTTTGTACAACTCAGTACCTGTAGCGCCGAGTTTTTCAACGCATTTCCAATATACTGTGCGAATTTTTGAAGAAAATCGCAGTAAGACACTTTCAATTTTGCCTGGAGTTTTATTAGGATATTTCTTGCCTGCACCGATAATTGAAAAAATTGCAAACAAGAGCGTGAATATTATTGCGGAAATAATTAACAATGAAAACAGGTTCACAAGTATGACAAAAGAGTTGATGTTGTAATACTTTACAATTGCTTCTGTCGGATTGATGAATGTAAACAAATTCATATACTTTAAAATTGCCAAATTGCTTTGTGACGGTAAAAAAGTATATAAAAGAAATTCTGCCGCAAATATTATTCCGCACACGCCGAATGCAAGATTTGTGTTTTGCATTATCCCAACGATGAACAGCATCATATACACGGGCACTAATTGTGCAAGAACATTTATCAGAACATATACAAACAGAAATTGTATTTCGCTCATCGGGAATACAAAATTTTGAAACATCTCTATAGACTGTACATTTCTGAACAAATCCGATACTCCGCCGTATATTGAAAAAGAAGTCACAAACAGGGCAAAATACATAACGAAACAAAGTATTGTTGTGCTGATTGCAAGTATTCCGCACCGTTTTACAGCAAGGTTAAATCTTCCGTTTGGTGTTGCATACACCATGCTCCAAAAGCCTCGTTTTCGTTCTTCAACAAAGGCAAGAACAACAATTATATTCAGTGCAAGTATTATGTAATGAATCAAGTCATAGTTCAATACTGTTGTAACGGAAAAATCGCTTCCTACTTTAAGCGACAGATTTTCAAGCGGTTTATAAGCCTCCGCAGTCAATTGTATATTTTGAGAAGAAAGTGAATTGTCCTGAGAGAAAATGCTTATCGAATTCATCTGCTGAGCCTTGCTTTCTACGCTCTTAATATAATCAGAATATCCGTTTACATACTCAGCTCTTTTGACAATATTATTGAGAGCATAATCTTTGTTTGTCAGTTCCTGAGCGTTATAGCTCTCCTTATGCTTATCAAACTCAGACGCAATTTCAGGATATTGATTGCGAATTTCTTTTTCCTGATCCTGCCAAACCTCGACATACATATCGTAATCGTCTTTTTTGCTTTCGTTAAAAGATAAAAGTTGCTCAATCACACTGACATACTCATACTGTCGTGAAATCTTATCTTCAATTTGATCTGCAGGCAAGTCACGGATTTCGGACATCAGATTTTTTTCTTCCGAACAAACCGCACTGAGTTGAACACCATTGTATTCGGCATTTCTGTATTGATCATTTATGTAAAAACCTATGCAAACTGCAAGTAATACAAAAAACGATATAATTATTTTTTTGTTAATCAGTACTCTCTTAATTTCCATAGCGTAAAATTCTCATTGGTTTAAAACAATTCCGTCTTATAAGGAGTTTGAGTATATAACGGTTACTTAACTTAAAAAACACATTAAATTTAGAAGTAACTGTTTTCTGTTTTTATGATGTATAACATTTGCAGATATGATTTTTGTCGCAAATACACCATTTACTTACTGCATTTATATATAGTTAATGTTTATATTTTAACTATATTATATCTTATGTTATCTTTTTTAGCAATAAATATCCTAATTCTACACTACAAATTTTCGCGGTAAATTTTGTGCATATTGCTATGTTTTGTTAAATTATACACAAGTTTCGATAATTATAATGTTTATGACATAAATAGTGAATTACAAAAAGTAAAAACCGCCAACAGTGATATATATTTTAAAAAACATTTGTATTTTTTTAACAAATTGTATTGCAATAAGCAAAATATTAAAGTATAATCAGTATAAGCAATAAAGAAAGTTTAAACTACATTACTAAGGAGGTAATCTATGAAAAAACTAACTTTATCAATATTGATATTTTTATTATCTATATCATTTGTTGCATGCAGCTCGGCTAATACGCCCTCGCAAGGTTCTTCTGCTTCGGAAAGTACTGACAGTAATTCAAGCAATAATACTTCAAGTAACAATAGCAGTTCTTCAAACAATAATTCTAATTCAGGGGAAAATACCACACTTAACGATACTTCATTTAAGATTGGCGTAGATGATCAACCGTTTAATTTATCACGAGCAGGTATGAGCGCTTCAAATGAATCAGGAGATTATATGTTCTATCTAAATACACTCTACTTTCATGATAACGCCGCTAACACTACTGTAATAGCTTGTAACAAACCTGACTGCGATCATATAACTAATGTTGACGATGGAGAAAGCGATTGTAACGCATTTTTCCCTCAGGATAAATATTATTACGACAAAGGTTTTTCATATTACAACGACAGCATCTATTTGCTTGGAAAGAGCAGTAAGGATGCAAAATCAGTTTCACTCTACAAAATAAGCAAAGATGCAAGTACAAGAGAAGAAGTTGCAAAATTAATCAGTGTATCTGATTTGAACAGTATTACTGTTTTTGCTGTACATAAAGGTTATGCGTTTTGGTCGTTAAACACAGACAAAAGCGCACAACTGCTCGCTATAAACATTGATAAGCCTACTGAAGTTAAAAAAATTTTTGAAGGCAACGAACTTGCGGCAGGCATTCACAGCTTAATCGGTTCAGGTGATTATTTATACTTTTCAAATTCGTATTCGGAAGATAAGCACTATGAAAATTGGGCAGGATATATTAATCAGCTCGACATCAATACTTTAAAAACTAAAAAGTTAATGGACATGCCCGATGATTACACTGTTGCAAACGGAAAAATCTATTATCTTGAATCAAACGCTTTATATTGCTATACAATTGATAGCGATTCAAGCGTTAAAATTGCAGACAGTCCCGAAAATTCACAACTTATAATAAGAGATACCGACTACCTCTATCTTACTAACTGGGATAACGAAAAGGTTTCATCGGATAATTACAAAGTTTTTGTAATGTCCGCCAACGGCAATATTATTGATACTATTCCTATTCCCGACTGCGAATTTTTCCGAGGCGGACTTCATAATTTGTATATAGAAACAACAGACCGCAAAGTAAAGTATTTGGAAAAATCACAAATTCAAAAAGGAACCCATAATTGGAATACCGCATACTCAGTTTCTGAAAACGGTCAGGTTACCCTTAATGAATGAGTATATAAAATTCATTACTAAAAATACAAAAACACTGACAAGTTTAGTTACTGCTTGTCGGTGTTTTTATGTTCATCACGATTTTTTGTGGGATGGTGAACGGACAGAAGAAATAGAAAGATAGCGAATCAAGGTAAAAAAGAAGTCATCATCACGGTAACCGTAGCCGATTCTTTTAGCGACCTTGATCTTGTTGTTGAAGCCTTCGAGCTTGCCGGTGCTGATTGAGTAGATGGCATGGGCAGTTAAGCCGGGGAGCCGTTTTTCTTTTTGAACTGCAAACCGTACCAATGCGGGAATCTCACTTTCTTTCGCCGCCTGAAACCATTTTGTCCATCGCTACCGCCGCAATAAGGACACTGGACGGACTGCGTTGACCTTAAGCTCTCCGGAAACAGTACGCTTTTATCATTATTAGGGCTGATTCCTATATGTGTTCCTTTAAATTCTTGACTTTCAAATTTGACTTTGATATCATCTAAATAGAGCATAGGTTTCTCTCCACCATTGTTTGTTTCTTCAACTACAATTTTGGAGCTTCCTATGCTCTTTTTCAATATTTACTTTAGATTATTCCAAATTTTTCCGTGATGAGGGAAAAAATTTAAAAACTCGAAATCCGATATAACCGGGTTTCGAGTTTTTTGAGTCTGAGTGGCAGTTCAGTTGAACTGCCACATAATTAATATTCACAGTCGTGAATATTATTACACCTGTCATTTTTTTCTGCAAAAATATATGACAAGCACCGAAACAATCAGCAATAGCGAAAAGATAATAACATAAAAGGACACTGATTTTCCAGTTGAAATAATGTTTTCATCATCTTTGGCAGGACTGTCAGTACTGTCTGTGACGCTCTGCGTTGTTTCATCCGAAGCTTTTTCGATGTGTGCAATAACTTCTGTGCTTCCGTCGGTATGAGCGGCAAAAGCATTCAAAGAGGTCATAAAAAGCATTGAACACACCGTAACAAAGATTAAGAACAAGCACTCGTTAAACCTTTTGTGTTTCATAATATCTGCTTATTACAGCGAAATTTATCAGAGAGTGCGCAATGCACTGTGGAATGCTAAGTTTCCGCTGTAATCACCTGCGATAGTATTAAGGTCCCGACCATAAAGTGCTTTCTGATTAAGTGCAAGCGTAACATCTTGTGCCTGTCCCTGAGTTCCCGCAGTAAATGTGCAAAGATGATAACCGTACTCACTGCTGTCACCGCTTTTGTTCATTGGTGTATAGTTGTTGATATTTTCATCATTAACTGAACGCTCATACATATCATAATTCAAGCTAAACGGACTCTCAACATCCTTCTGTGTAAGATAGAACTCGCCGTCTGCTTTTTCGGAACCGTCCTTTACAAAGACTGAAACTGTCTGTGTTGTTTTAATATCAATTTTAGTTGCTTCAACCTGGAAATTGCAGTATTTATAACTGTCAACTTCACTTTCAGGCTGTGTAAGATTTCCGAATGTTACAGAGTCAGGAATTGTAATGATGTAGCTTACCGCACCAGGTTCTCCTCCCTCTATCCTTGCAGTAACCTCTGTGCTTCCGTCAGGGTTGTTGTCGGTTAATTCAGCAGCCGAGACGGATATCGCAGCTGTTGCTGCAAGTGCACCTGCCAACAAAACCGAAATAATCTTTTTTGTTTTCATAATAGACATCCCTTTCTTAGAAATATTTTATAAATCAAACCGATTGAATATAATTGCCAATCACTTAACAATTAATAAAAATTCTGATTCGGCTGAATTTAATGGAGTATGTTTCTCATCAAGAGAAACGCAGTCATAACAAACCATTGCTGTATATTTACCTTTTTTAAGGGTTTGAGAGAGAGGTACTTCTGTCAAACCAAAACCGGGTTTAAGCAGCTCTGATTCATAAAGTACAGTTCCGTCATCAAGCTTTAAAGTAACATAAAATCCGCATTCGTTTGATTTGGGATTTCCAATGCTCAAATGAAGGTTCTCATCCCCCTCCTTCATTTCGGCAGTACCGTAGCCCGGAATCTGAATACCTACATTTGTCGGCGAGGTTTCACTTTTGTTGCCTATGTCCCAATTATCTGAGATTTTTCCGACAACACCGTTTGAATCTGTCTGTGGTTTGTCGAAGAAGTTGTTATATACAACAACTCCGCCGACAATCATAACTGCAAGAATAATCAATCCGATTATTATAATCACTGGTTTTTTCTTTGATTCGTTTTTTTCTTTATCCAATTTTATTCCTTCTTCTAAAAATCAAAATAGATGCGAGTGAACAAAAAGCTATTAAAATTGCTGTGTTTAACATCATTGAACCCGTTTGAATAGGAGTGTTGTCATTTAATATATTGCTGTTATCAATATTGCTGTTGCTGTTATTTATTTTATTAAGATCAACAATAGCAAATGACATGGGTGCAGAAACAGTAAATACTGCATTTCCGTTTTCAATACTGTCAGGCTTGCAATAGATAACATTACCGTCTGAACTGATTCCTGCAAGCTGAACATTTTTGCTTTCAACCGGAACAGAAATTTCTAATTTTCCCTGACACCACAGTTCTGCAGGAATAAAATTACCGTCTTTATCTGAAAGTGTTAGTGAGTATGCTTTTAAGATTTTGTTATCACCGCATGAAGATGACAAAAACTTATATACGCTGTCACTTTCCTTGCAAACATCGTATTTTATATTCAAATCTCTGTGCATATTTCCCTTTACGGTTATGTTATTTCCGGCTGACTTAACTTTTAAGTTGAGAAAACTGCATTTTATTGTCGGGTAACCTTTGTTGAGAAGATTGTTCTGCAACCAAGTGACTGAGTCATCGGTTACACTGTTTAGCTTATCTACAAAACTGCTGTCCTTAAAATCAGCATTGTTTGGTATTCCGATATTTGATTCATCAAGTGTTATTGTTGAATCTGAGCCTACAGCTTTAAGTCCCTTTTCGGTCAGATAAAATACATTTGAAACCGACGGCTTATATTCATCGCAGCCGTTTATTCCTGCAACAGAACCCGTTGCATTATCAGACTTTGCATTTACTTTACCCGAATTGTATGAGCTTTCAATTATTCCGCCGTTTTTAGCTGCAAGGCCACCGCAAACAGTGGTGTCGGAATCTCCGATTTTGCCGTTATTGGCACAACCGTAAATTTTACCTGTGTTAACCGCTGTGATACCGCCACACTGCGTACCGTACAAAACCGAAGCGTTTCTGCAGCCTATTATTGTGCCATTGTTTTCGCCTGCAATACCTCCGCAGACATCACCTTTAATAATTGAATTCAACTCAGACGAATCTATGGTTATGTTAGGCAGATTTACAGTACCTGTCAAAAATGAATTTATGCCGCTTACGCAGTGGTCTATTGTACCGTTATTTATTGTTGCTATTCCGCCTGCTTTATTTGAAGAAACACTAAAGTCGCAATCAAGCACAAATAAGTTTTTTACACATCCGTTCTCACCTATTATCTCAAATAATCCACCGTTGTCCTGAGATTCAACATTAAGGCCCATAATGCAATATCCTCTGCCGTCAAAAGTACCGTTGAACGGTTTATTTTCGGCAATAGAGCCAATTCCATCAGTCCATAAACAATCATATTCTACTTTAATATTGTTTGTAAGAATGTAATTTTGTGAACCATACACATCATATTCGTTTCTTACAAGGTATGAAAGGTATATAAGATCATCATATGACTTAATTAATAAATTTCCGTCATCGTCCTTGTCAAACTTGTCAGGCTCTTTTGGTGCTTCGGAATAAGTATTTGAATAGGTATTCTTATATTCAAGATAATAAACCGTTCCACCGTTAAACTTCGGATAAACATTAATTATTCCACCGTTATCAATGTTCTGATACCAAATCTGACTTCCGTCTGTTACCGACTTATTCAGAAGATAAGCTACCTCGCCGCTTGCAAACTGATCAGATGTTTTTGTTGTTGCCGCCGTATCTGTAAGCTGATTGCTGATACAATAGCAGTTGTTTATTGTGCCGTTGCCATCGCCTCTGATTCCGCCTACATTGCTTGATTCAGTTCCGCTAACTTCACCAACATTAAAGCAGTTGTTTATTGCGCCGCTGTCTGTTCCACCATATGTGTTTCTGCCTCTGATTGAAGCAACATACTTTGAGCCTTTTACAGAGCCGGCATTATAGCAATTCAAAATTTTTCCGCCGTAGGTAGAGCCTACGATGCCTCCGACATTTTCATCACCTATTACTGTAGCTTCGCTGAAACATTTCTGTACAGTAACACCGGTGTTGTTGTTTCTTCCTAAAATACCGCCTACGCAGTTTTTGCCGTATATATAGCTATTGAGAATTCCTACATTATATATGTCTGCTCCGCCTCGGGTATAGCCGAATAATCCAATATTATCGGCATTCGGGTTATTAATATAAATACCGCTTATTGTGTGATGCCCACCGTCAAACTTACCTGTGAAAGAATTGTCATAATTACCTATCGGATTCCATTTTCTCAAGGAATCTGATTGCGCATCTGTAAGCTTGTTTATATCTCCGTCATTTACAACAATATCTTTAACGAGCAATGCATTTGCTGAAGTATTCTGGCTGTCAAAATCAGCATAAGTGCTGTCGCCGTTTACAAGTGAAGCAAACCAGTAAAGCTGACCTGCATTGCTGATTTCATAAACTCCGTTATCGTTTAGTGTTGCAGGCTGATAGCCACCACAATTTATGCAAAATCCGTTTTCATCGTAAATACAGTGTTTTTCTTCCGTTTCAATAATTATTTTTGCATCGGAATACGGTGCGGAGTAATTAATAGTATAAGAACCATCCTCATTTGGATTTAATGTACTAAATTCATCTGCACTTCCAATAATGTATGACTCTGATGTTCCGGATGAACTGAATAAATCATTATCCCTTACACATTTAATTGATGAGACCGTAAAAGCATCATCTAATTTTATATTGACAGCAAGATTTTTTCCCGATTCAACTTTTTTGGTTTCATTTGGGTTTATTGTTATTTCGTTTTCAGCGTCATCTGTAGTTACTAATTGTGCCGATTTAATTCCGGAACCATTTGCTTCTAAACTAACATTTTGCTGATATGTGTCAGATTGCTGAGTCAAAATAACAGAAAATCTTTGGTTATCTCCCCCAGGTGGCTGAAGCTGCTGGGCGGTTGTTTCTTTCGTTTTGAGAGTACCTGTGGAGTGTGAGGATTTTGCATCAATCACCTGATATGTAGCGTATTTTGTATGAAAAGGACTTACCTCACAATCGCAAGTATACTCACTTGTAATTAACATTAAATCTCCCGTTGCATCATCAGGTAAATATCCCTTAAGATACTTCTCAGGAACATTACCTGCCAAGGCAAAGCTGTTGGTTGCTATTAAATCGTCATACACATCTGTCTGTTTATCCGATACTTTAAAATTATTAGATCCGTCAGATATATTTTTTATTAGATTTAAATAATCTGTTGACGGCAGATGGAGATCACCGGTACGGGGAATATCATACTTATATTCCAATGCGGATGCCGATAATATCATCTTGTCACTGAATTGGTCTTTATCAATTATATAATAAATCGTGTCATTAACCATTACACGATTAAATTTTACATTTTCATCAATGTATTTTTTATCAACTGATTTATATTGCGAACCGCTAGTACCTGTATCTATCCAAAATTGGTGTGCCGATTCAAAGCCTTCAATTTTCATATTAACGGAAACTGCGTCCTCCGTGGACATATAATCCTTAAGGGATTTTGAAGTGTATTTATCAATGACCATTTTCGCATCCAGCATTTCATTAATTCTGTTTTCAACGCTGTTTTTGTTGCCTGTGAACATATTGTAATATTGATTTATGACATTCGTATAGCCAACATAATATGAGGAATCTGCACCGTATTTGTTCAAAATATATTCGCCTTGAAGGTCAAAAAACTCAGACGCTGTAAGCATACACATAGTAAGCTCCATTAGCTGTTCACCTACTACGGTATGTACATATTGATATTGCTGATGACTGAACGGAAAATACTCATTTGCCGCAATTGCAGCTGTTTCTGCAAGGGTAATATTCGAAGAATTTTGACCTTTTACAAAATTAGCACTAAGCTTGTTTATCATATTTATAAATGAATCGTTAATTTTAGTGCTTGTAAAGAGCAAATCCTGAAGCTTATCGGTATCACCTGCAATATCCATACTGATGTCTCCGGGATACATGAGTCTAAATGAATCTATCATTTTTTTCTTTTCTTGTTCATATTTTTCTTTATATTCGGTATTAGTTTTATCGTTAGAATAATCAACAGCAGCTTTCATATATTCCGAATATTCTTGCAGTGCAGGCTCAGATTCATATTCGTTAATCACATTCATAACATCAGAATTCCATTTTTCATCCTGCTTGTTTCTGGCTGTGTTTGCTGCTTGCTCTCCAAGCATTTTTTCAACAACGGAAAAGCTCTCTTCCATGTCTTCATGCATACTTTGCACCTCATCGAGAATCTCATTGCACAAAGATGTTATTTCCGCAAGTTTTTTTCCGGTGCTACCCATAAGAACCGTGTTGATTATTGACGCAACCTTTTGCACATCCTCGTCTCCCGTTGCATTTAAAGCCATATTGGTTGCTTTTGCAATGGTGCGATAACCAAGATCAAGTACTTTATTCATTCCAAAAGTCTTCGCTGTATCTAGCCATCCGCCGACTGCAGTAACTGTAAATGATGAAGCAAACACAGAACCGACTATTGTAATTGATAATATCAATGAAATTAATCGTTTTTTCATGTTATTACATCTCCTTTAAAATAAGTATAATTTTGTACTCAAATACAATCGTAACAAATTTTACTCCGTAAGTCATCAACCCTATACCAATAGTAAAGCTGATAGAAAAACGGTAAAAAAGGACTCCTTTCTGTGAGACAAATTTTTATGTTGAGTAAATTGTAAAGCCTTTTTTGTAATAAATTCAACAGGTAATTCCCTAAACGACATTAAAACGGCTTAAAACAACATAAAACAAGCCGCATACCTTGACATTTTTGTTTACTTGCGTAAAACATACATAAAAATGTGTTGGTATGCGGCTTGGCTTATTTTTAAATGTTAAATATATTGTTTATAACTTTAAGTCGTTTTTATAAGGCAGTTGTCCAAAATAAAGCATCAGAGCTTTTTCTGCGTCACTGCTGTTTTTGGTAAATTTTATTTCGCCGATATCGAATAAAATGCATCCGCAGTGACCTTTAAAAGTCGGAAAGCATATTACTTTTAAATATGTGTCTATTTCAGGACTGTAATCAATTATTTCCAATATTTCACCGTAAAGCGTTGCTCGCTCGTAACTGCGAAGCCATTTTGAGTCCATATTGCTAAACAGACTGCCAAGGAACTTCCTAAAAGTTGCTCCAAAGACATTTTTTCAAGCTTTGCAAGTGCAGAATTTCCGTATCTGAAAATCCAGTCAACTGCGTGGCTTTCATCATTAAAAACCATTTCAATATCAGTAAATGCGAAGGGCAAATTCTCAAAACTACTGTAATACTTACGGTAATCCTCATCTGTTGTAGGAATCCCCTCTTTTCTGAAATTACTGATAATGCTCTTTTGCTTTGAATAGAACTGCTCAATAATCTGATTTTTCTTTCGTATTGTATATATCAGCGATTCTCCATTGTTGAGGTTAATATTGTCTGATATATTGTGTATTGCCATAGCAGATACTATGCAACCCCTGTGAACTTTTATGAATCCGTCTCCGAGTTCTTTTTCAAGCTCGGAAAGTGTCATTCTTGTGGGATAAATCTTACCTCAGGAAACATGTATTTCAACTATCTTGTTTGTCATAAGAACATAAAGAATTGTGCCGGTATTGAGTACAATTTTTCTTCCGCTTGATATTATAGTAATGTGCTTTGATTCCTGCAAATAAAACACCTCCGATTTTATTCAGCAAAGTGTAGTTTTTGATAATTATATCACATACTGTGAAAATGTAAAAGAGTATATATAAAATGCCGTTTAGAATCAATATCGGAGTAATACTATGGCAATCCATATGATAGTTATTTTTAGTATTCAGATATATTCAATACTTAGATATTTTCTTGGCATAACACAACTCCTCCTATGGTAGCTTCTTAAATTCTGCGATAAGAAACAGCTTTCTAATATCGTTTACTCCGTCATTGTAAAACTTATTCATAGGCTCATCCAATATGAGAATATCGGGATTTTCCATAATTGTCTGAGCAATTCCTAGTCTTTGACGCATTACGAGCGTAAGTTTTCACAGACTATTCTTGCACACTTTTGCAACATCATTATCGTGGGTTACCAAAATTATCGTTTTGCCGGAATTATTAAATTCTTTAAAAACATACATAATTAATGAAGCATTTTTACTATCTAAAGTGCCGGTGGGTTCATCGGCAAGTATAATCTTGGGATCATTTACAAGAGTTCTTGCTATGGCTGTTCTTTGTTTTTGACCGCCGGAAAGATTATACATTTGATAAATTGTTATTATATCATTTTTATCAAGGCTTTTCACCGGAAGAATAACTACAAGAAAGATCAAAATAAAGGAAAAGGCAAAGCTGATAAGAGATGTATAAGATAATCCGGAATAAATTAATAAAATAACAACCGCAGGTATAAACAATATCAATACCTGGATAATCACCTGACTAATAATATTGCAGTTTATCTTTGAGTATAGTCAAATAATCATTATTGTTGTTATTGAAACTGCATATAGCATATTCTTAATTGTTCCGTTCATAGTCATGCCTACTGTTTTTGAGCATAAAAAAAGAGCCCAATGGCTCAAATATTAAAAATATTAAATAAGTAATTGTTATTGATTATTTCTAATTCTGCGATATTTCCTTTGTTTTCAAGATTTATAAGAAGGTATCGTTTTATTCACTCCATGCTGTGGAGGGAAGTCGATCACTTGCTCTTTTAGTGAAACTTTCTTTGAAATTTTGTTGATAAACGGAATTTTTACATGCAAGCCTGTTGACCATGTTACATGATATGTTCCGAGTCTTTCAATTACATATGCGTGTGCCTGCGGTACTACTTTTACATTGCTTACGATTACTATAAGCAGGATTAAAAGGATAATTCCTAAAATAATAAGTCCTAACATTATTTACCTCTCATTCTGATATTGGCTCTACAATGAGCTTTACGCCCTCAATTGCAAGAACCTTAACTTTTGTCCCTTTTAAAAGCGGTGCTTTGTCAGACTTTACAGTCCATGTTTCCGCACCAACCTTTGCCTGTGCTGTTTTGTCAATATCGGTTAAATCTGTGAGCATAAAACCGACTTGACCAATGTGGCGGTCTGCATTTGTTCCCGTTGTTTTGTTACGCTTTTTAAAGCGTTTTACAAGCGGTCGTGTCACAATCAGCGAAACAAGTGACACAACAAGGAACACCGCCGACTGGATTGTTATGTCGCTTGTGAATATAGTTGTTATTGCGGCGCAAACCGAGCCGAGAACGAACCATATTGATACAAGCTGTGTTGTAAAGCCTTCGCAAAGCAACATAAATATTGCAAAGCCTATCCACACTATCGGCATATATTGCTCCATAGAGCTGTCACCCTCCTTTTTGCATAGTTTTAACATAATATTATATATTAGTAAAACTATTTTATTGCTATTTTACGCATTCTCTATCAGATAAATTCATTGGACTAATATTCCAATAATGTACAATAAAAAAAATCACCCCCTATGTTAATAAAGAAATTATCATAGGGGGCTGTCATAAGTGTACTTGTTTATGAGTTTGCCGTTCTGTCTAATCTCGGTAATATTGCCGGCATCATAAGAATAATCGTATGATAAAACGCTGTCACCGCCGTATGACTGACTGTACTTGCTGACAAGGTTAGTTGTTGAATTTTCAGCCTTGCCGTTTGCGTACTCATAGTCTGTATTAAATACAAGGACACCGTCACTGCGAACAGTTCTAACCTGCGTTGTTCTGCCGAAATCATTATGTTTAATTTGTTACACTAGCATTTCACTTTCATTATAACCATGCATAAATACAAATGCAACACAATCTACTCTTTCGCCACTATTTTCGGGACTTATTGACAAACTTTCTTGCTGATTTTGGAGGTATTGACGTTGAATTTCAAACCCCATAATATAGTAAAAAACGGAAAACAGTTAAACATGACACCGTTTTCCGTTTTTTTAAACTAACTAATCAATTCTTCAAAAGTTTCAATAGGCATTAAACATCCACTTATAAATTCTCCGATAAAATTATTCGGATCAGTAAAATACTCTATTGTTTCATTATCAGTCATATTTATAATATTCTCACGTGCCTTTTTTATATAAAGTTTAGAATCTTTTTTATTACTATATTTAGATAGTAATAAAAAATTATTAACATGAAATTCATATAAGGCAATAGATTTTTTTAAAAAAGCTATCATCTCATCTTCTTGTTCTTTGTAGAGCGATTGTAATGCTAACAAATAATCAGCCATAGATTTATATTCATTACTTGCTTTTTGAGAATAGGACAGCATTTTATTTATAAATTTTTTTGGTTCACCATTCCAAACTATCGAAAGGTAAAAACCAATTAAACTAATTCTTTTATCATCAAAAATATCCTGTTCATATTGTAGCAAACATATTGCTGACTCATAATTTTCTACGGGAGCAAGAGTTTGCAATATAGCTAATCTCAATGCATTCTCAGCATTATTACTAATATTTTGTAACAATTTATCCTGATAATCAAAATAACCTTCATCGTTATCATATGGTTTTATCAAATCAAATTTTTGAAACATCAACATTCTCCCTTACATTTACTATACAAAAAATAGATACTTAAAGCAAACTTATAACAAATATAAATCACTTTAATAATTTTACAACAACACTTTATTAAAAATGGACATCTGGGAAGTTCCTAATTTCATTATTCCATCCTCAATGTGTTTTTTAGAAAAAATGTGCTTCGCATATTTAGGAAAAAGTTGTTTTGCTATTTGACCGGGCGAACCACCCGTACCTAAAAACCATCCTGCAATACCGCCTATTGCTGCCATTGCCCATTGTAAAGGAGTTCCAAATTTTCCTGTTTTATCCGCATGAATAATCGGATTGTTTTCACAATAAGCAAATATATTTGTGTTTAATGGAGTACCCGTGTTAGTATCGCAATATATTAAATCTGCTTTCGGTGTTGTAAACATAGCTACGATAGCGAATCGGATTTAATTCACGAATTGTCGGGTCACCTTTGGTATCTTTTATGTTACCCCAAGAGTCATAGACATAGCTTGCAACTTCTGTACCCGAAAGGTCGATCATTCTTGCTACATCATTAAGGCTGTTGCTATTTTCGCTTTAAATTGTATCACAAACAAAAAGCAAATACAACATAATATCTATTGTTTTGGTACAATTTCAGTGACTTATGGGTGGGCTTACCTATGGCAGATTTTTGTATCTGTATTTCATTATGAATTTACAATTTAATAGAAATATTGAAATTATTTTCTCATTAATCTGCATCCCAGTTATTCTCAAAATAACTATACTTTTTTAAAAATAGATCTGTGTGCAATATGACAGATTTTATTTAAAATAATGCTAATTAATATTGGTACAAACAGACCAAATATAAGATATACAAAAGCCCACTGTTGCAAACCGTTTGGAAGATAGTAGTACCATATACTTGATTTAAATGATGCAACATTAAAGTCACCAAACAATGCGCCTGAAGTAATGCGGCTTAATCCGTAGAATACAAATTTTAGGCACATAAAACCTACAAGCTGATTCACCATAATTCCGTATGTGTTGTCAGCTATAAGCCTTACAAGCTTGCTGTTTCCTATGGCAGGTACAAGCAATCTTGAAACTCTCAGCCAAAATGCAATTGCTGTGATTGACGAGATATACGGAATTATAAAACCGTTGTTAAATTTAGTAAATGACGACGGAGTGTACTCCAAATCTTTGCAAAAAGTTAAAAGTATCAGCTGTACAGCAAATATAATTGCAAAGTACGCAACATTATTGAGAGTGTCTTTCTTTTCAAGCACAGCTTTATAAAAGCGACCGAATTCATAACACGGCAGGAAAAACATTGTTCTGACAAGAAGTTTCACTATACCGTTAATTGCAGTCGGATTTTCTATTGCAGTGTTAATTCCTATCATTCCGATTGCGAGATACACTATCAAAACTATAAATTCATTGTCAAGGTGAATCAGTTTCAAAAATTTTCTGAACAGCACATTTATTATACAAACCAAAAACAGCGGGTACACAAACCATGAACCGAGGTTATACTGAAAAGCCTCACCGTCAACAAACGGCATAACAAAAAGATTATATAAATCAGGCTTTGCACCTATAGTAAATCCAAACAAACCGAGAAAAGCAACCATACCACCGTAAAATATATTCCACAGATACGCAGGAATAAGAAGCCGCTTTGTTCGTTTCCATATGTATTTTCCGACATTTTCTTCATAATCGGTTTTGTAAAAATATCCCGATATAAATACAAACAGTGCCAAATTATACGAATACGGCGGAAACCAGTTATAAGCAAGTTCCATTCCGCCATGATAACAATGTCCGGAAACTATAATAATAATTCCGATTGCCGACAGAAGTTTGAATTGCAAATTCACCCCTCCGTCAGTATTAACGCTACGCAAATTCCTACCCTTTTTCAAAATTCAACTCTCCTTAATTTTTGATTTATATTAAAAATGTTCACTGATTTTTTATCCTATATTTTGTTTAATCATATCTCAAAACCATACTGTAAACTTTAATTGTGCAAAAACTGTAAAAAAATCGACAAAAATTGTACTCTATAATTCTTATTTACGGAAGCAGCTTCAAACCTTATTAGCTTTAAACCTTATTTGAATTTTTTGATAATAAAAGTTTCAAATTCCTGCAACACAAAGCCAAAGTATAATAACGGAATTAACGCAAATACGGCTAAAACATAAAATTCAATACAAAACAAAAATGCTATCCTTTTTCGCATAATTTTAACACAATATTATATATTAGTCAAACTATTTTATTGCTATTTTATGCGTTAACTGATTATTTTGTATCTGCATTCCGCTTTCTTGGCATAACGCCTTAAAGAAAGGATAGCATTTTTTAGAATATTTGATTTTAAACAGGTAAAAATAGTGGGTTTTTAGGTAAAAATTCGGTTGTCTAAAATTACCGAAACTATAAATTCATTATTCTTCTCCGAAATAACTACATCTCCCCCATACTTCTCGGCAATACTTTTTACTATAGAAATTCCCTTGCCGTGATTTTTCTTATCTGCCTTATCAGTATGCAACAAAGGATTTTTAGACAATACGGAATCAATAATTTTATTTTTGCATTTGAAAAATGCAGTTTGTAAG
>ENA-OQNN01000715-OQNN01000715.1-human-gut-metagenome-genome-assembly--contig:-NODE-715-length-30199-cov-5.295025_pt1 | contig 30199 bp, 31 predicted proteins | sample MGYA00242624_ERZ504870 | MGnify/ENA primary metagenome ERZ504870 (study PRJEB26092, sample SAMD00036379) | human gut metagenome | host: Homo sapiens | study: EMG produced TPA metagenomics assembly of... | reverse complement strand
TTTTTGCCGGGGCGTGTACCTGGCAAAAAATACTTCTCAGTCTGCAAGTGTGGAATTTGTTCGCTTTCAGCGAACAAATTATGCGCGCGGCAGACTGCAAACCCTTTGTCAAAAAAGGTCTTCGTCCTTTTTTGACAAGCTGCCCGCGCCCCCTGTATCCCGCAGGATACAGGGGCGTTTGCTTATTCTTTACAGGGCCCGCCAGCTCTCCGGCCGCAGGCCGTGACCCATGAGGCCCTCCTGCACCTGCTGCCGCAGGGCGGGCAGGTCCCGGTTCAGGGTCCCCTTCAGGGTCAGGAAGTTGGAGGCGTGGTTCATCCGGAATACGCTGCCCTCGCTGTCGATGTGGTCCAGCAGCAGGGCCGTCTCCTGCAGAATCTCCGCCGGGCCCAGCACCCGGAAGCTGCCCTCCCGGACCCACTGCTCCAGTGGCGTCCCCGGCTCCACCATCAGCGTCAGCAGGCCGATATATTCCGGCTTCATGGCGCTGAGGGCCCGGGCGGTGTCCACGGCGTGGTCCCGCAGCAGCTCCCGGCTGCCAAGCCCGGAAATGGCCGTCACCGACAGGGCCAGGCCCGCCTGCCGGGCCTTCTGCCCCGCCGCCACAATGGCCGCGGCGGTGTGGCCCTTGCGCATCCGCTCCAGCACCGCGTCACAGCCAGATTCCAGGCCCATATACACCATTTTCAGTCCGTTTTCCCGCAGCTGACGCAGCTCGTCATCGGTTTTCACCTGCAGGCTCCGGGGCGAGGCGTAGCACGTCACCCGCTGGCACTCCGGAAACAGGCTGTATACCATGGCCAGAATCTCCAGCAGCTCATCGGTTTTCCGCATCAGGGCGTCGCCGTCGGCCAGAAACACCCGCTCCACCCGGCGGTATACCTGCCGGGCCAGGCGGAAATCCTCCCGGATCTCCTCCATGGGCCGCAGGGCAAACCGCTTATCGTCATACATATCGCAGAAGGCGCAGCGGTTGTGGCTGCACCCGTAGGTCACCTGGATGATGAGGCTGTAGGCCTCGCTGGGGGGCCGATAGACCTTTCCCTTGTATCGCATGGGCAATTCCTCCTTTTCCCCGCTATTATCGCATACTTTTCCCGGTTTGAAAAGGGTCTATTTTGTGCCGCTCCGGCATAAGCTGGACCAGCTTCAACAAACGAGGAGGATGACTATGGACAACAACTTCAACCGCGTGCGCCTGTGCGGGCGGGCCGCCGGGGAGCCGGAGCTGTCCCACATAAACCACGGCGAGAGCTTTTACCGCTTTCCCCTGTCGGTGGAGCGGCTTTCCGGCCAGGAGGACCGGCTGCCGGTGATTTTGCCCCGGCCGCTGCTGGAGGCCCACCCCGTACATACCGGGGACGTGCTGACCCTTACCGGCCAGCTGCGCTCCTTCAACAACCGCAGCGGCCAGGGTCCCCGGCTGGTGATCTCCGTGTTCGTCCGGGAGCTGGTCCCCGGCGGCGCGGCCCCCTTTAACCAGATTCAGCTCTCCGGCGTGCTGTGCAAGGCTCCCTCCCTGCGCCGGACGCCTCTGGGCCGGGAAATCTGCGACCTGATCCTGGCGGTGAACCGCCGGTACGGCCGGGCGGACTATCTGCCCTGCATTGCCTGGGGCGCCATCGCCCAGCAGACGGCCATCCTGCCGGTGGGCTCCCGGCTGACGGTGGAGGGCCGGGTCCAGAGCCGGGGCTACACGAAAACCGTGGACGGCGTGGAACAGGAGCGCACCGCCTATGAGGTGTCCATCATGCGGCCGGCGGAGCCGGAGGAATTTTTCCTGTAAGACCGCCCCCCGGGGTGAAAATCCGCCTTGCAGGGTCCTTTCCCTCCGTGCTATAATGGGGGAAACATCCCAACCAAGGAGGAACCTTACATGATCTACACCGATTTTCACGGAGAGAAGCTGTCCCTGCTGGGCTTCGGCACCATGCGTCTGCCGCTGGTTCCCGGCGGCGGCCCGGCGGACATCGACGAGAAAACCACGGCGGACATGGTCCGCTATGCCATGGACCACGGCGTCAACTATTTCGACACCGCCTATCCCTACCACGGCGGCATGTCCGAGCGGGTCATCGGCCGGGTGCTGAAGGACTATGACCGCCAGAGCTTCTATCTGGCCACCAAATACCCCGGCCACCAGATCAGCGACAGCTACGACCCCGCCGCCATTTTTGAGGAGCAGCTCCGGAATTGCGGCGTGGAGTATTTCGACTTCTACCTGCTGCACAACGTGTATGAAAAGTCCATCGAGACGTATACCGATCCCCGCTGGGGCATCATCGACTATTTTCTGGAGCAGAAGAAGAACGGCCGCATCCGTCACCTGGGCTTTTCCTCCCACGGCGGGCTGGAGCTGCTGGAGAACTTCCTGTCCCGCTACGGCAAGGACATGGAGTTCTGTCAGATCCAGCTGAACTATCTGGACTGGACCATGCAGGACGCCAAGGCCAAGTGCGAGCTGCTGCGCCGATACAGCATCCCCATCTGGGTCATGGAGCCCGTCCGGGGCGGCCGCCTGGCCTCCCTGACGCCGGAGGCGGAGTCCGAGCTCCACGCCCTGCGGCCGGAGGAGTCCACCGCTGCCTGGGCCTTCCGCTTCCTCCAGGGGGTGGAGGGGGTCCAGATGATCCTCAGTGGCATGACCACCCCCGCCCAGATGGAGGACAACGTCCGCACCTTTGAAGAACGCCGCCCCCTGACGGACCAGGAGGAGAAGGTCCTGCTGGACATCGCTCAGGGCATGTACGGCGCCGTGCCCTGCACCGCCTGCCGCTACTGCTGCGACGGCTGCCCCATGGGCCTGGACATTCCCATGCTGCTGAAGCTGTATAACGAGGCCAAGTTCTCCCCCAACTTCAACATCGGCATGCGGGTGGAGGCTTTGCCGGAGGACAAGCGCCCCGCCGCCTGCGTGGGCTGCGGCCAGTGCGCCCGGGTCTGTCCCCAGAACATCGACATTCCCGCCGCCCTGGCGGACCTGAACGAGGTGCTGAAGAAGATCCCCAGCTGGGCCGACATCTGCCGGGAACGGGAGGAAGCCGCCCGCCGGGCGAGAGAAGCCAAGTAACATGGCCCATATCATCGAAATCACCGATTTTTCCGCCCCGGAGCTGGATATCTACGCCCGGCTGACGGAAAACCAGCTGGTGAACCGGGCCGACCCGGAAAACGCCCTGTTCGTGGCGGAGAGTCCCCTGGTCATCGGCCGGGCTCTGGACGCCGGGTGCACGCCGGTGTCCTTCCTGATGGAGCGCAAGCACATCGAGGGAAAAGGCGCGGAGGTGCTGGCCCGCTGCCCGGCGGATATCCCGGTATACGCGGCGGACCTGCCGGTGCTGACCCAGCTGACGGGCTTCCACCTGACCCGGGGGATGCTGTGCGCCATGCGGCGGCCCCGGCTTCCCTCCGTGGCGGAGGTCTGCGCCAATGCCCGGCGCATTGCCGTGCTGGAAAACATCATGAATCCCACCAACATCGGGGCCATTTTCCGGTCCGCCGCCGCTCTGAACGTGGACGCGGTGCTGCTGACCGCCGCCGGCAGCGACCCCCTGTACCGCCGGGCGGCCCGGGTCAGCATGGGCAACGTGTTCCTGGTGCCCTGGACGTATCTGCCGGAGGGGGAGAGCTGGCCGGAGCTGCTGCATGAGCTGGGCTTCAAAACCGTGGCCCTGGCCCTGCGGGACGACTCCCTGGCCCTGAACGATCCCCGCCTGCTGGCGGAGCCGAAGCTGGCCATGGTGCTGGGCACCGAGGGGGACGGCCTGGCCTCCTCCACCATCGCCGCCTGCGATTACACCGTGAAAATTCCCATGTCCCACGGGGTAGATTCCCTGAACGTGGCCGCCGCCAGTGCCGTGGCCTTTTACCAGCTGGCCCTGCTGAACGGATAAAAAAAGCCTGTGTATTCGGTGCAATTGCACCGAATACACAGGCTTTTTATATTCGATACTTCTGCTCATAGGCCTGGACCCGGCTGTCGAAGGCCGGGTCCCGCTGCCGGGCCGCCAGCTGGGCGGCATGGAGATTCCGGTTCCCGGCGGACAGGTCCGCCACGCACTCCATGATGTTGCAGCAGTGGTCCGCCGCCCGCTCCAGGTCCGTCAGCACGTCCGACCACACGAAGCTCAGCTCCATGGCCCCCTCCCCCGGCTGCGTTTCCCGGATGCGCCGGGCCCGCAGCCGCTGCCGCAGACCGTCGATGACCTGCTCCAGGGCCTCCACCTGCCCCAGGGCGGCGGCGTCCTCCCGGCGGAAGGCCGCCAACGCCAGGTCCGCGATCTCCTCCACCGCCTCCGTCAGCACCCGGAGCTGCCGCCGGTCCTCCGGCGGCAGCTCAATTTTCCGGTCCCGCAGCTCCTCCCCGCTTTCCAGCAGGTTCATGGCGTGATCCCCCAGCCGCTCCAGGTCGCCCATGAGCATCAGCAGCTCCGCCGCCCGGGCGCTGTCCCGGCGGGTCAGGGTCCGTCCGCCCAGCCGCACCAGAAACGTGCCCAGGGCGTCCTCCAGGCCGTCGATGCGCTCCTCCTGCCGCCGCAGCTCCCGGGCCGAGTCGGGGTGCACCTCCGTCAGGGCCTGAATCCCCCGGCGCAGGTTGTCCCGGGCCAGGTCCGCCATTTCCAGGGTCAGCTCCCGGCACCTTTCCAGGGCCGCCGCCGGAGCCGCCAGCAGACGGGGATCCGGCTCCGCGGAGGGCGTCTCCTCTCCGGGCAGCAGCCGCAGCACCGCCCGCTCCAGCAGGCCCGCCGCCGGAAACAGCGCCGCCGTACACAGCAGGTTGAAGGCCGTGTGGATAACGGCCACCCCCGGCAGGGTCACGGCCCGGTCCAGAATGGCCGGAGCCGCCAGCGCCTTCACCAGCCAGAACACCCCCAGCCAGATACCCGCCCCGGCCAGGTTGAACAGCAGATGCACCAGCGCCGCCCGCCGGGCGCTGCGGCTGGCCCCCACGGAGGACAGCATCGCCGTCACGCAGGTGCCGATGTTCTGGCCCATGACGATGGGGATGGCGGCCCCCACCGTCACCTGTCCGCTGGCGGCCAGGGCCTGCAATATCCCCACCGAGGCGGAGCTGGACTGGATCACCGCCGTCAGCACCGCCCCGGCCAGCACCCCCAGCAGGGGGCTGCCGAAGGCCGTGAACAGCTGCCGGAACCCCTCCGCCCGGGCCAGGCCCGATACAGCGGCGGTCATGATCTCCATGCCCTGCATCAGAACGGCAAAGCCCAGCAGGGCCTGGCCGGTGTCCCGGCGGCTGCCCTTTCCGGCCAGATACGCCGCAATGCCCCACAGACTCAGCAGGGGCACAAAGCCCGCCGGGCGCAGCAGCCGCCCCAGGGCGCCGCCGCCCTCCAGACCTCCCAGGCTCAGCAGCCAGGGCGTCACCGTGGTGCCCACGTTGGTGCCCATGATGACCCCCACCGCCTGGCGGAGGGTCAGCATGCCGGAGTTCACGAAGCCCACCACCATCACCATGGCCGCCGATGAGCTCTGCACCGCCGCCGTCACCGCCAGGCCCGTGAAAAATCCCGCCCAGCGGCTGCGAGTCATCCGCCGCAGCAGGCCCTCCAGCCGTCCCCCGGCCCGGCGCTGCAGCGCCTCCGCCATGATCTGCATGCCGAACAGAAACAGGCACAGTCCGCCCAGGGCGGTCAATCCGTCAAAAATGTCCATGCGCGCCTCCTCTCCCCTTTAGCATGCCCCGCTGCCGTCCGTCCAAATCACAGGCATTTGTCCGTGTCGCGCGTACTTTTTGTCATTTTGTGTCGTTCGTGCAAATTACGCAGCCGCCGCCGGACAAATTTGTGGCTTTTCCCATCTTTACTTTATCTCGGTAGTGTGGTAGCGTATTAGCATACTAAATCGCCCGGTGATAGGGGCCGGGGAATGGAGGAAATCATGAAAAATATCATCCGCCGCGGACTGTGCCTGCTCCTGCTGCTGGCTATGACCGCCGCCATGGCCGCCTGCGGCCCGAAGAACACCAACACCGACGCCGACGAGAAAACCATGGTCTACGCCGTGGAGGCCGGGTCCGCCGGTGAGGATGTGGCCAAGGAGAAGGGCTGGACCGTCAACAGTGTCCAGGATCAGGCCGCCGCCCTGATGGAGGTGGCCGCCGGTACCTCCGACGCCGCCGTCATCGACCTACTGATGGCCGAGGCCATGATCGGGCCCGACACCAGCTATCCCAACCTGACCTATACCGACAGCCTCACCCAGGAGGAGTACGGCATCGGCTGCCGCCAGGGCTCTGACCTGGCCGACTTCATCACCTCCGTTCTGGCCGAGGCCTATCAGGACGGCACCACCCAGACCCTGGCCCGGCAGTTCGGCATCCGGGAGGACCTGCTGGCGGAGATGCCCCAGACCGGCTATACCGAGGATGCCGGCGGCGACGTGGCTTATATCCGGGGCAAGGGCACCCTGGTGGTGGGCATCACGGAGTTTGCCCCCATGGACTATAAGGACGACAACGGCCAGTGGACCGGCTTTGACGCGGAGCTGGCCCGGCTGGTAGCCCAGCGCCTGGGAGTGGACGTGGAGTTCGTTATCATTGAGTGGGGCCAGAAGGTCAACGAGCTCAACAGCAAGGCCATCGACGTGGTGTGGAACGGCATGACCCTCACCGACGGCGTGCAGACCGCCATGACCTGCACCCCCGCCTACTGCTGCAACGCCCAGGTCATCGTGGTCCCCGCCGCATAAGGCCATGTTCTGGACCGTAACCCTTTCCCTGCTGCAGGGGATGCGCCAGGCCGCCGTCCTGTTTGGGCTGACGTTGGCGTTCTCCCTGCCGCTGGGCCTGCTGGTGGCCGTGGGCTCCATGAGCCGCTGCCGCCCGGTGCGGGCGGTGTTCGACGCCCTGGTGTGGGTGATCCGGGGCACGCCCCTGGTGCTGCAGCTGATCATCATTTTCTACGGCCCCGGCCTGTGGTTCGGTCACAACATCTGGGGCAGCAACCGGATGCTGGCGTGCACCGTGGCCTTTGTGCTGAACTACGCCTGCTATTTCTCCGTGATCTACCGGGGCGGCATGCAGGCCGTCCCGGCGGGTCAGCGGGAGGCCGGTCAGGTGCTGGGCCTCACCCGCCGCCAGATCTTCTTCAAAATCACCCTGCTTCAGGTGGTGAAGCGGATCCTGCCTCCCATGTCCAACGAGATCATCACCCTGGTGAAGGACACGTCCCTGGCCCGGATCATCGCCATCGTGGAGCTGACCAAGGCCGGTGAGGACTATGTGAAGACCGCCGGGATCACCTGGCCCCTGTTCTATACCGGGGTATACTATCTGCTGTTTGTGGGGCTTCTGACGCTGCTGTTCCGGTATCTGGAGCACCGTCTGAGCTTTTTCCGCTGAAAGGAGGAGCACATGTCCTATCTGAGCGTTGCGCACCTGGAAAAATCCTTCGGCAGCACCCGGGTGCTGCGGGATGTGAGCTTCGACCTGCCGGAAGGGGAGACGCTGTCCGTCATCGGCTCCTCCGGCAGCGGGAAAACCACCCTGCTGCGGTGCCTGAACTTCCTGGAGCGGCCGGACGCCGGGGTGATCTCCCTGCGGGACCAGACCCTGCTGGACGGGTCCCGCCCCCCGGTGCGGGAGCGGGAGCTGCGGGAAAAGCGCCTGCATTTCGGTCTGGTGTTCCAGGATTTCAACCTGTTTCCACAATACACCGCCCTGGAAAACGTGACCCTGGCCAGGCGTCTTGCCAAGTTGCCCGGCGAATCGGAGGCGGACATCCGGGACCGGGGGCTGGCTCTGCTGGAGCAGATGGGCCTGTCCGACCGGGCGGGCCACTATCCCCACCAGCTCTCCGGCGGCCAGAAGCAGCGGGTGGCCATCGCCCGGGCTTTGTGCATGGAGCCGGACGTGCTGTGCTTCGACGAGCCCACCTCCGCCCTGGATCCGGAGCTTACCGGCGAGGTGCTGCGGGTCATCCGCCAGCTGGCCGACCGCCGCACCACCATGATCGTGGTGACCCACGAGATGGCCTTCGCCCGGGACGTGGCGGACCGGCTGATCTTCATGGACGGCGGCGTCATCGTGGAGCAGGGGGACCCCCGGCAGGTGATCAACCATCCCCGGATGGAGCGCACCCGCCAGTTCCTTTCCCGGTACACCGGGGTATAAAAAACCGGACTCCGGCGTCTGCCGGAGTCCGGTTCAGCTTGTCAAAAAAGGCTTTTTTGACAAGTCTGAAATAAACGGCAAAAGGGGCTGCCTTCCGGCAGCCCCTCTGTTTGCAGGGATTCTATCAATCAGTCGATCATGGACTTCAGGTTCTCGGCGACAGTGATGGGGGCAGCGGTGGCAGCCTTCACTTGCTCGACGGTGAACTCGGGGTTGATCTCGGTCATGACCAGGCCGTTCTCGGTGACTTCCAGCACGCACATCTCGGTGATGATCTTGTTGACGCAGTGGGAAGCGGTCAGGGGCAGGCGGCACTTCTCGAAGATCTTGGGGTTGCCCTTGGCGGTGTGTTCCATGCAGACGATGCACTTGCGGGCGCCGACGCACAGGTCCATAGCGCCGCCCATGCCGGGCATCTTCTTGCCGGGGATGATCCAGTTGGCCAGGTTGCCCTCAGCGTCGACCTCCAGAGCGCCCAGGAAGCAGGCGTCCACATGGCCGCCGCGGATCAGGCCGAAGTTGGAGGCGGAGTCGATGAAGCCGCCGCCGAAAGCCACGGAGGAGGGAGAACCACCGGCATCCACCACGTGGTAAGGATCGTAATTGTCGTCGCCTTCCTTGGGGGACTTGCCGGCGGAGACGATACCCAGCTCAGCGTGGATGATCAGCTCCACGTCCTTGGGCAGATAGTTGGGGATCAGGGTGGGCAGGCCGATGCCCAGGTTCACGACGTCGCCGTTCTTCAGCTCCTTGGCGCAGCGCTTGGCGATAAAGCCTTTGATCTCGCTCTTTTCCATTACTTTCTTTCTCCTTCCACGATGTAGTCAACACACATACCATAGGTGTGGATGTTCTCGGGCTCGATCTCGCCCACGGGAACCAGATACTCGGTCTCGGCGATGACGGTGTCGGCGGCGGTGGCCATGACAACGTTGAAGTTGCGCATGGTGCCCTTGTACCAGCAGTTGCCGAACTCGTCGCACTTATAGGTGCCCAGCAGGGCGAAGTCAGCGTGGATGGGCTTCATCAGCAGGTAATCCTTGCCTTCAATGGTTCTGCGGCCCAGGCAGAAGGGGCTCTCCTCCACCAGGGTGTCGATGCCCACGGGGGTCAGCACGCCGCCAAGGCCAGCGCCGCCGGCGCGGACGCACTCGGCCAGGGTGCCCTGGGGCAGCAGGTTCACTTCCAGGGTGCCCTCGGTGTTCTGCTGGCCGACTTCGGGAGTCATGCCGACGTGGGTGGCGATGACGCGCTTGACCTGATGATTGTGGATCAGCTCAGCGATGCCGAAGAACTCCTCGCCCTTGGGGCCCACCGCGCGGCCCATATCGTTGGCGATCAGGGTCAGGTCCTTGGTGCCCAGAGCCACCAGCTCCTTGACGATCGCTCTGGCCTGGCCGCAGGCCAGGAAGCCGCCGCACATAATGGTGGCGCCATTGGGGATCATAGCCGCTGCCTCTTTGGCAGTGATAACAGGTTTCTTTGCCATTTCAGTTCCTCCTTGTTATTTGTCGTTCTCCCAAAAAATAGAATCCCTTCTATTTTCTCACTTGTAATCATAACACTTCTGTGTGGAAAATACAAGAGATGATTGGTCGATTTTTTCACAAGCAGACAGGTTCGCCGTCAAAAAACTTGGGCAGTGTCCGATATGTGGCGAATTGTCTGTTTGGCAACACGACCAGACGGCCACCGGAAAAAGTGACCGTCTGGCGTGATGGTTTATTTTACTTCATGCCCCGCTTGACCATCTCGGTCACAGCGAAGGAAGCCACGTCATCGGCATACTTGCCGGCGCCGAAGCCGGCGTCGTAGCCCAGCTCCTTGGCCAGCTCGTGGGTGATACGGGGACCGCCGCAGCAGACAACGAACTTGTCGCGCAGGCCCTCGGCCTCCAGCAGCTCGATGAGGTTGGTGAGGTTCTGGATGTGCACGTCCTTCTGGGTCACCGTCTGGGACACCAGCAGCACGTCGGCGTGCAGCTCCAGGGCCTTCTTGATGAACTCCTCATTGGGCACCTGGGAACCCAGGTTGTAAGCCTCGATCATCTCGTAGCGCTCCAGGCCGTAGTGACCGGCGAAGCCCTTGCGGTTCATGATGGCGTCGATGCCCACGGTGTGGGCGTCGGTGCCGGTGGATGCGCCCACCATAACGACCTTCCGGCCGATGTGCTCGCGGATATAGTCGTTGGTGTCCTCCATGCTCATGACATCGGACTCCACGGTGATGACGTGGATGTCCTCATAGTTCACGGAGTGGACGCAGCTGCCGTAGACCACATAGAAGGTGAACTCCTTGTCCAGGGCGGCGTGATAGGCCACGTTGGGCTCTTCCAGGCCCATCTTCTTGGCGATCTGGCGGGCAGCTTCTTCGCCCCGCTCATCATCCTTGACGGGCAGAGTGAAGCTGGTCTGCACCTTGCCGTCGTTCATGGTGTCGCCGTAGGGCTTCAGACGGGTCAGGTCCAGCGTGGTATCGAAATCGATCTTGTGGGTATTATACAGTCCGCTGCTCATTCTGCTGCCACCTTCCCTTTCATGACTTCAATAAAGGGATTGAAGTATTTGTCGTCCTTCACAACCACGCCGGCCAGGCCCTTGCCGCCGTCCTTGGGACGCTTCACGTCGGCGAAGATGCCCTTCTCGATGGTGGTGAACAGGCCCAGCTTCTCGATCTCCTTCAGCAGATCGGTGGCCTTGGTCAGCACCTCGTTGGCACGGTTGCGGATGATGCCGTTCTCTTTATAGGTCAGCTCGCTGCCCAGGTCCTTCATGGTGCGGAAGATGTACTGCGCATTCTCGATGGACAGGGCGCGGTCGGACATGAACGGGGTGTGGATGGCCTCGGTCATCATGCCCAGCAGGCACAGCCGCTGGTTGGTGAGGATGGTCACCATGTTGAACAGGGCATCCTGGATGTGACCGCGGAAAATGTTGCCGGTCATGAACTTCGTGGGGGGCATGTACTTCAGCGGGGCGTTGGGGAAGATCTCGCGGGCCATCTGCGCCTGGGCCAGCTCGTAGAGGAAGGTGTTCTCCACGGCGGGGTCCATTTCGAAGGCGTGGCCCAGACCCATCTGCTCCTCGCGCATACCGGCGTCCTTGGCAAAGGCCTCGTTCAGGAACTGGGAGGCCAGAACGGTGTGGGCGGCGGTGATGGCGTCGTCGGTGGTCAGATAGTTGTCCTCACCGGTGTTGATGATGACGCCGGCATAGCCGTTGATCACGCGGGAGAAGTACTGGTCCACGATGGTGCGCTGCATGTTGATGTCGCGGAACAGGATGCCGTACAGAGCGTCGTTGAGCATCACGTCCAGGCGCTCCAGAGCGCCCATGGCGGCGATCTCGGGCATGCACAGGCCGGAGCAGTAGTTGCACAGCCGGATATAGCGGTGCTGCTCCTCGCCCACCTCGTCCAGGGCCGCGCGCATCAGGCGGAAGTTCTCCTGGGTGGCATAGGTGCCGCCGAAGCCCTCGGTGGTGGCGCCGTAAGGCACATAGTCCAGCAGGGACTGGCCGGTGGTGCGGATGACGGCGATGATGTCGGCGCCCTGCTTGGCGCCGGCCTTGGCCTGGATAATATCCTCATAGATGTTGCCGGTGGCCACGATGATATACAGGTAGGGGCCTTCCTTGTCGCCCCATTCCTTCAGATAGGAATTGCGCTTGGCAACGTTCTTGTTGATGCGCTCCACGGTGGCGTTGACCACGGGAGTGATGGCGGCGCGGATCTCCTCGTCGGAGTGGGCGGGAACCTTGGACAGGTCCAGCTCACCCTTGTCGATGGCCTCAGCCACGGCCTGGGGATCCTTGCCGGTTTCGAGCATGGCGTTGCCGATGGCCCACGCCGCGCCCATAGGCAGGAAGGACGTTGCCATCATGTGGTCCACCACCACGTTGGGCAGGGGGACGTCCATCTCGTTGACGCCGTCGATGCCCAGCAGGCGGCAAACCGCGCGCTCCACGGTGACCGTGGTGTGCTGGTCAATGAACCGCTGGGTGTCGTCTGCCACATGGGCGGCGGACTGGCGGGCCTGGTTGACCAGCTCTAAGTTCAAGCCGAGTTTGCTTTCCATAGTTTTACCTCTTATTTCTTCACGTGACGCTCGTTGCGCAGCAGCTTGGTGGGCTCCAGATAGCGCTGCTTGGTGCCCTCAGCAACCCAGGCCACGCCGGTCTTCTCCGCCTTCTTCTTGCCGGTGCAGACGTCGCAGTGGCAGTTCTGGACATAGTGCTCAGGCTGAGTATAGGAGGTGATGACGCCCTCGAAGTTGCGCAGGATGACCTTGCGGGGGGTCTCGGAGATCAGATAGTTGGGCATAACGGGGGTCTTGCCGCCGCCGCCGGGGGCGTCCACCACGAAGGTGGGGATGCAGTAGCCGGAGGTGTGGCCGCGCAGGGCTTCCATGATCTCGATGCCCTTGGACACGGGGGTGCGGAAGTGGCTCAGGCCCAGGGAAGGATCGCAGGCATAGATGTAGTAGGGACGCACACGCATCTTCACCAGGCCGTGGACCAGCTCCATCATCACATGGGAGCAGTCGTTGACGCCGGCCAGCAGCACGGACTGGTTGCCCAGGGGGATACCGGCATCGGCCAGCATGGCGCAGGCCTTGGCGGCCTCATCGGTGAACTCCTTGGGGGTGTTGAAGTGGGTGTTCAGCCAGATGGGATGATACTTACGCAGCATGGCGCACAGCTCGGGGGTGATACGCTGGGGGCACACCACGGGGGTGCGGGAGCCCAGACGGACGATCTCCACGTGGGGGATGGCCCGCAGGCGCTTGATGATGTACTCCAGGTTCTCATCGGAGACCATCAGACAGTCACCGCCGGACAGCAGGACGTCACGGACCTCGGGATGAGCGGCCACATAGTCGATGCACTTGTCAATCTGGGCCATGGGCACTTCGCAGTCGTTCTGACCGGCGAAGCGGCGGCGGGTGCAGTGACGGCAGTACATGGAGCACTGGTCGGTGATCAGCAGCAGCACGCGGTCAGGATAGCGGTGGGTCAGGCCGGGGGTGGGGGAGTCGGTATCCTCGTGCAGGGGATCGGCGTCCTCATAGTCGGCATACTCCAGCTCCTCAGCGCGGGGGATAGCCATCTTGCGGATGGGATCAAAGGGATCGTCCAGATCGATCAGGGACAGATAGTAGGGGGTCACGGCCATGCGCAGCTTGCCCAGGGTCTTGGCAACGCCGGCTTCCTCGTCGGGGGTCAGGGTCATGTACTTTTTCAGATCCTCAACCGTCTCAGCGCGGTTAGCGACCTGCCAATGCCAGTCGTTCCACAGATTTTCAGGAACGTCAGCGAACAGACCATTGCGAGTCTTCATATTTAAGTCTCCTTAATAATTTACTAATTCATTTTGCCGGGAACGTTCACATAAACGGGAACGGAATCCGTGCGGGTCAGGGAGTATGCCGCATCGTCCAGAAACAGCACCACGGCGTCCTTCCGGTCGAAATAGCCTACGGGCCGGTCACCGGAATAGATGACGTGCTCCTCCACCCGGCAGGCACCGGTTTCCAGCACCTGAAACTGCCGGTACAGGGTGTATTCCCCGTCCGGCTCCACGGCCAGATAGGTTTCACCCTCCACGGCCTTCCCTCCGAAGGAGGCAAAGGTTCCCGTTATGCTCTTTTCCTGAGCGCCAATTGCCTGCAGTGCGAGGAAAACCAGATTGACAACCAGCGAGAGGACCAGGGCGACGATCAGAATCGTGCGTTTCTTGTCTTTCATATGCAAATCATCCTGTCTGATTATCGCTTTTGCGTTATGTGCTCTTAACCGGAGTATTTAATATCTGCCTGCAGAGGGCATCCCTCTGCAGGCAGAATATTCAGTTAGCAGTACTTCTCGTCGAACAGCTTACGCAGCTTGGGGTTCTCGCGCAGCACGTCCAGAGTGATCTGAGCGTGGTTCTTGGTATAACCGTTGCCGATGATCATGGTAACGTCCTTGCCGATACCCTCGGCGCCCAGGGCAGCCTTGGTGAAGGAGGTAGCCATGGAGAAGAAGTACACCAGACCGTCATCGTGGACGGGCAGGATGGCGGACATCTCGCAGGACTCAATGTTCACGCAGCAGATGGACAGATCATACTCCTTGCCGTCGTTGGCAGCCAGAGCAGCCTCCATGACCTCAACGGGCTTGGTGCAGTCGGCGACGATCACGTCGGTGTACACGCCCAGCTCCATCAGGCCGGGGACCTGCTTGGGGTTGCGGACAACGCCCACGACCTTGCCCTTGGGGCCGACCTTCTTCATAGCTTCCCAACCGCACAGAACGCCGGACTTGCCGTTGGCGCCCAGGATCAGGACGCTGTCGCCCTCGTGGGGCAGCTTGCGGGCCTGCGCGGGAGCGCCGGCCACGTCCAGAGCAGCCAGGGCCAGAGGCTCGGACATATCATCGGGCATCTTGGCATACAGAGCGGACTCGAACAGGATGGCCTTGCCGACGATGTCAACGCGGTCGATATCCTTGTGGATGGCCAGGATCTTGTCGATCTTCAGCGGGGTCATGGACAGGGAGACCAGAGAGACGATCTTGTCGCCTTCCTTCAGGTCGAAGCCGGGCTTGTTCTTCAGGTCCTCGCCGATGTGAGCGACGACGCCCTTGAACATACCGCCGGAACCGGTGACGGGATTCTGCTGCTTGCCGCGCTCAGCGACGATGCCCAGGATCATTTCGCCAATCTTCTTCTCGTCGCCGCCGCAGGCGTCGGAGATCTGGGTGAAGGAAGCGGAGTCGATGTTCAGGGAGGTGACGTCGCAGACGATCTCGTTGGAATAGACCTTGGACATGTCGTTGTCGACCTTCCAAGCAGCCTGGGTCAGAACGCCCTTGGGCTCGATAACGCGATGGGTACCGTACTTGTTGCCTTTCAGTTCAGCCATTGTAAAAATCCTCCTAATATATTTCTCTTAATTGTTTGTCGGGTTACTGCAGGGGCTTGAGGCTCAGGATCTCGCGGGCCTCGGCGGGGTTGGCGATCTCGCGGCCCAGCTCCTTGGCGATGCGGACCACCTTGGCCACCAGCTCGCCGTTGGACGCGGCCTTCTGGCCCTTGCCCAGATAGATGTTGTCCTCGAAGCCAACGCGGACGTTGCCGCCCATGGCGATGGCAGCGGCCGCCATGGTCCAGGCGGCCCGGCCCACGCCGGACACGGTCCAGGTGGAGCCGGCAGGGATCTTGCTGGCGAAGAAGGCCAGGTTCTCCACGGTGGCGGGGGTGCAGCCGTGGACGCCCAGGACGAAGTTGAACTGCATGGGATGGGCAGGCACCTCACCCTTCTTGGCCATGCCAAGGATGGTGTCGATGTGGCCCAGCTCGAAGCACTCGTACTCGGGCTTGATGCTGTTTTCCAGCATACGCTTGCCGAAAGCGCGCATGGTGGGCATGGTGTTGTCGAACACCTCGTCGCCGAAGTTGCAGGTGCCGCAGTCCAGCGTGGCCATCTCGGGGAACAGCTCGGTGGGCTGCAGACGCTCCTCGGGGGACATGCCGGTGGCGCCGCCGGTGGAGGGGATCATGATGACGTCGGGCAGCTCCTTGCGGATGGCGTCCATGACCACCCGGAAGCGCTCGCGGTCCTGGGTGGGGGTGCCGTCGTCCTCGCGGACATGGATGTGCAGAATGGCGGCACCGGCCTCGTAGGCGGACTTGGCCTCGCGGACCATCTCCTCCACGGTGTAGGGCACGGCGGGATTCTGCGCCTTGGTGACCTCGGCGCCGCAGATAGCGGCGGTGATAATCAGCTTTTCCATTTCTGCCGCTCCCTTACTTCTCGATCTTCTTGCGCTGGCAGTCCTTGGGAGTCACGCAGGTGCCGTGGGCGCGGCAGACCACGATGGGCTCTTCCAGAACGTCGGCAGCGGAAGCGCTGATGTCGGGACGGGACACGATGACCTTGCGGGCCTCGAACTTCATGGTGCGGGAGGTGTTGCCGACCTTCTCGATCTCGCCATAAGCCTCGATGTAGTCGCCGGCGTACACGGGAGCCAGGAACTCCACGTTGTCATAGGCACAGAACAGGCCCTCGTCGCCGTCGCACTTGATCAGCAGCTCGGTGGCCACGTCGCCGAACAGGTGCACCATGTGTGCGCCGTCCACCAGGTTTCCGCCGTAATGAGCATCCTTGGCGCTCATACGCAGACGCAGCAGAGAAGTCATCTTTTCCATAAGTATTTTCCTCCTTCAGATTTTTTGGGATCACCTTCAACAGAAGCCTTGCTGCAAACAGGCCTTCCTTCTCTCCGGCGCTCCTTCGGGCATAAAAAGAGCGCTATCGGTCAAGGTCATTGACCAATAGCGCTCCATGTTACAAACACGATAACATGACAGTAACGCCGCTTACGCAGACGTCCCCAAGGGCAAGGTCACAGACCGGCATTGTCCTTTCGGCGGGCGGCCCCTTCCTGCTCCGGTTATACCGGATGTCTGTCCCCTGCGAAGCAGTACCCTGTCTCCCGCGCCTCTATTGATTGTAGTATGAACTTCTGTTGCACCCATTATATCGCGATGGCCTCGAATTTGTCAATAGAATTTGTGACAGAAATCACAATAACTTTTTTGCACATCTGACAAAATTTCGCACTCCGTTTCCCCTGAATAAACGCCGGGGGCGACAGAACGCACAAGGGGAAATGTCCGCCGTGCGCGGACATTTCCCCTTGTGAAGGCGTCAATAGCTCTGTTCGATTTTCTCCAGAATTTCCGGCTTCAGCGACAGCATCCGGCAGATGTTCAGGGCGTCCCGGGGGCAGTCGGACCGGCCCTCCACCCGGTACAGGCCATAGTTCATGTGCCGGGCGATGACGGCCACGCCGTCCTCGTTGGTGGCGGCCAGCTCCCGGCGGATCTGCTCGGGGTCCACATCCCGCAGGCCGATGATCTGATAGTGGACCCGGGCGTGCTCGGCCACCTTGTCATAGTGGGTGGTCAGCAGGGAGATGGCGTTGACGTCGTTGAGATACCGGGTCACCGCCTGGACGATGATGGCTCCCTCGTCGGGGTTGGTGCCCCGGGCGAACTCGTCCAGCAGGAACAGGGAGTAGCCCTGCTCCACCTCCGCCAGGGCCTTCTGGAACTGGACGATCTCGCTGCCGAAGCCGGACAGGCCCGACTGGATGGACTGCAGATCGTCAAACAGCATATGCACGCTCCAGAACAGGGGCATCCGGGCGCTTCTGGCGCAGACCAGGAAGCCCGCCTGCAGCAGCAGCACGTTCAGGGCCACGGTTTTCATGGCCACGGACTTGCCGCCCATGTTGGCGCCGGTGATCACCGCCGCTCCCCGGTCCAGGGAGATGGACACCGGCACAAAGGCCCGGCCCTGCTCCTGTAACAGGTCGCACAGCTCCGGGTTGATCATATCCGTCAGCTCCAGGGCGGTGTCGGTCAGCTCCGGCCGGACGCCGCCGAACCGGTGGGCAAACAAGGCCTTCTGGATCAGGAAGTCCAGCCGTCCGGCGGTGTCGGCATCGGCCATCAGGTCGTCGGCCATGGGGGCCAGAGCCGCGCCCATGGAGCGGCGGACCTTCATCTCCTCGCTGTCCTCCTCGGCGCAGATGCGTACCCGCTTCTGCCGCAGGTCGTCCTTCTCCGCATCGGTCTGGGCCCGGTACAGCTGCTCCTCCACCTGCTTCTTGGCGGCGCGGATCTCCCGGAGTCTGGGGGTAGCGGCGTCGGGAATGTAAAAGCCCCGGCTGCGGGTGTTTTCCGGGTCCAGAATGGCCAGGGCCGCCGCCGGATCGTGGAAGGCAAGGCCCGTCAGGCCCGCCGTGTCCCGCAGCTTTTCAAACAGGGGGCGCAGGGTCTCCAGCCGCTGGAGATAGCCCTTCAGCTCGAACAGCTCCACATGGTCCGGCACCTCCAGCTCCCGGCACCGGCGCAGGGAGCCCCGGATGTCCTTCATCTGGCACAGCACCACGCAGATCTGGTCATACAGGTCCTTCAGCTCCCCGGCGTGGGCGGCGGCCCGCTCCACGTTGCGCAGCTCCTGCTCCAGCTCCTCCCGCTCGTCCGGGGTATAGTACCGCAGGCGGCGGATGCGCTCCTGGCCAAAGGGGCTGCACCCATGGAGACTCTCCAGAATATACTGCAGGCCGATTTTTTCTCTTTCCTCGAAACGGATCTCGATCATGCCAGCTCCTCCTTTACATTGATGACCGGTACGTCCACGGCCTCCTTCATCCGGGCCATGAACTCGTCCTTGTCGAATTTCCACCCGTAGGCGGACACGGGGTTGATGGTGACGCACAGGGTCCGGGCGGCCTCGGCGGTTTCCAGCCGCACCTGGCGGGTCCGGAGCTTATCCAGGGTGTCCGGCGTCAGCAGCACCCGGCTGGGGTCCTTGACCACCAGGCGGCCGCCCCGCAGCACGCCGCTGCGCAGCAGGGGCACCACCATGGAGTCCGTCAGCGCCCCGGGGGCCAGGGCCTCGCCGTGCTCCTTCAGGCACTTTTCTAGGCCCTCCTCCGCCTCCGGCGGCAGGGTCTCCGCCTTGGGCAGGTTCATGATGCGATAGATGTTGGCGGTGTCCGCCACCACCTTTTCCATGCTCATGTGATAGGACGCGCCGGTGCACAGCACCACGCCCTCGGCCACCGCCCGGGCTCCCAGGGATTTCCGGCCCAGTGCCCCGTCGATGATGGACTTGTCCGCCCCCAGCTCAAAAAACATCCGGGACACCTCCCGCAGCTGGCTGGTGATGGACGGCCCCGCCAGCTGGACGTTTCCGGCGCTGCGGGCCCGGAGGATCACCACCTCGCCCAGAGGCGTGGGGATGCCGGTGGTGGCCAGGATCTCCGTGGTCACGTCGCCCAGCCGCAGCATATCCCGGGCCGTGGCGATCAGCGTTCCCTCCCGGACGAAGATGCCGGGCTTCTCCGTGCCCGTCACCACGTCGGTGGACTCGCCGTCCCGGCCGATGGACGTCAGCCCCAGGGTCCCCCGGAGCCGGTCATGGTGCAGCATCCAGTTGAGCATGGTGGTTTTCCCCGCGTTTTTGCACATGCCCACAATGGACATGGTTTTCACGCCGTTCAATATCTCAAGCAGCTGTGAGGACATATGATTCCCTCCCGGTGTAAGTCAATCTAAAATCATATTATAGCGTATATTTTGTCAAAAGAAAAGGGGTGATTTTTTCCCGGCAGAAATGACCGGAATCGGTCTTGCAAAACCGGGAAAACTTGGGTATAATAGTTTGAATAAACTGCGGTATTATGCCGCCAGAGCTAAAGAGGAACAACAAATGAGCACCATCATCACCTCCGTGGACCGGCACAGCCCGGCGGAGCGGGCCGGGATCGCCGCCGGGGAGCAGCTGCTGACCATCAACGGCCACGAGATCATCGACGTGCTGGACTATCGCTTTTACGGCTACGATACCGACTGCCGCCTGGAGCTGCGGGAGCCCTCCGGCGCCGTGCGGACCGTGTCCCTGCGCAAGCCCGAGGGCCGGGACCTGGGCCTGAATTTCGACACCGTTCTGATGGACGAAATGCGCTCCTGCGCCAACCACTGCATTTTCTGCTTTGTGGACCAGATGCCCCCCGGTATGCGCCAGACCCTGTATTTCAAGGACGACGACGCCCGGCTGAGCTTTCTGCAGGGCAACTATATCACCCTGACCAACCTGACGGACCGGGAGGCCCAGCGGATCATCGACCTGCGCATCAGCCCCATCAACGTGTCCGTTCACACCACGGACCCCCAGCTCCACTGCACCATGCTGGGAAACAAGAACGCCCTGCGGTCCCTGGACTACATCCGGGCCTTCTGCAAGGCGGGAATCGTGATGAACGGGCAGATCGTGGTGTGCCCCGGCTGGAACGACGGGGATCAGCTGCGCCGGACCCTCCGGGACCTGACGGAGATGCAGTTTTCCAGCTGCTCTCTGGTGCCGGTGGGCATCACCAAATATCGCCAGGGCCTGGCTAAGCTCCGGCCGGTGGACGCCGCCTGCGCCGCCGAGATCATCGACATCGCCGACGAATACGGCCGGGAGAATCTGGAGCGCTTCGGCACCCGGCGCTTCTTCTGCGCCGACGAGCTGTATCTGCGGGCGGGGCGGGAGCTGCCTGCGGCGGAGTATTACGAGGGCTATCGCCAGCTGGAAAACGGCGTGGGCCTCATGCGCTCCCTGGAGGACGATTTTCTGGCGGGGCTGGCCACGGTGGACGTGCCTGCGCGCTTCTCCCCTTTCACCATCGCCACCGGCACGGCGGCGGCCCCGTTTCTCCGGGGCCTGGTGCAGCGGGCCATGGGGGACTATCCCGGCCTGCGGGGCCAGGTCATCGCCGTGGAAAACGACTTCTTCGGCCACACCATCGACGTGGCAGGCCTGCTTACCGGCCAGGATATCTCCGCCCAGCTGCGGGGACGGGACCTGGGGGACCGGGTGCTGATCCCCATCCACATGATGCGCCACGGCGAGACCGTGTTTCTGGATGACTACACCGTGGAGCGTCTGAGCCGGGAGCTGGGCGTTCCCGTCCAGGTGGTGGACGAGGACGGCTTCGCCCTGGTGGACGCCATGTTCGCGGCGGAATGACCGCCATACCCAAATAAAAGGAGGTACCCCCTATGTCCAAGCCCCTGATTGCTATCGTGGGCCGGCCCAACGTGGGCAAGTCCATGCTGTTCAACAAGATCATCGGGCGGCGTCTTTCCATTGTGGAGGACACCCCCGGCGTCACCCGGGACCGCATTTACGGTGAATCCGACTGGAACGGCCGCAAGTTCACCCTGGTGGACACCGGCGGCATCGAGCCCAACACCGACAACCAGATCCTGGCCTTCATGCGCCAGCAGGCCCAGATCGCCATCGACAACGCCACGGTCATTGTCCTGGTAACGGACATCAAGACCGGTATGACCGCCGCCGACCAGGAGGTGGCCGGAATGCTCCAGCGGTCCAAAAAGCCCATCGTTCTGGCAGTGAACAAGATGGACTCCACCGGCGTCACGGACCCGGAGTTCTATGAGTTTTACAACCTGGGTCTGGGCGACCCCATCGCCGTGTCCGCCGTCCATGGTCACGGCACCGGCGACCTGCTGGACGCCTGTCTGCAATACTTCCCCCCGGAAACGGACGAGGAGGAGGACAGCGACGTGGTCCAGGTGGCCATCATCGGCAAGCCCAACGTGGGCAAGTCCAGCCTCACCAACCGCATCCTGGGGGAGCAGCGGGTCATCGTCAGCAACGTGGCCGGCACCACCCGGGACGCCATCGACAGCTACTTTGAAAACGCCACCGGCAAGTATAACTTCATCGACACCGCCGGTATGCGAAAGAAGTCCAAGGTGGACGACGCCATCGAGAAATACAGCGTCCTGCGGGCCACCATGGCCATTGAGCGCAGCGACGTGTGCCTCATTATGATCGACGCCCAGGACGGCGTTACCGAGCAGGACACCAAGGTGGCGGGCCTGGCCCACGAGGCCGGAAAGGCCTGCATCATCGTGGTGAACAAGTGGGACCTGGTGGAAAAGGATGGCAAGACCATGGACCGTATGCGGGAGGACATCCGCCGGGACCTGAGCTATATGACCTACGCCCCCATCGTGTTCATCTCCGCCATGACCGGTCAGCGGGTCAGCCGCCTGTTTGAGCTCATCAACTATGTCCGGGAGCAGGCGTCCATGCGCATCACCACCGGAATGCTCAACTCCGTCCTGGCCGATGCCCAGACCCGGGTGCAGCCCCCCACGGACAAGGGCCGCCGCCTGAAGATCTACTATATGACCCAGGTGGGCATCCGTCCCCCCCATTTTGTGGTGTTCTGCAACGACAAGAAGCTGTTCCACTTCTCCTACCGCCGGTATCTGGAAAATCAGATCCGCAGTGTGTTCGGCCTGGAGGGCACCCCCATCATCATGACCGTGCGCCAGAAGGGCGAGGAGGATAGCTGAGTTGTCTGTGGTATTTACTGTGGCCCTGACGCTGCTGGTGTCGTATTTGCTGGGCTGCTTCAACGGGTCGGTGATGACCTCCCACTTCATCATCCGGGATGATGTCCGCCAGCATGGCAGCGGCAACGCGGGCCTGACAAACTTCTACCGGACCTACGGCGCCCGGTACGCCCTGTGCGTCATCGTCTGCGACATGGGGAAAACCGTCCTGGCCTGCCTCATCGGCGGGTATCTGATGCACTGGGTGGCAGGCGACTGGACCCTGGGCCTGCTGATCGCAGGCATCGGCTGCGAGCTGGGGCACATGTTCCCGGTGTTCTTCGGACTGCGGGGCGGCAAGGGCATCCTGTCCGGCGGCGTGCTGGTGCTGCTGCTGGACTGGCGGGTGGCCCTGATCGCCTGGGGCCTGTTTGCGGTGCTGTGGCTGACCACCCGGTATGTGTCCCTGGGCTCCATCGCCGCCACGGCCAGTATGCCGGTGTCGGTTTTCCTGCTGATGGGCCATAACTGGCTGTATACCGCCCTGTCGGCGGCGGTGGCGGCTCTTGTGATCTGGTGCCACCGGGGCAATATCCAGCGGCTTCTCACCGGCACCGAAAAGAAATTCCAATGGCACGTCGATCCCCTGGACGGCAGCAAATAAGAGAAAGAGAGAGAACCTATGAAACACAATCAGATGCGCCAGGTGGTGCTTCCCATTCTGGCGGCCTTTATCTGGGGCACCGCCTTCGTGGCCCAGGACGTCTGCGCCGACGCCATGGGCGCGTTTACCTTCAACGGCACCCGGTATTACATCGCCGTGCTGTCCCTGCTGGTGGTTCTGGCCGTTTCAAGCGGCTTCAGGAAGGACCGGCCCCAGATCTCCCCTGCGGAGAAGAAGGCCCAGCGCAGGCAGCTGTGGCTGGGCGGCTTCTGCTGCGGCACGGTGCTGGCCATTGCCTCCAACTTCCAGCAGGCGGGTCTTGTGGCCGGTACCGACGGCGGCAAGGCCGGGTTCATCACCGCCCTGTATGTGGTGCTGGTGCCGGTGTTCGGCCTGTTCTTCCGGCGGAGGGTCAGCCTGCCGGTGTGGATCGCCGTGGCCCTGTCCGTGGGTGCTCTGTACCTGCTGTGTATCAAGGGCAGCTTCTCCCTGGCCCCCGGCGACCTGCTGGTGCTGGTATGTGCCATATGCTTTTCCGTACATATCCTGGTGATCGACCATTTCACCGCCACCTGTGACGGTGTGAAGCTCAGCTGCCTGCAATTCCTGTTTGCCGGCACCTGGTCCACCATTCTGGCCCTGTTTTTCGACACCATCAGCTTCCAGGTGCTGCTGGACTGCATCTGGCCCCTGCTGTATGTGGGCGTGTTCTCCTGCGGCGTGGGCTACACCCTGCAAATCCTGGCTCAGAAGGGCTCCAATCCCACGGTGGTCACCATTCTGCTGAGCCTGGAGAGCGTGTTCGCCGTCATCGCCGGTGCCGTTGTCCTGCACCAGCAGATGACCGGCCGGGAATATCTGGGCTGCGTGCTGATGTTCGCGGCGGTGGTCCTGGCCCAGATCCCCATGCCCCAGAAAAAGGAAGCCAAAGCCGAATAAACCGAACCCATAACAAATCTGACGCTGCTGCCGCGGCGTCAGTTTTTTATCCTCCGGTGCTTCCCATACACAGGAATTCCTCCGGCCCGTCCCATTTCTTCACAAAAACGTAGTGCCCTCACACTATTGACATCAGGGACAGGGTCCGATAAAATGAGAATGCCATATCGACACAGCGCTGAAAGGAGGTGCCGCTATGCTGACGGTGCTGAATTCCTCCCACGACCCGTTTTACAACCAGGCGTTTGAGGAGTATGTGTTCGAGCATTTCCGCGAGGGTGAGATATTCCTGCTGTGGCAGAACGACCCCGCCGTGATCGTGGGCAGTTATCAGAACATCTGCCGGGAGGTTCACGTGGAGCGTCTGCGGCAGCTGGGGATCCCGGTGATCCGGCGCATCACCGGCGGCGGCACGGTATACCACGACCTTGGGAATCTGAACTATACATACATTTCCGACGGCGGGGCCGCGATAGACTACGACCAGTGCCTGGGGCCTATCCTGGCGGCGCTGAACGACATCGGCGTTCCGGCCCGGAAAAACCGGACCTGTGACATCGCCATCGGCGACCGGAAGATCTCCGGCAGCGCCCAGCGGATGACAAAGGGGCGGCTGCTGCACCACGGCACCCTGCTGTTTTCTTCCGACCTGGAGGTTCTGGACCGGATCACCACCCGCCGGAAAAACGACTGCTTCCGGAGCAAGGGGACCCAGTCCGCCATCTGCACCGTCACCAATATCCGGGAGCACCTGGCCCGGCCCATGACCATTGAGGAGTTCCGGGAGCGGCTTCTGGACCGGATGGTGCCCCCCGGCAGTCCCCGGCTGACGCTGACGCCGGAACAGGAGGCGGAGGTCTGCCGCCTGCGGGACGAGAAATACCGTTCCTGGGAGTGGACCTGGGGCAAGACCCCGGCCTTTGCCTATGAAAAAACCGGCGTGTTCGCAGGGACGCCCATCCGGGTGGCCTATCAGGCCAAACGCGGCATCGTATCCGGCGCGGAAGTCCGCTGCCCGGCCATCGACGGCGCTCTGGCCGCCCGGCTGCTGAACGGGGCCCGCCTGGACCCGGAGGGATTCGCCGCCATCTGCCGCCGCCTGGCAGGCGACGGGGCCGATGAACTGATGGACTGGCTGATGTAGCCGGATATTCTGCGAGAAAGGGAGATTTTTATCATGGAGAAAAATATTGTCATGCCCCAGCTGCGGCCGGAGATGGAAAAGGGCGTTCTGTGCGCCTGGCTGAAGGAGGAGGGCGAGCCCGTTTCCGCCGGTGAGCCCCTGTTCGAAATCGAGACGGACAAGGTGGTCAACCAGATCGAGGCCACCCAGGACGGCGTGCTGAAAAAGCAGCTGATCGAGGAGGGCGACACGGTGGACGTGGAAACGCCGGTGGCCATTCTGGAAACGGAGTGAGGGCCGGCATGGAGAGAAAACCCGATTGGCTGAAGGTCCGCTATAACCAGGAGGCCGTGGATGAAGTGGCGGAGCTGATGCGGGACCTGAAGCTCAACACCGTGTGCAAGGAGGCCAACTGTCCCAACCTGGGGGAGTGCTACCGGAAGCACACCGCCACGTTTATGATCCTGGGAAGCGTCTGCACCCGGAACTGCCGGTTCTGCAACGTCACCACCGGACGGCCCCTGCCGCCGGACCCGGAGGAGCCCATGAACGTGGCAAAGGCCGCAAAAAAGCTGAATCTGCGGCATGTGGTGCTGACCTGTTCCACCCGGGACGATCTGCCCGACGGCGGGGCGGAGCAGTTCGCCAAATGCGTCCGGGCCATCCGGGCCGCATGTCCCGGCACCACCGTGGAGGCGCTGATTTCCGATATGAAGGGAAACACGGATGCCCTGGACACGGTGATCGCCGCCCATCCGGAGGTGCTGAACCACAATGTGGAGACGGTGCGGGAGCTGCAAAGCGCCGTCCGGCCCCAGGCCCGGTATGAGCGGTCCCTGGAGGTGCTGCGGTACTGCAAGGAGCAGGATCCCACCCTGCTGACCAAAACCGGCTTCATGGTGGGCCTGGGGGAGACGGAGGAGCAGATCGACCGCCTGATGGACGACATTCTGGAAACCGGCTGCGACATTCTCACCATCGGCCAGTATCTTCAGCCCACGCCCCGGCATTACCCCCTGGCCCGGTATGCCACGCCGGAGGATTTCGCCCGGTGGAAGGAGCTGGCGTTGGCTAAGGGCTTCCGCCATGTGGCCTCCGCGCCGCTGGCCCGCAGCTCCTATAAGGCCTGGGAGGCTCTGGAGGACGTGCATGATCTATATTGAGACCGGCTCCACGGATGTTTACTACAACTTCGGCCTTGAGAACTACTTCACGGTGGAAAAGCGCCTGCCGGACACGGTGTTTCTGTTCTGGCGCACCACGCCCACGCTGATGGTGGGCAAATACCAGAACATACTGGAGGAGATCAACAAGCCCTATGCCGACGCCCACGGCATCCACCTGGTGCGGCGGATGAGCGGCGGCGGCACCATCTATACGGACCTGGGCGGCTGGCAGTTTTCCTTCATCCAGCACCGGGAGGCCGGGGAGATCGAGTTTGGCCAATACATCGCCCCGGTGATCGGCGCACTGGAAGAGATGGGAGTCACCGCCTCCTTCAACGGCCGCAACGACCTGACCATCGACGGCCGGAAGTTTTCCGGCAACGCCCAGTACCGGCTGGGAGACTGCATCGTGCACCACGGCTCCCTGCTGTTTGACACGGATATCCGGCAGATGGCGGAGGCCACCACGCCGGACAGCTACAAGATCACCTCCAAGAGCATCAAGTCCGTCCGGGACCGGGTCACCAACATCTCCGACCATCTGCCCCAGCCCATGGACCCGGAGACCTTCAAGGAGACCATGGTGCGCCATATCATGAACGGCAGCACCGCCGTCTACACCGTCACGCCGGAGGACGATGCCCGCATCCGGGAGCTGGCCCGGGAAAAATTCAACAGCTGGGACCGTATCTTCGGCGCGGACCCCCAATTCAACATTGAGCGCACCGGCCGCTTTGCAGGGGGAAAAATTCAATTTAAAATCGAGGTCCGGAAGGGTATCATCCGCAGCGCCTCGGTTTACGGCGACTTTTTTTCCACTCTGGACGCGGAAGCAATTTGCTCCGTGCTGCCAGGCTGCCGTTATGAGCGCGGCGCGGTGCTGGCGGCGCTTGAGCCCCTTGGCGGGGCCGTGTACCGCATCACGCCGGAGGAAATGGCCCGGACGATTGTGGACTGACCAAGAAAGCCGCAGCCACCCCCCTCAGACCTCCATAATAAAACTGACGCTGCTGCCGCAGCGTCAGTTTTATTATGCGTATATGGTTACAGGTTCTTCTCGTAGGACTCGATCATCTTCTTGACCATCTGGCCGCCCACGGAACCGGCCTCGCGGGAGGTCAGGTCGCCGTTGTAGCCTTCCTTCAGGTTGACGCCCACCTCTTGCGGTGTGTATTCACCTCAAAGAATTGGTGTTTTTCACTACTTAGAAACACAAAATGCGAATAAGAGACGAATTATGAGATAAAATGGATATTTGGTCGGAATCACTCATTTACATCGCAGACAATCAAAAGGTAGTCTTCACATACGGCGATTTGTACTAACAATGTGTTGACATTTTCTGTCGCTGTGGGTATACTAAAGAAAAAGGAGGTCTGAGCTATGCAAGGTTCAAGTATCAATGTAGCTTCTGCGCCCAAAACGGCGATGTTTCAGATGCGTATTAACCCGGAGATCAAGCGAGAGGCTGAGGATGTTTTTTCTGCCTATGGACTGAGCTTGACGGATGCGTTTAATATTTTTTTACAGCAATCGCTGAACAGCAACGGCTTTCCATTTCTGCTGTCCCCCGAAAACGCAGAGTACATGAAGTCAAAGGCTGCGGCTCAGCTTATGGCGGAGATCGACAAGGGCTGGAAATCTGCGGAAGAAGGGGGCTGGCTCACGCTGGAGGAAGTGGAGTCCCAGCTTGGGCTGACGGATGTATAAACTGAAAATTACACCGGCAGCAGCCAGTGATTTGGCAGAGATCAGTGCGTATATTTCGATGCAGCTGCATAACCCACAGGCGGCGCGACGCATTGCGAAGAACATCACACATGATTTGCGACTTCTACAGCAGAATCCGCATTTAGGATTTTCCGTCTCGGCCAAAATTGGTAAAGAAACTAACCTGCGGGCACTGCTCAGCGGAAATTATTTTCTGTTCTACCGCATTGAGAATGAGGCGATACAGGTTTCCCGCGTTTTGGACGGACGGCAGGATTATCTGCGGGTCTTATTTGGAACTGCGGAAGAAAAGTGAATTTAGCAAATAAAGCACTTCCTATTTGTAATGGGAGGTGCTTTTATTTTGAGAATTAAAGGACACCATGCATGAGAAACCTTTTCTTGCTATCATCTGCGTCGGAATGTATCCACATTTTGACCAAGCCCGTAATTGCTTCGTTGGCGGTGATTTGCACGTTTGCAGAACTATGGCATGTAAAATACAATGAAGCTGGAAGGGAGGAAAATGCAGCGATGATGAGAAAAATCAAATTATACTATACAGAGAGCGAGGCGAAGATTATTCTGCGGAGTCTCATCCGCCTTAAAAATGAGTTGATTCGCCAAGGACGCTATGCCGACATCGTGGACGAGGTTATCTTGCTTCTGGTAGATGCAAAAATCAAACGGGTCCGTACCTGAAAACTACATAGGAGAAGCCACACAGTTTTTACGTTCAAAACTGTGTGGCTTTTTTCGTACCCAAACACATTACATAGCCGTCCAATTTCTTCGGGCGGCTAAATTTACGAAAAGGAGGAACCTCAAATGGCAAATTGCAAAGTGATCGCCGTCGCCAACCAAAAGGGCGGCGTCGGCAAAAGCACCAGCGTCTATTGCATCGGTGCGGGACTGGCTATGGATGGCAGGAAGGTCCTGCTGGTGGATGTGGACCCGCAGGGAGATCTCACAAAGATGCTGGGCCAGCGCAGGCCCCACGACCTACCCCACACCCTATCCGAGCAGATGAACGCAGTCGTGCAAAACCAGAGCGGGTCGGAGCATCCGGAAATTCTGCACCACCCGGAGGGCTTTGACTTCGTTCCCGCCAACCGTAGATTGTCGGCGGTTGAGGTGGGGCTGGTCAATGTTATGAGTCGGGAAACCGTGCTCAAGCGCTATCTGGAGGGCATCAAGGGAAGTTACGACTATGTGCTGCTGGACTGCCGCCCGTCGCTGGGGATGCTGGTCATCAATGCCCTGTCGGCTTCGGACTATGTGCTCATCCCCGTGCAGGCGGACTATCTGGCCGCCGAGGATATGACGGAGCTTGTGGGCACGGTGCAAAGCATCCGTCAGCAGATCAACCCCAAGCTGAAAATTGGCGGCGTATTCCTGACGATGGCCAATGACACGAACTTCCGCAGAGACATCGTGGCCGGGGTCAAAGAGAATTTCGGCAAATACCTGCCTGTGCTGGAAGCTGTCATTCCGTCCACCGTGCGGCTGGCAGAGATCAGCACAGCGGACAAGAGCATTTTCCGGCATGAGCCGAACGGGCGTGCCGCCAGAGCCTACGGCACGCTGGTGAAGGAGGTGGAAGGCATTGGCGAAAAGCAACGCATCCGGCCTGCTGACATCGCTCGATAGCCTGTTCACCACGCAGGAGCAGCGGGACGCAGCCAAGCGGGATGTGGTGCTGGACCTTCCGTTGGACCAGATCGGTGACTTCCCGAACCACCCCTTCAAGGTGCGGCAGGATGAAGCCATGATGGAGATGATGGAGAGCGTGCAGCTGCACGGCGTTCTGGTGCCGGGGCTTGTGCGGCAGTTGGCGGACGGTAGCTATCAGATGGTATCGGGACACCGGCGCAAGCTGGCCAGCAGGCTGGCAGGTCTGGATACCCTTCCCTGCATCGTGCGGGACCTGACGGATGACGAAGCGATCATCGTCATGGTAGACAGCAACCTCCAGCGGGAAAAGGTCCTGCCGTCAGAAAAGGCGTTTGCGTATAGAATGAAGCTGGAAGCCATGCGGAGACAGGGAAAACGGACGGATTTAACTTCGTCTCCAATGGAGACAAAGTTACGAACGAGTGCAGTGATTGCACAAAGTGGTGGTGATAGCCGAGCACAGGTTGACCGTTTTATCCGCCTCACCAACCTTATCCCGGAAATTCTGGACATGGTGGATGAGGGACGGATCGCCTTCCGCCCCGCTGTGGAGCTGTCCTACCTTGCCGAACAGGAACAGCGCATTCTCTATGATGCGATGGGTCACGCAGACTGCACCCCGTCGCTGGCGCAGGCTATCAAGATGAAATCCTTCAGCCGGGAGGGAAAGCTGTCGGAGGCGGTAATCCGGTCCATCATGGTGGAGGAAAAGCCCAATCAGAAGGAACAATTTTGGATACCCAAGGAGCGTATCAGCAAGTATTTCAAGCCGGGGACGCCCGCACGGACTATGGAGGATACGATCATCAAGGCACTGGACTATTACAGAAAGCGGCAGCGGGAAATGGAACGCTGAATCTTCCGCCCAGGGGAAAGTCTGCCCATCG
>ENA-OQNN01000710-OQNN01000710.1-human-gut-metagenome-genome-assembly--contig:-NODE-710-length-30387-cov-7.211269_pt1 | contig 30387 bp, 20 predicted proteins | sample MGYA00242624_ERZ504870 | MGnify/ENA primary metagenome ERZ504870 (study PRJEB26092, sample SAMD00036379) | human gut metagenome | host: Homo sapiens | study: EMG produced TPA metagenomics assembly of... | reverse complement strand
CGCACTCAAATCTGACATCATCAAACATCTTTCTCCCGTCCGTCCGAATCGCTCTTTTCCTCGCCATTTTGATACTTCCAGACATTCTGCTTGCCATTCAAGATCCGTTTTAAGTTAATGACATTGGACAAGCTGTCCCCCTTAACAGAGGTATTGATGAGATGAAATTGAAATCTAAGAAAAGTAAACAAATGCTGTTCGCCATTCTAGAAACATAAAAAATTCCTGTAAACTGGAATCTAAAAAAGATTCATAGGCAATTCGGACAACGCAACTACCGGCGAACAGCACAAAGGCAAAGAGCGAAGCGATTTTGCCGAACCGGATGCAATTGATATCCCTAAGAATACGAACTCAAAAAGAAATACAAAAATCCCCCTGCTCTCCAAAAGCAGGGGGATTTTTTCCATTTCTGTATGAATTTGCAGAAAACGAGATATTTTAAACGCTCATTTTCTTATCGGTCAGGTAAGTGGTCACACCATAGCAAACGCCAGCAAAGATAAGATTCAATGCCATTGCTGCCAGCAGATACGGAATCGCCGTGTCTAAATCATAGACCAAACCGTCTTCGCTCATGTTAATGCTGATGGAGAACAACCCATTGGATAACAGTGCAAACAAACTGCTGATGGCAGACTGAAAAATTTCCAATGCAATCCAGAAAACGAATGCTACAAAGCTGCCGATTTTCTTGTTGCCCAATAAGGTTTTAGACATGGCAATCGCCAGATAAATGGTGGTAATCATGACAACAATCTGTAAAATCAGGTTCAACAGGAACAGGGAAACAGAACCAACATTGTCGAAAATCATATCCCGCAGTGGAATCAGAAGTTGCCCGATGAAGGAAGTGTCATCCAATTCTGGAATGAACAGCAGAATATCTGCAATCCCTAAAATGGCAAAGGCAATTACCAGAACAGCCGTTGCAAGGACACCCATCAGGATTTTTGCAAGAATCCACTGCCAAGTAGGGGTTGGGGTTAAAAATAACATGTAACCGGATTTCTTCCGGATGTCACTGTTGTAAAGTAAGACACTGTATAATACACCGACCAGCATGGAACAGCAGGCAGCAATCACGAGCAGAACAATAGAGAAAATCCAGATGCTGCTGAAAATATCTTGAATTTTTTCATTTTGTGCTGTTTTAACACCAAAAAAGCCGATTAAGTACGCCAGTTCCAGACCGCCGATGATGATGCCAACAATCAGCATCATAAATCTGGAGCGTTTGATTTCATATTTTAATACGTTTCCCATAATGGAAAATCCTCCTTATTTTTGTAAGCGTTGTGGAATGATGGTTTTATCTTTTTGTTTAAAACTGTGGCACGGCAGTGTCCGCATAAATTTCCCGATACAAGTCTGAGATGGATTTGCCGTGTTCCGCACGGATGGCTTCCAGTTCGCCTTCCAAGATGACCTTGCCGCCTTTCATCATGACAACATTGTCCACAATTGGCTCTAATTCATCGAACAAGTGGCTGGAGATGATGAAAGTTGCACCGCTTCCGGTTGCCTGAATGATGGTGTGGATGATTTGATCCCGTCCGATGAGGTCGATGCCGTTCAGCGGTTCATCCAGCATGATGACTTCTGCTCGTCTGGAGAGCGTCACTGCAATTTTCAGTTTTGCAGCCATACCGGAGGACAACGCCCGTACTTTCAAGTCCGGAGTCAGTTCCATAAATGTGAGCAGGCGGTCGAACAAGTCTGCGTCAAAGTCGGAAAAGAAATCCTTGTGAAATGCCTTGACATCCCGAATCCGCATATAGTCATAATAGAATGGTTCGGTGGACATATAAGCAATGTGTTTCTTGCTCTCTGTTCCGATTGGCTGCCCTTTGTAGGTGAGCGTGCCGCCATTGATTTTTACCAGTCCGGCAGCCGCTTTCATCAAGGTGCTTTTGCCAGTGCCGTTTGGCCCAACAAGGGCATACACCTTTCCCGGCTCAAACGAAATGCTGCAATCATCCAGCACCCGTTTGCTGTCATAATTTTTTCTGACGTGTTCAAATGTTAACATAATCCCTTTGCTCCTTTTGGTTTAGTTTTTGTCTGTTGTTTCTGTTTCTTCCTTTTTTTCCGCTTGTTCCAACTGCTGTTCTATGGCTGTAAAGAGTGCAGCCTTTGAAAAATGGTATTGCTGCATTTTTTTCAGGAAAGCAGTCACTTCCTGTTCCAAGATGATACTGCGTAACCGTTCCGCAAGTTTGGGGTCTTCGCTCAGGAACGTCCCCACGCCTCGGCGAGTGAAAGTGATGCCTTCCACTTCCAGTTGTCGGTAAATTCGCTGTACTGTGTTGGGGTTGACGGTATAAGAAACCGCCAAATCGGTGTTGGAGGGCAGCTTGTCACCGGGATGCAGCTCACCGATGACAATCCGCCGTTTGATGTCATCTGCAATTTGCAGGTAGATGGGGTAGTTGTTTTGAAACTCCATCCAAAATGCCTCCTTTCAGAAGAATACACGACTTTTTGTAGTTGCGTGAATTAGTGCACTATCAACATAGTACACTATTTTTCACGATTTGTCAAGGGGTTTCTTAAAATTTTTTGAAACTGCTTGTGGGGGTGATTTTTTGGTATTCTGCAAAAATTCTCTCATCCAGCCATCAAAAAGCCGAAATGTGCACGAGATTTTCGGGATGGATACGGGGAATTCTCAAAATATTTTTAAAAATCTGTAAAATTTAAAAAAACTACTTGACAAACATCTGGGAATATTATAAAATAATAAAATGTATCGTAGTGCCACAAGGGTGACACACGCAAAAACTAATAGTATACCATATCCTTTCCCGCCTGTCAAGAGAAAATCGAAAAATACGAAAAATTTTTCATTTCTGCTTACAGGTGCTAATTTTTTCGATTATAACGAAGGAGGTTTTTTCGCCTATGGTGAATGTGACGCCAAAGCAGTGTGGAAAAAATGTCAGAATGAACTTCGGGAAAATCAACGAAGTGCTGGAAATGCCGAACCTGATTGAAGTACAGAAAAATTCGTACCGCTGGTTTCGGGAGGAAGGCTTAAAGGAAGTCTTCCGGGACGTTTCTTCTATCACAGACTACAACGGCAATCTGGTTCTGAACTTTATTGATTACCGGATTGATGAAAAGCCGAAGTATACCATTGCAGAATGCAAGGAGCAGGATGCAACTTATGCTGCCGCACTGCGTGTGACGGCGACCCTCTGGAATAAGGAAACCGGCGAGGTCAAGGAAAGCGAAATCTATATGGGCGACTTCCCGCTCATGACTGAAAGCGGCACGTTCGTCATCAATGGTGCAGAACGTGTCATCGTTTCGCAGTTGGTTCGTTCTCCGGGCGTTTATTACGCTTCTGAAAAAGACCGCACCGGTAAGGATTTGTTTAAGACCACTGTCATTCCGAACCGTGGTGCATGGCTGGAATATGAAATGGATTCCAACGATGTCATCTATGTCCGGATTGATAAGAACCGGAAGATTGCACTGACAACCTTTATCCGTGCAATCGGCATTGGAACAGATGAAGAAATCTATGAGATGTTCGGGGATGATGAACGTCTGCGGCAGACCATTCTGCAAAAGGACAGCACCAAGAATACCGAAGATGCATTGCTGGATGTTTATAAGAAGCTGCGTCCGGGCGAACCGCCGACGGTGGAAAGCTCCCTGACCCACTTGAACAATCTGTTCTTTGATGCAAAGCGGTATGATTTGTGCCGGTTCGGTCGGTATAAGTATAATAAGAAGCTGGGCATTGCAAGCCGTCTGGCTGGACATACCCTGTCCCGTCCGGTCATCAACGAAATGACGGGCGAACTGCTGTTTGATGCAGGAACGACCCTGACTTACGAACAGGCAGAACAGATTCAGGAAGCCGGCGTAAAGGCTGCATTCCTGACAGTAGAATGTAAAGAATATTATGTCACTGAAGCCGGAGAAAATGCCATCCGGTTTGTACAGCGGGAAGTTAAGGTCATCGGCAACGGCATGGTTGACCTGCAGCCGTATGTACAGTTTGACATTAGCAAATATGAAATCAATGAAAAGGTTTCGTTCTCTGTTCTGAGAGAAATTCTCGAAAGCTCCTCCACACCGGAAGAAGTAGAAGAACAGGTAAAGAAGCGGTTGGATGAACTCGTTCCGAAGCATATTATTCTGGACGACATCTATGCAACCATCAGCTATTTCCTGAACCTCTGCGAAGGCGTTGGTACGGTGGACGACATCGACCACTTGGGCAACCGTCGAATCCGTTCTGTTGGCGAACTGCTGCAGAACCAGTTCCGGATTGGTTTCACCAGAATGGAACGGGTCATTCGGGAACGGATGAACATTCAGGCACAGGATATGGACGTGATCACACCGCAGAGTTTGGTCAATATCCGTCCAATTACTGCTGCAATTAAAGAATTCTTTGGTTCTTCTCCGCTGTCGCAGTTCATGGATCAGAATAACCCGCTGGCAGAATTGACCCATAAGCGTCGTCTGTCTGCATTGGGTCCGGGCGGTTTGTCCAGAGATCGTGCAGGATTTGAAGTTCGTGACGTACATTATAGCCATTACGGAAGAATGTGCCCGATTGAAACGCCAGAAGGCCCGAACATCGGTTTGATTTCTTATCTGGCAACATTCGCAAGAATCAACGAATATGGCTTTATTGAAGCTCCGTATCGGCGAGTAGACAAGGCAACTGGCGTTGTAACAGACGAAGTTGTCTATATGACTGCGGACGTAGAAGATAATTACATTGTTGCACAGGCAAACGAACCGCTGACCGAAGACGGACACTTTGCAAATCATAAGGTTGCGGCTCGTTATCGGGAACAGATTCTGGAAGTGGAGCAAGATCGCATTGACTTCATGGATGTTTCCCCGAAAATGGTTGTTTCTGTCGCAACTTCTATGATTCCGTTCTTGGAAAACGATGACGCAAACCGTGCGTTGATGGGCTCTAACATGCAGAGACAAGCAGTGCCGCTGCTCAAGACCGAACGTCCGTTTGTTGGAACGGGGATGGAATACAAGGCAGCTGTAGACTCTGGCGTTTGTGTGCTTGCACCGTGTGATGGTGTGATTACGGCAGTTTCCGCAGACACCATTACCTTGCTGTCGGATGAAACCCACAAGGAACAGACCTTTAAGCTGGAAAAGTTCAAGCGTTCCAACCAGGGTACTTGCATCAACCAAAGACCGATTGTAGACGCTGGCGAACACGTTACAAAGGGACAGGTTCTGGCAGATGGCCCGTCTACTTCTGACGGTGAAATCTCTCTGGGTAAGAATGCCCTCATCGGCTTCATGACCTGGGAAGGTTATAACTACGAAGATGCGGTTCTGCTGAATGAACGGTTGGTACGGGAAGATATCTTCACTTCCGTTCACATTGAAGAATATGAAATCGAATGCAGAGATACGAAGTTAGGCCCAGAAGAAATTACCAGAGATATTCCGAACGTCGGTGACGATGCACTGAAGGATTTGGATGAAAATGGTATTATTCGGATTGGTGCAGAAGTACACGCTGGTGATATTTTGGTTGGTAAGGTTACCCCGAAGGGCGAAACCGAACTGACCGCAGAAGAACGCCTGCTGCGTGCAATCTTCGGCGAAAAGGCACGGGAAGTGCGGGATAACTCTTTGAAAGTACCGCACGGCGAAGCTGGTATCATCATTGATGTAAAAATCTTCACCAGAGAAAATTGTGATGAATTGTCGGCTGGTGTCAATAAATTGGTTCGCTGCTATATCGCTCAGAAGCGGAAAATCTCCGTCGGCGATAAGATGGCAGGCCGTCACGGTAACAAGGGTGTCGTTTCCCGCATTTTGCCGGAAGAAGATATGCCGTTCCTGCCGGATGGCACACCGCTGGACATCGTTCTGAATCCGTTGGGCGTACCTTCTCGTATGAACATCGGTCAGGTATTGGAAGTGCATTTGGGTATGGCTGCCAAGGCTCTGGGCTGGCACGTGATGACACCAGTCTTTGACGGTGCACACGAAGATGACATTCGAGAATGCTTCCGGGAAGCAAATCGCCGGAACGAACCGCATCGGAATGATCCGTTCGACCTGAAGCCAATGCAGAAGGTCATCAACCCGAAGGCACTGGAATTCTGCGAAGACGGTAAGTTCACACTGTATGATGGCAGAACTGGTGAAAAGTTTGATAACCGTGTAACCGTTGGTTACATGCACTACCTGAAACTCCACCACTTGGTAGACGAAAAGATTCACGCTCGTTCTGTTGGTCCGTATTCTCTGGTTACTCAGCAGCCATTGGGTGGTAAGGCACAGTTCGGCGGTCAGAGATTCGGGGAAATGGAAGTTTGGGCACTGGAAGCATACGGTGCAGCTTACACCCTGCAAGAAATCCTGACCGTAAAATCTGACGATACCGTTGGACGTGTAGAAACCTATGAAGCAATTGTCAAGGGTCAGAATGTACCGAAGCCGGGCATTCCGGAATCTTTTAAGGTTCTGATTAAGGAATTGCAGTCACTGGGTCTGGATGTCAAGGTATTGGATGGCGAACAGAATGAAATTGACCTGCGGTCGAACTTCGATGACGATGTCACCGCACAGGTTGTTTCGTATGAAAGTGATGACGACATCACCGATACTGCAAACTATGAAGGCATGTCCAAGGATATGGAAGATGTCGGCATGGGTTATGATGATGATAAGACCATTGCAAATGGAGATCCGGATGCAGAGGATGTTCCATTTGAGGATATTGACGATACAGACGAAGACGATTATCCGGATGATGTAGATGATTATCCGTTTGACGATGACGAAATGTAACAAGTTACCATGTATGAAAATCTCGTGATAGAATACAGGAGGGTACGAATTTGGAATTTAATACATTTGAATCCATAAAAATTGGACTTGCTTCACCGGAACGGATTCGGGAATGGTCTTATGGTGCGGTAACACGCCCGGAAACCATCAATTACCGGACACAGAAGCCGGAACGGGATGGTTTGTTCTGCGAACGGATTTTTGGACCAACCAAGGACTGGGAATGTCACTGCGGAAAGTTCAAGAAGATTCGTTTTAAGGGCAAAGTCTGCGACCGCTGCGGCGTAGAAGTAACCCGTGCAAAGGTTCGCCGGGAACGGATGGGTCATATTGAACTGGCTGCTCCGGTTTCTCATATCTGGTACTTTAAGGGAACACCGTCCAGAATCGGTCAGATGCTGGAAATCTCCCAGAAAAGACTGGAAGAAGTGCTCTACTTCACAAAGTATATCGTACTGAACCCGGGCAATACGGAGCTGTTTAAGAAGCAGCTCCTGACCGAAAAGGAATACCTGAATTATCGGGAAAAGTACGGCGATGAATTTGAAGCAGCAATGGGTGCAGAAGCCATTAAGAAGCTGCTCTGTGAAATTGATTTGGAAGAACTTTCCAAAGAATTAAAAGAAGAACTGGTTGGACTGAATTCCGGTCAGAAGCGGTTGAAGCTGCTGAAGCGGCTGGAAATCGTGGAAGCCTTCCGGCAGTCCGGCAACCGTCCGGAATGGATGATTCTGGACGTTGTTCCGGTTATTCCGCCGGACATTCGTCCGATGGTTATGCTGGACGGCGGACGGTATGCAACCTCTGACCTGAATGATTTGTACCGCCGTGTCATCAACCGGAACAACCGGTTGCAGCGGATGCTGGAACTGGATGCACCGGACATCATCGTCCGGAATGAAAAGCGGATGCTGCAAGAAGCAGTCGATGCTTTGATTGACAACGGCAGACACGGCAGACCTGTTACGGGCCCGAATAACCGTGCACTGAAATCCCTGTCTGATATGCTGAAGGGCAAGCAGGGTCGATTCCGTCAGAACTTGCTCGGTAAGCGTGTTGACTACTCCGGTCGTTCTGTTATCGTCGTTGGTCCGGAACTGCGGATGTATCAGTGCGGTTTGCCGAAGGAAATGGCATTGGAACTGTTCAAGCCGTTCGTTCTGAAGCGGTTGGTAGATACCAAGGTCATTGCAAATATTAAGAGTGCCAGAAAGATGGTAGACCGGACTTCTCCGGAAGTTTGGGATGCACTGGAAAATGTCATCAAGGGACATCCGGTTCTGCTGAACCGTGCTCCTACGCTGCACCGTCTGGGGATTCAGGCATTTGAACCGGTATTGGTAGAAGGTCGTGCTCTGAAGCTGCACCCGTTGGTATGCTCTGCATTTAACGCAGACTTCGACGGCGACCAAATGGCAGTGCACCTGCCGCTGTCCGCAGAAGCACAGGCAGAAGCAAGATTCCTGATGCTGGCTGCGAACAACTTGTTGAAGCCGTCTGACGGTCGTCCAGTTGCTGTTCCGACACAGGATATGGTTTTGGGTTCGTATTACCTGACCATGGAAAAGGACGGCGAAAAGGGCGAAGGCAAGATTTTCCGGGATGTCAACGAAGCCCTCATGGCTTACAATGAAGGCGATGTTTCCATTCACGCAAAGATTAAAGTACGGATTACCAGAGATATTGGTGACAAGCGGGTTTCTCAGATTATTGATTGTACCGTTGGTCGTCTAATCTTTAACGAAAACATTCCGCAGAATCTGGGCTATGTAGACCGTACAGATTCCAAGCATCAGTTTGATCTGGAAATTGCGTTCTTGGTTGGCAAGAAGCAGCTGGGTCAGATTATCGACCGTTGCATTAAGATTCATGGCACAACGACCACTTCCGAAGTGCTGGATAAGATCAAGGCAACTGGCTTTAAGTATTCTACAAAGGCTGCCATTACCGTTGCGGTTTGCGATGCCATCATTCCAAAGGAAAAGAAGGACATCATTGCAGCAGCCGATGCAGAAGTTGCAGAGATCAACAACGAATATGCATACGGTTATATCTCCGCAGCAGAAAAGTCCAAGCGGTTTATCGAAATCTGGAACGGTGCAACCAATGACGTTACCACCGCTCTGCAAAACGGTTTGGATCGTTACAACCCAATCTTCATGATGGCGGACTCCGGTGCCCGTGGTAGTATCAGCCAGATTCGTCAGCTTGCCGGCATGCGTGGCTTGATTGCCAATACATCCGGTGCGACCATCGAAATGCCGATTCGTTCCAACTACCGAGAAGGTCTGAACATCTTGGAATACTTCATCTCCTCTCGAGGTGCAAGAAAGGGCTTGGCAGATACCGCATTGCGTACCGCTGACTCTGGTTACCTGACCCGTCGTCTGGTAGACGTTTCGCAGGATGTCATCATCCGGGAACAGGATTGCGGCACAAATGAAGGTCTGGAAGTTTATGAAATCAGCAACGGCAATGAAATGATTGAACCGCTCGGCGAACGTCTGGCAGGTCGTTATCTGGTAGAAGACCTGAGAGATCCGGAAACCGGCGAACTGCTGATTTCTAAGAATAAAATGCTCACAGAAAGTGATGCAAAGAAGATTACCGAAGCTGGCATTGAACGGATTTCAATTCGTTCCGTCCTGACTTGCCATGCAAAGCAGGGTGTTTGTGCAAAGTGCTACGGTGCAAACTTGGCAAACGGCAATCTGGTTTGCGTGGGTGAATCGGTCGGCGTTATCGCTGCACAGTCCATCGGTGAACCAGGTACACAGCTGACCATGCGTACATTCCATACTGGTGGTATCGCATCGGCAGAAGACATCACACAAGGTTTGCCACGTGTCGAAGAATTGTTTGAAAGCCGTCATCCGAAGAATGCAGCCATTTTGGCTCGTCTGTCCGGTAAGGTACACATTGAAGAAATCAAGACTGCAAGAACCATTTTCGTCACCAACCAGACTACTGGCGAATCGGAATCTTATCCGATTCACTACAACCTGAAGATTCGGGTAAAGGAAGGCGAAGAAATCGAAAAGGGTACACGTCTGACCGAAGGTAACATCTTCCCGGGCGATATTCTGGCAGTTCTGGGCGTTCATGCGGTACAGGACTACATCATCAGCGAAGTGCAGAAGGTTTACCGTCTGCAAGGTGTTGATATCAACGATAAGCACATCGAAGTTATCGTACGTCAGATGCTGCGGAAGGTCAAGATTGAAGAATCTGGCAGCAGCTACTTACTGCCGGGTACGCTGATTGATAAGCGGAAGGTAGAAACCATTAACGAAGAACTGCGGGAACGGATGGCAAATGGTGAACCAGATGTAGAACTGGTTACCACTGCACCGGTGCTGCAGGGTATTACCAAGGCATCCTCCAGCTCCGACAGCTTCCTGTCGGCAGCATCCTTCCAGGAAACCACAAAGGCTTTGACCGATGCGGCAATCCGTGGCAAGAGCGATATGCTGTATGGCTTGAAGGAAAATGTTATCATTGGTAAGCTGATTCCTGCCGGAACAGGTATGGATGTTTATAACAATGTTCGGATTCAGAAGAATGAAACTCATTCGGAATATCTGGCACATCATATTGCACCATATACCACCCCGAATGCAGAGAAGTAATTAGACGCAAGCGAAAACAGGATACCGCACTGGACGTTTTATCTGGTGCGGTATTCTTTATACTATCCTTACAAGACTTACAAGGGCTGGAAAAGAAAAGCGGAGGAATAACAATGAAACAACGAATGTTAGCGTGGCTTTGTGCCGGCATCCTCGGGCTGGGCTGCTGGGGACTGCCAGCGGCAGCAGCAGACGACACCACCGAACCGACCACACAGGTGACAACAGAAGCAGAAACAGAAACGGAATCTTCCAAGTTCAGCACAAAAGATTTGGTAACTGCTGTGATTGTATTCACGCTTGTAACCGCTGGAACAGCAACGGGTGTATTTGTGTTCCGGTGGAAAAAGCTGAAATCTTCCAGCCAGAAATAAGAAACGGGGAATTACCATCAAATTCTGTGGAAACAGAATTGGAAAGGAAGTGCATTGCTTTATGGCAGATTATACCGGACAATCCTGTTTTGTATGCCAAAAGCCATTCGAGCCGGAAGATGATGTTGTTGTTTGCCCAGAATGCGGAACGCCTTACCATCGGGCTTGCTGGCAGCATTACGGGCACTGCATCAATGTGCATCTGCACGAAAACGGCGAAAGCTGGAAGCCGGTCGAAATTCCATTACCAGAATCGGAAACAGCATCGGAAACACGCCGCTGCCCTCGCTGCGGAACGGAAAATCCTGTGCATCAGGCATTCTGCGGACATTGCGGCATGATTTTAGAGGAGAACGGACAGCAGCAAACAGCACAGCAAAACCAGCAGACTTGGCAGCAAAGTGCACAGGATATTTGCTGTGGATTAGACCCGAATGAGGACTACGAAGGAGAACGGCTGGAAGACCTTGCAAATTTCGTGCGGACGAATACCATTTATTATATTCCGGCATTTAAGAAGTTCCGAGAAACTGGCTCGAAACTCACCATGAATTTAATCAGTGCGGTGTTCCCGCATCTGTATTTTGCCAGCCGGAAAATGTGGGGCATGACATTTCTAATTATCAGCGTGTTGCTGTTGTTGGATTTGCCGTCAGAACTGTATTCGTTTGTCACCAACAATGATTCGATTTTGAGCCAGCTGCACAGCATGCAGCAGAGTATGAACAGCATGGGCAGTATGGGCGGCATGTACAACAATTTCCTGCAAGTGATGTCAGAACAGATTCAATCATTCTGTACGGCATTGTTGCCATATGAAACTGCTTTACATACGATGCATATTATTTGTATGTATCTGAGTTTTGCAGTACGGGTATTGTTGTTTGCCTTTTCTAATTATATTTATTATCGGTTTGTTTTGCGAAAAGTGCACAGAATCCGAGCGGAGGGACTGCCCGAAGGCATGACCAAAGACCGGCTGCGAATGGCAGGCGGAACAAATTACTGGTTCGTTCTGATTGCCATTTTGTCACAGTATGCGGTGACCGTTCTTGTAACGGCTCTGTTCCTGCTGGGCATCAGCATGGCGTTTTAAGGTCAGGAATTTTGTAAAAAAAATTCCGAAAAAACCAGAAAAATGCTTGACAAGTCGAGCAGAGTTTGCTATAATAGATATGTTATCCTTGCTTGCACAATTGCAGGCGAAATCCAGAAGGAGGTGTTTTTAACGTGGCAAAGTTGAATGCAAAGTATGAGCTGATGGCTGTTTACAGCCTGGCAAAGGGTGAAGAAGTTGCAAAGGAACTGGTTGAAAAGTTCAAGAGCAAGATCGAAGCAGCAGCCACACTGGATGAAGTGAACGAGTGGGGCAAGCGGAAGCTCGCATACCCGATCAACGATGAACCGGACGGCTATTACGCACTGTATAGCTTCACAGCAACACCGGATTTTCCGGCTGAACTGGAACGTGTCCTGAACATCACAGACGGCGTTCTGCGGTTCTTGGTAACTGTTACAGAATAAGACGTCTTTACCGATAGAACGGTTTTTTGAAAAAATATGCGGAAAGGAATGGAATGGGATGCTGAATAAAGTGATTCTGATGGGTAGATTGTGTGCTGACCCGGATTTCCGGCAGACACAAAGCGGCATTGCTGTATGCAGAATTCGAGTTGCCATCGACCGACCATATACGTCAAAGTCCACCGGAGAACGACAGGCTGATTTTATCAATGTTGTTTGCTGGCGGCAGCAGGCGGAATTTGTAAGTCGGTATTTCCATAAGGGTTCAATGATCATTGTGGAAGGCAGATTGCAAAATGCGGATTATACCGATGGAAATGGTGTGAAGCACTATTCGATGGAAGTTCAGGCGGACAATGTGACCTTTGGGGAAACCAGAGCCGCTGCACAGGCAAATGGAAACTATACTGCACCATCCAATCAGAGCGGCTATCAGTATCAGCCGCAGTACCAGCAGCAGCCATCTGCACCGCAGGCAGCTCCACAGCAGCCAGCAGCAGCTCCGGCTCCGCAGCAGCAGAACAATTCTGTTCCAATCCAATTGGGCGACCTGAGCGATTTTGAAGAAATCCTCAGCGATGGAGAAGTACCGTTCTAATCAAAATTGCAGAAAACAAAAACGAAACTTGCGAAATGCAGTTAGGAGGATTTGACCATGGAAAGAGCACCAAGAATGGGCGGAAAAAGACCGAGAAAAAAGGTCTGCATGTTCTGCGTAGACAGAGTAGATGTCATTGATTACAAGGACATCGCAAAGCTGAGAAAGTGCATGACAGAACGGGCAAAGATTTTGCCGAGAAGAGTTACTGGCACTTGTGCATATCATCAGCGGAAGCTGACCACAGCAATCAAGAGAGCAAGACACGTTGCACTGCTGCCGTATGTAAGCGACTAAGCAGTACAAGTTGTGTACGATAGAGAAAGACGTTTCTTCGGAAGAAGAGGCGTCTTTTTTGTTGTATTTTTCCAAATAATTTGGAAACTGAAAAAGTTCATTCATTGTTTAAAAATAAATTTCTTCCGATTCTTTGGAGAAATCCCTTGATTTTTTGGCTGGCTTGTCGTATAATAGAAAGGAACGTGTTTCGACTCAACATCGACAAGGAGGGCAGGCATTACTATGAAAAAGAAAAAATCATCCGCTCAAGGACTTCCGGAATATACAGGACGTTACCCAAAACCGAAGCTGCGATTTCGCCTGCGGGTTGTTTTCTTCATTTTTTTATCTTGTTTGCTGATAGGACTTGTTTTCTATCTGCTTGGTGTAAATTTTGATTTGTTTTCCTATTAAATTCCGAAGAAGCAATGCTTTTTTCGTTTTCCTATTGACAATTCCGAAAAAATGCGTTATACTGGATAGGCAGCCGTAAAGTACTAGATACATGGTTACTTTACAGGCTGCTCTACTATATTTTGTATATGTAAAGGGGAGCGTTCGCACTTATGATTTCTTATATTATTAAACGTGACGGCAGAAGAGAGTCGTTTGATTTAGACAAGATTGCAAATGCGGTATTTCGTGCAGCTCAGTCTGTTGGCGGAACAGATGCAGCCATGGCGAGAGATGTTGCCGAAAAAACCTGTGCATTGTATGAACAGCTGCACGGCAGTCAAGAACCGACCGTAGAAGAAATTCAGGACTTGGTAGAAAAAGAACTGATTGAGTGCGGACATGCCCAAACTGCAAAGGCATATATTTTATATCGCTATGAGCGTACCAGAGATCGGGAAGTCAAATCCAATCTCATGAAGATTATGAACGAACTGACGTTTGATTCTGCAAAGGACAGCGACATCAAGCGGGAAAATGCCAACATCGACGGCGATACTGCAATGGGAACGATGCTGAAATATGGTTCTTCCGCTGCGAAGGAATTCTATGAGATGCGAGTTTTGAAGCCGGAACACGCTAAGGCTCACCGGAACGGCGACATTCACATTCATGACTTGGATTTCCTGACGCTGACAACAACCTGCTGCCAGATTGACTTGATTCAGCTGTTTCAGCATGGCTTTTCGACTGGACATGGCTTCCTGAGAGAACCAAACGATATTTCCAGCTATTCCGCTTTGGCTTGTATTGCGATTCAGTCCAACCAGAACGACCAGCACGGCGGACAGAGCGTCCCGAACTTTGATTATGCAATGGCTGGCGGCGTGAAGAAAACTTATCGGAAACGGTACTTGCAGAACGTTGCAAGAGCACTGGAACTCTTGACCGACATCGAAGAACCACAGGCATTTGTAAAGTCCTATGCGGCTGCTATTCAGCAGGAAACGGGTCTGATTCCTTGTCTGGCAAATAACAACGGTTATCAGGAAGCAGAGGCACAGAAGCTCTCTGAACGGCTGACAGCCGACCAGATTGCAACCATACAGGCGTTTGCAAAGAAGAATGCTTATCGGGAAACCAACCGTGCAACCTATCAGGCAATGGAAGCCCTGATTCACAACCTGAACACCATGAATAGCCGTGCAGGTGCACAGACACCGTTTAGTTCCATCAACTACGGAACAGATACCACACCGGAAGGCAGAATGGTCATTGAAAATGTGCTGCTGGCGGAAGAAGCTGGCTTGGGCAACGGCGAAACACCAATTTTCCCGATTCACATTTTCAAGGTAAAAGAAGGCGTGAACTACAACAAGGAAGACCCGAACTATGATATGTTTAAGCTGGCATGTCGGGTTTCTGCAAAGCGGTTATTCCCGAACTTTGCATTCTTGGATGCACCGTATAACCTCCAGTATTACAAGCCGGGTGACTACCGGACGGAAATTGCCTATATGGGCTGCCGTACCAGAGTGATCGGCAACGAATATGACCCGACCCGTGAAATTGTAACAGGTAGAGGCAACCTGAGCTTTACATCAATCAACCTTCCACGGCTGGCAATCAAAGCAAATGGGGATATTGATAAATTCTTCACGCTGTTGAACAACATGATGGATTTGACCATTGAACAGTTGACAGATCGGTTTGCAATCCAGTGCCAGAAGAAAGTACGGAACTACCCATTCCTGATGGGACAGGGCGTTTGGTTGGATTCTGAGGGGCTTGGCCCAGATGATTCCGTTGCAGAAGTTTTGAAGCACGGAACGCTTTCTGTAGGCTTTATCGGCTTGGCAGAAACCTTGAAGGCATTGATTGGCAAGCATCACGGCGAAAGTGCAGAAGCACAGGAACTGGGCTTGAAGATTATTCAGACGATGCGGGATCGTACCGATTTGGAATCGAAGAAAACAGGCTTGAACTTCTCTGTTCTGGCAACACCAGCAGAAGGGTTATCTGGTCGATTCGTTCGGATGGATCGGGAACGGTATGGTGTGATTCCGGGCGTAACAGATCGGGATTATTACACCAACTCATTCCATGTTCCGGTTTACTATCCGATTCGGGCAGTGGACAAGATTCGTCTGGAAGCTCCGTATCACGCTCTCACAAACGGCGGACATATCAGCTATGTAGAAATGGACGGCGACCCTGTACAGAACGTGGCTGCGTTTGAAAAGGTCATTCGCTGCATGAAGGAATCTGGGATTGGCTATGGCTCTGTGAACCATCCAGTTGACCGTGACCCTTGCTGTGGCTTTACGGGCATTATCGGCGATAGCTGCCCGCAGTGCGGCAGAACGGAACACAGCGGTGATGTTGGCTTTGAACGGATTCGGAGAATCACCGGCTATCTGGTTGGTACACTCGATCGGTTTAACGATGCAAAGCGAGCAGAAGAACATGACCGTGTGAAACACGCTTTATAATGGCTGAATATATAGAAATAGTATGTATGATTGAAAATTCCTGTAAGTGGAAGTGGTTCTGCTTACAGGAATTTTTGCGGATAAAAACGAGAAAGGAAGGGGCTTATGATGCAGCTGCGAATTGCAGGAACGGTAGAAAATTCGATTGTTGATGGGGAGGGGATTCGCTATACCATTTTTGTGCAAGGATGTCCGCATGGATGTCCGGGCTGTCACAATCCGCAGACCCATGATTTTCAGGGCGGAAAGCTGGTGGATGCAGCAGTATTGCTGAAAGAGATTGCAAGTGACCCATTACTGGACGGTGTTACATTCAGCGGTGGAGAGCCGTTTTGTCAGGCGGCAGCACTGGCAGCACTGGGGAAACAGGTGCATGATTTGGGGTTGAATCTGGTGACATATACCGGATATACATTGGAACAACTGCTGGCAGACGGTCGGGAAGATTGGATGGCATTGCTGAACGAAACCGATATTTTAATTGATGGACGCTTTGAAGCGGATAAGAAAAGCTATGAATGCCGTTTTCGGGGCAGTACGAACCAACGCTATTTAGATGCAAAGGCAAGTGTTGCAGCCGGAAAAGCAGTCGCAGCCGCATTGGAATAATGGTTGCAGAAATTGCGGTCGAGCCGATTTCAGGTGGTTTTCCAAGAATAGGCACATCAAACAAGCGAAGCAATTCCGCCGAACTGTATGCAAGCGTAATATGATAAAAAAATCCCACAAGGAACGCATTCCCTGTGGGATTTTGTATTGTTTGCAAAAGTGAATATCATTCTCCCTGACATGTCAGAACCGCACCAACGGTTTTGAAAATGATTTTCCAGTCCAGCCAATAGCTGCGGTCTTGAATGTACTGAATATCCAGTGCCACCCATTCCTCAAACGAAAGGCTGTTTCGCTGTGGCTGAATCTGCCAGTAGCAAGTCAACCCCGGTGTTACCAACAGCCGCTGCATCTGGTATGGCGTGTACTTCTCAACCTCTCTTGGTAAAGACGGTCTTGGCCCTACAATGCTCATTTCGCCTTTCAGAATGTTGAAAAGCTGTGGAAGTTCGTCAATACTGGTTTTGCGAATAAAGTGACCAATTCGGGTAATGCGAGGGTCTTTTTTGATTTTGAACACTGGTCCATCCATCTCGTTCTGTTGCATCAAGCTTTCCAAATTGTCTTCTGCATGAACGACCATAGAACGAAACTTATAGAGTTTAAATTTCCGACCGTTCTTTCCTACACGATATTGTGAGAAAATCGGGCCACCGTGTGGGTCATCCAGCACAATCAGCAGAGCCGTTAACAACATCAGCGGAGAAAGAACGATAATTGCAAGGAGCGAAAAGAAAATATCTCTTGAGCGTTGTAAAAGTGCATAGACATGCTTGCGATTGAGCAGGTCTTGTTTCAACCAGACTTTCTGACTGCGTTTTTCGGTTAAAATTGCTTGGTTGGCTTTTGCCTCCCAAATCCATTCTGTTTGCATTGTACCATCCTCCTCTTGAAAAATGAATCCCCATATTCAAGCAGTGAAACGATACACCCTGTTTACTGTACGCCGTCTTCTGTCAGCTGCTCTGCAAGTTCCATGCAGGCTTCTAACTCAGCCGTTCGCTGCTTTCGCTGCAACAGCTGTGCAGCTGCCTGAAAGTTTACAGGGCGAGTAGTGAGGTTGTGTGCGTCTGTACCCAGCAGGTGCACTTCTCCGTCTGAAAGCCAGCGGAGCAACTGCCGCCGCTGTCGCCAGCGAGCATGACAAAGAGAGCTACAGTTAATTTGTTTGTAGACGGGCAGTTCCATGACTGCTGCAAAGGTCTCTTTATTCCATAAACGGGAAAACCGCTCAATATGGGCAAATACAACTTGAATATCGTTTCGGTTGATGATAGTTTCAACATCTTTCAGTCGAAATCGGCGATAATATGGTAACTCCAACAGCAAGACATTTGTTCCGGAAATGCAGAGCGGTTGTAAGTCCATCTGTGCCAATGCACTGGACATGGCAACCTCTGCCCCTAAGCAAAGCTCTGGAATATCGTCTGCATGCGGTTGGTCGGAAATAGCGGTTTGTAAGGCAGAAAAAGCCTTTTTGCGTCGCTGTAAGAACGCTTCTATCGATTCCTCTTCGCAGTAGAAATGCGGTGTCAGAACCACACGATTTACCCCTTGTGTGTGTTCCTCCCGCAGCATTGCGAGGGAAGTATTGATAGAATCAGAACCATCATCCATCTTGGGAAGGATGTGGCAGTGAAAATCAATCATCATCGGACTGCCTCCTTCTTAGGAAACAGGCTGTTTATCAGAATCTGTATCTGTTGTTGTAGAAACGGGTTCAGATTGCTGTGTGGAATGAGAATGAGATTTCTTTTTGCTTCCGTTTCCATTTCCGTTTCCGTAGGTATAATAAGAGCCTTTTTTATAATACTTCTTGTAATAGCCGCCCTGTTTGAAGTCCACTTCTGTCAGAACCAGACCCAATACATTTGCACCTGTTACAGAAATTGCCTGCAAAGCGGTTTCTAATTCCTTGGTTGTGGTAACATAGTAACGTGCTACCATTAAGATGCCACCAATGCAATCGGAAAGCCCCAACGCATCGCTAACAACATTCACCGGCGGTGTGTCGATGATGATATAATCATACTGCTGTTCGGCTTCTTCAAGCAACTTCTTCATTGCCGGAGATGCCAGCAGTTCGGATGGGTTTGGCGGGCAAGTACCAGCTGTCAGCACATCCATGTTCGGCAGCGGTGCAAGATGGCGAGCCACTTGCCAAGTTGTCATATGCCCCAGAACTTCGGATAAACCGACCTTGTTTTCCAGCTTTAACCGCTGGTGCTGAACCGGTTTTCTCAAGTCTGCATCAATGAACAACACTTTTTTGTTCATCATCGCCATTGCCATTGCAATATTTGCAGCCGTCAAACTCTTTCCGTCCGCAGCATTTGGACTAGTTACTGCAACAATTTTATGTTCCTGTGGAGCCAGTGCAAACATCAAGTTGGTGCGGATGGAGCGGTAAGCTTCCGAGCACGGGAACGGAATATCTTTTGCACAGAGCAGCATATTCCGCAATGCGGAAGGGCTGTTCTTTTTCTTGCGGCGTTTCCGTTTTCCGCTGCGAGCCTCCACCATTTCCGGCACTTCGCCCAGATAGGAGATGGAGAAAGACTGAATGTCATCTTCGCCCTTGATGGTGCGATCCAACAGGTAAATTAAGACTGCAACACCGGCAGAGAGAACAAATCCTGCTGCGGCTGCCATCATAGTAATTTTTTTCACATCTGGAGCGGAGGGCGATTGCGGTACTTCGGCATCGCCGATGACTTCAACAGACCCTGCACCAATGATGCGGATGAGAAATGTCGGTGCAACTTCTGCGTAAATGTCGCAGATTTCAGCGGACACATGTGGATCTTTGGTTTGTGCAGAAATTTTCAGCACTTCTGTGTCGCCGTCCGCCGACATGGAAATTGCATCTTTGAGTTCAGAGGTAGAAATGACCCCATTTTTGACCGTAAAGCATTTTGAAATTTCGGATACCCCGAACTTGCTGACCAAACTCATGCCAACCTGTTTTACAACGGTGTCATTTTTTAAAATGACAATATAGGTTTCTACCAGTGACTTAGAAGCCATTAAGTCTTGTTGGTTGATGGCAGTTTTTTCTTCGGAAGTATCCCCATTTTTTACATACATGTAGGTGCTGGATGTGTACTCCAACGGGAGGTAATACTTGCCGTAGGAAAATCCAATGGCACTGAAGCAGAGTGTTACCAGCAAAATAATTGGCAGACGTCGCATCAATGCTTTGAACAATTTTCCCAAGTCGATTTCGGTTTCATCATCTTGTTTGTTTTTGTTTTTTTGATTGAGAGTCCCCACTGTACCATATTCCTTTCTCGTTTTGGCTTGCCTTTTAGACTCGTCAAAAGAAGATTGAATCGTGTATAAAAAGCAAAGCGTTTTTTAAGGTAATCTTATGATACCATGCTTTGCAATGATTGTCAATCATATTGCAAATATTCCTTGCAATTCAGCAATTTGCCGGAAAAACGCACAAACCGTGCAATTTTTTGCATGAACATTCAAAGAAGGGCGAGAACTGGGAGAAATGAAAAAAGAACCCTTTTGGTTCTGATGGAATGAAAATATCTCAACTCTCATACCGCTTTTGATTATCTTTATTATATCATGTTGGGAAAAAGATGTCAACAATATCCAGTCCGTCAATCTATTTTTCGTAAATATGGTACAAAATTCAAAAGTGGAATAGGACGGTTTTTTTGGCAAAACAGAAACGAAAAGGAATATAATTTTCTCACGATTTTGATTTTTATGAATAGATTAAGAATTGCTAAGTAAAAATAAGCAATTTAATATGTAAAAACAGGGATGCTTTGGTAAAAACATGATGAAAAATTGAATTCAGACGAGAAATTAACTGGAAAAAGCCGAAAGAATTTGTATGATTTCTTCTATTTTTCTGTTTTTTAGAATTGGAAATAAAAATAGTTGAGAAACAGTATACATAATTTCAAAAGAGAGAAACCGACTGCAAGAATGGATGCCATTGTCAACATCATCAGAATCTCTGTCGAGATGAAAAGGATAAATGATGCTTTCGTGGCAGTTGAATTGTTTTTTTATGATAAAAATTGTGATAATGACCAGATTGCTGACGATTGTTCTGTTTAAAATGATGAAACTGTGAGAAATGATTGACAATCGCTTGAAAATATGATAAGATTGTACCAAGATACAATTTACGGTTTAAATTTCAATCTAAGAAAGAAGGATGCTTTTTGGCAAAGCGATATGATAGCCGGGCAGCAAAGATGAAAATCATGGAAGCGTGCGTGCCCTTGTTTCTGGAGAAGGGATATTATGACACGACCATCAAAGATATTTTGACAGCAGCAAATGTTGCTCATAGTTCTTTTTTTAATATTTTTCCGACCAAAGATGCCTTGTTGTTGGAATACGTCAAATATATGTTTCAAAATCAGTTCGATATGGCAAATCAATTTTTAGGGGATAAGGCGTTTCCAGCATTGATTTATGCAGTGGAAACCTCCATTCAGCTGGCAGTGACAGAAATGAAAGAAACACTCCGCAGTATTTATGTAGAGGCATACAGTGCAGAGGGATCGTTAAATTATATCATTCATCATACAGCAATGGAAGTTCAGAAATTATTTGGACAGTATTTTCCGGAAGCGAATTCTGAATCGGATTTTTACGAACGAGTGATTGGCAGCAGCGGTATGATGCGGGGCTATATGGTGGTTCCCTGCGATCTGTATTTTACATTGGAAAAGAAAATTCAGCGATTCTTAGAGATGTCGCTCACGTCTTATCGTGTACCGCTGGAAGAACAAAAGAAAGCCATTGGCGTTGTCCTGCAAATGGACTTGAAAACCACCGCAGAAGGGGCGATTCAGTCGCTCACCACAAAATTAAGATCTCATTTTACCGTTGACCCTGCGATTGAATATTAAGGGAAAACGGGAATGAAACATATTTCATCCGTCATCCGCCAACGATCTGACAACATATGAAGGAGGGTATCTTATGGCAGCAGATCCAACACCGGTAAAAGTCCGGCAGAACAAGAAGAAAACCGTTATTTTCATCACAGCAGCAATGCTCATTCTTGCAATTGCAGCAGGCATTGGCGTGAAGTAGTATCGGGACGTACAAAATCGAGTCACTGTATCGTTCAACACGAACGGCGGTGAGACCGTCGAAGCAGTGACATTGAAAAAGGGTTCGGTGTTGACTGCTGTTCCCTGTGCCAGCAAGCAAGACCAAAATTTTACGGGCTGGTTTTATGATGGGGATTGTACCGAACCGTTTCATTCAGAAGACCCGTTCGAGGAAAACACCGTTCTATATGCAGCTTATGAAGAGCCGGAACAGGGTGTTACCAAACAGGATACGGCATATGTGGCGGACTGCGATGCAAAAGAACCCATTGTGATTCGTTCCGAGGAGGAAATTACAGATGAAAACTGGATGGATTACTTGGAAATTGATTCCGCATTGGGCGATTTGCCAACATCCTTTCATGTAACCGCACTGGAAGACAATCAATACGAAGTAACGCCGGAGCAGGATTATCAGGCAGGATTTACATATGATTTTCATGCAAAAAACGGAGCAACGCTGATTTCCGGCGAGAGTGAAGACTTGAACACGGTTACCCAGCGGATTCACAAGGACAATGTGGAAGAAGTTGTCCTCAAGAAAGAAATTGTCTATCTGGACTGGGATGATGTGGTACGAGAAGGGGAAACTTACCAGTTTTATATTCCGAAGCGTGCAGAATTTGTCATCACGGAAAAGACACCGATTTGTTTCTTGAATGGCTATAATGAATGGGTTGCAGCCGGAAAGAATCCGAATACCTTCGGCGATTTGTACGATGATGATACATTGTTTGTTTCCGTCAACTTGGTGAATGACCAGTTCCTTGTAAAAGAGAGCGATAAAGGCACTTTGAGCGGAAAAGACTGGTATTTTGTCACCGTAGAAAATGCCGACCTTGCAGACATCATTGACGATGTGGATGTCTACATGGAAGAGAACGTGGAAGCAGAAGATTTGATTGACACCGAACAGATCGAACAGAATATTTTAGCGGGTGACGGCATCAATCAGCTGGAAGATTTGCTGACGTGTGCCATTTTGGATGATGAAACATTCCAGAATCTTTCCGATGAGAAATCCAACGACAATGTGTTTCTGTTCAACAACATTGTCGCTTCCGCAGCGGAGATGGATAACATTCCGTTCCGGGATGGTCTGAGCATGGGAGAAACCGTAACGATTCCCGTTGCAAAAAAGGGTGATATTACTGTCAGTGTTTCGTGGAGCAGAGATAGTGCAAGAAACCCGAATTTCCCCGGTGTTGATTATAACGACCCAGAAAATAAAGAGTGGTCGGCGATGCAGGTTATGGTAGAATTTGACAAGGTGGTCAACGGCGTGGAAATCAAAGCCGCAACCGATATTACCGAATACCTGAAAATTAACATGCAGGGCTGCAAAGAATGGCAGGGTATCAATTTAAAATTTGACTATGCTGCAAATATCTATTCGCAGGTGACATTTGATTTCAATGTTGCCATTCGGGAAGAGGGCGGCGAATGGCTGGACGTTTCCGAAAGTGTCACCAGTAAGATGACTTCAGAAGAAATGCTCCAGCGATACAGCGATATTATTAATGCGGACACTGGATTTATTGACATCTGCGATGAAACGATTGTCAGCGGAAAATTCCGTGTCATTCCGTTTATTCCAATTTTCACAGTTAGTCTGAATTTGAATTATACCTTGCGGCTGGATTTGGCAGCTGGCATTTCCAGTAACTTTACCCAGCTGGATGCCACACAGGTTGGTATGAGAGGCATTTCCAGCGGAAAAGTAGAGGGATATAAAAATGAATTGAGTGGTGCAAACCGTTACGCCTACAATTTCAATGCCTGCGGACGAATTGGTGTGGAAACAGGTTTGAAAGGCGAGCTGACCCTTTCCTTTACAGGACTTGAAAAATATGGAGAAATCGGAATTTCGATTGAAGTGGGCGTTTATACGGATTTGTATGGATATGTCAATTTCAGCCTGAAAAAAGAACGGCAGCATTCCTCCTTAGTAGAGAAGAAATTCAACGGTGCTTACTACTTGGAAGTGGGCATCTATCTGGAAATCAAGGCGTTTGCGAGAGCAGAGGCATTCGATGTGGAAAAAGATGCAAGATTGTTCAAAGATAAGTGGAAGCTGTTCAGCTGGGGCAGCCGGTATGTTGTATATGGATTGGACAGCAAAAAGTCTACGGGGAATGGCGTTGGATTCAGTCAGGATGAAGACGGAAACAACCGCTATTTCATGCACCAGAATCAGGCAAATATGATTGAAATCTGTGGACTGAAACCAGAATATGTGGACTTGACGACAGGAAAACTTACAACAGCGGTTGACCAAGAATTAAACGGCAATTTCTATCCGCAATTTTCCAACAAGGCTTTGCGTTACAATGATTCCAATCGAATGGTTTCTGTTGATACGAACAAGACGAATGCAAAGGCGTTCATCGCAAATGTGGATATTTATTTTGATATTCCGATGTTCTCGCTCTCTTCGACACAGACCGCAGATGGAGAATCCTTTGTTTCCACGAAACTATATTGGTCAGACCCATCTACCGATATTACATCGATTGATGATTTTAGTAAGACCTATACGGCAAGCTTTGGATATAAGTTCCCAGATGGTTCGACTAAGATAATTGAAACAAAAGAAGTGTTTGCAATAGAACCAGTTGGGTATTTTAAAGTACACGAGGATTTGGATCAAGTTGTATTTCGGGTGGATGGATACAGCTGGAGCAATGACGAACCTTTTAATCATCATCCAAACAGTGAATATAGTATGAGCAGTGTTTACATTGCAAAAGATACTTCTTTTTATGTGGATGTGACCCCAAAACAGTATTATGTGACGTTTTCCTATTATGATATAGATGCGAAACAGTGGAAAGCAGAAGTTCGGGCTTGTACTGTTGGGGAAACACCTGTTCCGCCAAAGGAAGCAGAAAATGCAATGTTTACTGGATGGGAAGGTCATGATTATACGAATGGAAACAATCTTGATGAAATTACCAGTTTGGATTATGGAACAAATTGGAATCCATCAAGGTATGCGAGTGATTCTCGCTACTATAGTTTAACAAACAGAGGCTTAGTAACATCCGGAAAAAGTGCTGATGAAGTGCTAGCAACCTATGATGCAAGTACATATAAAAATGAATGGCGTTATGAATGGAATGCGGTTGGATTTTTAGATCACACATTTGCATATCATGCACCAGAAAACGGATTTGCACAAGTATACCGTGCCAACTATCGAGATTGCAACATTACATTCTTGTACGGCAACGAAGATGCCTATGACAAAACAGGCAACGAAGCAGAAGATGTAAAGAGCCAAACGCGTGCGTTCAAAATCGGCGACACCATAAAAGCCCCGTATGATTCCACCTATATGGAAGGCTATGGTTTGGTACAGGGATGGGATAAAGATGGCGATGGCGTCAACGATTATGAATTGGATGACGAAGGAAAAGCCATTTTACCGGTAGCCACGGAGGATGGCATGATTTTAAGAGGAGTTTATGAAATTCCAGAAATCACGCTGCATTTTCAAACCTATAATGGCGACAAACAGCAATATGAGGACTTTACCGAAGTCACATTGAAAAATGGGTTGGAAATCAATTTTGACGGAAAAGAAGTGACATTTGGTGGAGAAAAAGTCTATGCAAGTGGAGCAACAGAAGATGTCTTCACGCAGACCATTGCAGCTTCTTCCAATTTCAGTAAGTTCCGTTATTGGGAATATCGTCCTGTTTCAATAGACGAATGGAAAAAGGCAGATGAAGCATACAAGACAACTTATTACACCAGTGATATTTTCTTCCGTCCTGCTTTTGAGGTTTATTACAAGATTGAATTTCTGCCGGGAGAAGTGGGACAGTTCCGTGTTAAGAATGACGATGGAACGATGACGGAGCAGACACAACTCACACATCGTGTACTTGCTGGAAACCTCGTTACACCACATGAACTGATGATTGATCTTGCTTATCCAACAGAAGATGGTGAAACATTGCGGTTGCTGGAGGGCTGGGATGCAGATGGCGATGGTGAAATTGACTATCGGCAGAGGAGTTTATTCACCGCAGAAAAGAGCCTGACGCTGACCGCAATTTACAAAAAAGAACCGCTTACCTTCCAGACAGAAATCGAACTGCCATTGCAGTTTGAACCGGAATTTCCAGCTTCCGCAAAGCCTTATTTGACCAATGAAACCAAAGAAGGCGATTCTGTTCAGACTTATGTATATGAAGGGCCATATACCCCATATTTACCGCTGGAAACCTACATCAAAACCTTGTATGAAACGACGAAGCACATCGACAGTGAAACGGGATATGAAGTGTATGATTATGCTTCAATGACCTCCTTGCAGACGCATTTCTATTATCCGAATGGAAAATCAACTGCAGTCAATGTATTCAAAAAAGTGGAAATCCGGGAAGGACACACCGGACATACGATTACATTTGATGCGGGCGAAGATGGTTACTTTATGAGTTATGGAAGTGCAGATGTCAAGAAGCATCAGACGTTCACAAAGAAATTGGATAATGGCACGTATAACATTGCAGATTATACCTGCTGGGCAAATACCCGCCCGAACCGTGACAGTCCGGACTTGTCTTCCGAATATACAATAGATTATTGGACAGATGAAGACGGAAACCGATTGGAGAACGACCAATTTACGGTTGACAAACAAAACAAGACATTGACAGCACACTGGATATGCAATATGCAAATTCGGCTGGATAGTGAACAATTAGAACCAATCGGGCAAATCGGCAGTTATACCTATAGCGGTATGAACACTTCCAATATGCTGCTTGCAGAGGGAACACACAAATTCTCCGAATTGAATCAACCCGTTCAAACGTATTTTCCAGAGAAGTATTTATTTGAAGTCGTTGGCTGGAAGGATAGTCGGGATAAAACGGACATCATTCATGGCTTAGAGGAAGAATTTACACTTTCGGATGAAGAACAGGATACCGTCTTTACTGCTGTTTGGAAACAAAAGGGCGTTGCTGTGATTCTTCATGCAGATAAAAACTTCCAAAACGGAACAGGAAATGCAGTTGCACCGGAACATGACTTTAATGAAAACAATCAGGTTCTTTTGAACTTCGGAACGTATCCGATTAGCGGTTTCCCAGTTCCCTATGATTTAGACGGAATCTTTACCTATCAGACAGTCGGGTGGAAAGACTCGAATGGAACGGTATACCGATTGGATGACCCGAATGCAGCGATTACCCTGACAGAAGATACTGGTTATTTAGAATTGACGGCTGTTACAGAGATTTCAGAGTGTACCTTTGACTTTGATGCAAACGGCGGAACATTCAGTGATGGCGGAACACAGTACACGAAAAAACTTCCTGTCGGAGAAAATCAAGTTGATGATTGGGCGATTCCGGAGCGAGAAAACACCGCTTATGAAACCTATGTCTTTGCCGGATGGAAAGTTGTAACAAATGACGATTCTCAGGAAACGATTTGCAAGGCTGGAGATACTTACACGGTAGACAATTCTTGTTGCAGTGTATATGCAATCTGGCAAACGACCGAGCAGAAGCATCATTATCGTTATGGCTTTGATGAGGATTCCCATTGGTTGGTTTGTCTGAATGAAGGCTGTACAGGAATTGATGCTGAAAAGACCGCACACACTTGGGATGAAAATCAGATTTGCAGCGTCTGCGGATATGGCTGTGTCACACCGCAAACCGATGAAGACGGCAATTATGTAATTACCAACACTGCGGAATTGTATGGATTTGCAAAGCTGGTCAACGAGGGACAGACCGATGCAAATGCCGTGCTTGGCTGTGATATTACAGTCAATCAGGGTGTATTGGATGCAAGCGGCGACCTTTCAGATGGTGCATTTATCACATGGACACCGATTGGATCTTCCCATACAACGCCATATTCTGGAACATTCGACGGCAGAGGACATTCGATCAACGGGCTTTATTCCTGTCAAGACCGAACACAACCATTACAAGGAAAGTTGTATTTTGGACTGTTTGGACTGTTGGAAAATGCAACGGTTGAGAATGTAACGGTAGCAGATTCTTATTTCAATGCCGGTGCTGATTATTCCTATGCTGGCGGAATTGCTGCACAAGCAGGGAATAGTACGATTTCTTGTTGTGAAACCAGAGTCAATGTCTATGCAATGGTATCTGGTGGTATTACCGCAGAAGCTCACAGTTCAGAAATTGTCAACTGTTCGAGTGTTGGAACGATTGATTCGTTTACGAGAGCAGGCGGCATTGCTGCAATTGCAATGGAAAGTACGATCAAGAATTGTTTCTATGTCGGAGCAGTAACAACTTCGTTGCAGGGAAGAGCGATTCCAATTGCAGCTTGTGAAACGATTTCTAACTGCTATTATGACAAGAATCAATTCCCAGGACAAACAGAACTCCTATCTGGTGTTACAGCAAAGACAACCAAACAATTCCAGTCTGGTTCTGTTGCATATTTGCTTCAGGATGGACAGGAAACGGAAGTTTGGGGACAGGAAATTGGCGTGGATCAGTATCCGAAGATTCATGGGAAGAAAGTTTATCGTTCTGGAAATAAGTACTTCAATGAACAGGTAACAACAACTACCACTACCACCACGACGACTACAACCACTACTACAACTGTAACAACAACCAAGTTGACAACAACGAAACCAATGACTACAACATCTACAACCAAACAGACAACTACAACGACGAAATTGACAACAAAGCCAGTAACAACAACATCTGCAACCAAACAGACAATCACAACGACGAAGTTGACAACGAAGCCAATGACAACAACATCTGCAACCAAGCAAACAACTACAACAACGAAGCCAGTAACAACAACATCTACAACCGAACAGACAACTACAACAACCAAGTTGACAACAAAGCCAGTAACAACAACATCTACAACCGAACAGACAACTACAACAACCAAGTTGACAACAACATCTGCAACCAAGCAAACAACTACAACAACGAAGTTGACAACGAAGCCGGTGACTACAACATCTGCAACCAAGCAAATAACTACAACAACGAAGTTGACAACGAAGCCAGTAACAACAACATCTACAACCAAGCAGACAACCGCAACGACGAAGTTGACAACGAAGCCAGTAACAACAACATCTACAACCAAACAGACAACTACAACGACCAAGTTGACAACAAAGCCAATGACAACAACATCTGTAACCAAGCAGACAACTGCAACGACGAAGTTGACAACGAAGCCGATTACAACAACACAGGCAACTACAAAGTCTACTACTATTACCACAACAAACACAGCAAAACCAACTACAACAAGCACTAGCATTATAAATAGTATGACAACTATTGTTACGGCAACATCTACAACAGAAACTACTACCGCAGTTACAACAACATCATTTACAACCGAACCAACAACCACAGGATCTATTATAAATAGTACAACAACATCTACAACTGAATCAACTACCACAACTACCACAGTTCCAGCAACCACAACGACTACTGAAAAAACTACAACATCTACAACTGAATGGACCACTACAACTACCACAATTCCAGCAACTACAACGACTACTGAAAAAACTACAACATCTACAACTGAATCAACTACCACAACTACCACAGTTCCAGCAACCACAACGACTACTGAAAAAACTACAACATCTACAACCGAATCGACTACCACAACTATCACAATTCCAACAACTACAACGACTACTGAAAAAACTACAACATCTACAACCGAATCGACTACCACAACTATCACAATTCCAACAACTACAACGACTACTGAAAAAACTACAACATCTACAACTGAATCGACTACCACAACTATCACAATTCCAACAACTACAACGACTACTGAAAAAACTACAACATCTACAACTGAATGGACCACTACAACTACCACAGTTCCAGCAACTACAACGACTACTGAAAAAACTACAACATCTACAACTGAATCGACTACCACAACTACCACAGTTCCAACAACTACAACGACTACCGAAGAAACCACAACATCTACAACTGAATCAACTACCACAGAATTAACAACGACCGAAACCACAACCACAACATTCCCTACAACAACTTCTGAAACTACAACTACAGTTCCAACAACCAGTGAGGAAAATCCAGATACTACAACAACAGAACCAATTGAAATGGGAATATATGGGGATGTTGATGGAAATGGTATCGTAGATGTTTCCGATGCAGTTGCAGTTCTGACGTACTACGCAAAGCGAGCAGCTGGATTAGAACCAATCTTCGGTGAAACACCAGAAGAAAATGAAGCCATTTTCGCACTTGCTGATGTGGATCAGGATGGTATGATTACCGTTCAGGATGCGGTTTATATTTTGACGTACTATGCACAGAAAGCAAGTGGAATGCAACCTACATGGAAAGAATTGACTGGCATTTCTGCACTTTTCTAAAAAATGATACGCTATAATCCATAAAAAGTGGGGGTACACTTCGTGCAATGTCATTAACTTAAAACGGATCTTGAATGGCAAGCAGAATGTCTGGAAGTATCAAAATGGCGAGGAAAAGAGCGATTCGGACGGACGGGAGAAAGATGTTTGATGATGTCAGATTTGAGTGC
>ENA-OQNN01000694-OQNN01000694.1-human-gut-metagenome-genome-assembly--contig:-NODE-694-length-30914-cov-11.250430_pt1 | contig 30914 bp, 26 predicted proteins | sample MGYA00242624_ERZ504870 | MGnify/ENA primary metagenome ERZ504870 (study PRJEB26092, sample SAMD00036379) | human gut metagenome | host: Homo sapiens | study: EMG produced TPA metagenomics assembly of... | reverse complement strand
CTTCTTCCAGAACAAAATGGCAGATATGTCAGATTTTATGCGTACCGATTGTCCTTTGCATTGCAGAACTTTGTAATATGCCACGTGCAATGTGGGCTGGTATTGCGGCCATGTCCGCGATTTTGCCGTTTATGGAAGATATGCACTACAGAGTCCGTAAAAGGATTGTCGGAAATATTGCAGGTGTTATATGTTTTACAGTATTATATTTTCTGCTTCCTTCGTCAATCTATGCATATATAGGAATTCTTGGTGGAATCGGTGTAGGATTTTCAGCACAATATGGCTGGCAGGCAGTATTTAACACATTTGGTGCTTTAGCCATTGCTGCAGAGACATATGGACTACAAGGAGCGGTTAGTCTTAGAGTGATTCAAAATGTTTTTGGTGTTGTGTTTGCTTTAGCATTTTGTGTTATATTTTATTGGTTTATGTCTAAAAAAAAGGAAAGTGATGTGACCGTACATACAGAGTGAAGTGAATCAGGAAGAAAATTTGAATAGAATTATTACGGTTCCTAGATAAGGCTTTTTATGATGAAAACAGTATAATGGTAACGAGATTTATGCAACCCGATACATGAAATCCCTATTTCTCTTTGGACGGAGGTGGATAGGATAATTTCGATTGTACTTGACAGGTGTCAGATACTTTTGTATGAGAAGCATGGTCTCTGTTTCGTTACCACCGTGTTTGAGATATGTCCTGCATATGTTTACTGCGATGGCGAAATTTGTATCAGGTATAATAAAACTGTCGAAGGCACAGTAATTCTGATAAGCCTGTTGCTTTTGAAAAAACAAAATAAAAATGTAACTTTGGGAGAATTAAAATGAATAACGAAATTATTATATCGCATATCAGTATGCCGTACGGAGTGTTGCATGATCAAAAATTGAATTCTGTTAAATGCGAAAATAATCAAATGATTTTTACATTTGATATTAAAATATTTCCGCAGAATTATGTCGGCGATTGTTATAAACAGTACGAATGTTATAAGCATTGTGATATGATTGTGGCAATGAAAGAGGAGTCTTTTAACGATTTTAATTTTGTTTCGGCAACGGATAAAAACGGAAAATTTGAAGGTATTTCCTTGTCACAGGCTGAGTTTATTAATGCAATCAATAATGCTTATACAGCTGAATTTATAGATTGCTTTGCAAATAACAGCGAATTAAAAATTGAATTGAGTGTTAATTATTACGATGCTGAAAAGCAATATAGAAAATATCGAAAATTCAGTTTATGCAGTGTAGCACTCTATGCAGAAAAAGTGATTTGGAATTGGTATTGAATTAATAAAAAAATTTGAAAATATGAGACCGCAATGAGTCTGAAATTGTAAAGGTTTTTGCAATTGCGGTGGGGTGTTTTGTCGGCAATGAAAAAGAATTGACCTTACACTCGGCGGCGGTAATCACTTTATTGAAGTTGACAAATCATCTGACGGAACATATTTTCTTGTAATTCATTCGAGCAGCCGAAATCTCGGTAAACAGGTTGCGGAAATCTAGCAGAACCTTGCCGTTGATTTGCACAAGGGCAAGGAAGATTATTTCAGACAGAAATATTATCTGCATGATGTTGAAATTTGTCAGCAGTTTGTAAAAAGAAATCATGCCGAAATGGGAACACAAGGCTTGAATTTAGGAAAAGTGTTCCGAAATGGGAACACTTTACAATCACATATTAAACCACAATCTGACCGTTATAACACTCATGATTGCGGCGGTTAGGTCGGCGGTTATGGCGGCAAAGAGGGTGTGACGAATTTTTTTGACACGGATACAGCCAAAGTACATTGCGATTGCGTAGAAGGTTGTTTCGCTTGAACCTGCGAGTACGGAGGCTGTTCTGCCTGCAAAGCTGTCGGGACCGCAGGCTTTGTAAAGGGCTGTGAGGAGTGCGGTTGAACCGCTTCCCGAAACGGGGCGGAGGAGTACGAGCGGAACAATTTCTTTCGGAAATCCTAAAAATTCCGCTGTCGGCTGAATCAGTGCGCATATTGCGTCAATTGCTCCGCTTGACTGCAAAAGGTCAACGGCAAACACAAGTCCCATAATTGTAGGGGCAATGTTGTACAGAAGTTTTACTCCCTCTTTTGCTCCCGAGATGAACACATCGAATACGGGGACTTTTTTTATCAGCCCGAACACCACAACAATACACGCAAATGCCGGCATTACAAATTCCATTTGTTCACCACATTTCTCAAATTTTACCTTGCCTGATATTCAGCGTACAGGTAATCAGCAATGCCACCGTCAACGCACACGCAGAGCTTATCCAGACGGGAACGATGATTTCAAAAGGCGCAGAGCTTCCGTATGATTGGCGGAGTGCGGCAAGCGTTGTGGGTAACAACTGTAGTGACGCTGTGTTCATAACTACAAAAACAACCATTTCGTTGCTCGCAATGTCACGGCGGTCATTGAGCGTGTGCAGCTGTTCCATTGCTTTTAGTCCGAAAGGTGTTGCGGCATTGCCGAGTCCGAGCAGATTTGCACTGATATTCATGGTGATGCTTTGAAAGGCGTCGCTTTTTTTATCAAGTCTCGGAAAAAGCGGACGGAGCAACGGTGCAAAGATTTTTGCAAAAATGTTTGTCAAACCGCTTTCGACTGCGATTTTCATAATTCCCGACCAAAGGCAGATTATGCCTGCCATTGTGAGAATAAGCTGTATTGATGACGCTCCGCTTTCGATGAGTGCGTTTGAAATGTCGGCGGTGTTGCCCATAAACAACGCACACAATACGCTCACGGCGATGAGTCCGCTCCAGATATAATTCAGCATTTTTACTCCTTTTGCTGCAATTAACGACAAAATGTACAATATTGTCATTTTTGTAATCAAATTATTTAATAAAATCGTTGACAAAAATCCCGAAAAATGGTAGTATAGGTAAAAATAGGGATTATGGTGAATTAAAATGATTTATACAAACTTTAGGGAAATTGATAAAGCAGGCAGAATTGTAATATCAAAGGATATCCGCAACCATCTCAACATTAAGCCGGGTGACATTCTTCACATTGAGGCTGACGATGAGTGCGTTACGATTAAAAAGGCAGAGAGCAAGTGCGTTTTTTGCAATACTCTTGATAATCTGATTGCATTCGGCGGAAAATATGTATGCAGAGATTGTGTTGAAAAGCTCAAAGGCTGATACTGCTTTCGACTACTCTAAAATATACTTGACCGAATTTGAAATTATGATAACGGACGGTGTTTTTATATGGACAGAATTGACAAAATTAATTATTATCTTGACATTGCCGAAACTGTGCTTGAAAGGGGAACTTGTCTGCGCAGAAATTTTGGTGCGATTATCGTGAACAACGACCAGATTGTTTCAACAGGCTATACAGGCGCTCCGAGAGGCAGAAAAAATTGCTGTGATTTGGGATTTTGTATCCGTCAGGAACGCAACATTCCCCGTGGCGAGCGTTATGAACTTTGCAGAAGCGTTCATGCCGAGGCGAACGCTATTATTCATGCTTCAAGAGAACAGATGATTGGCGCAACGCTTTATCTTGTCGGCAAAGAGATGTCAAACGGCGAGTATGTTCAGAACACATCTTCGTGTGCAATGTGCAAGCGTATGGTTATCAACGCAGGTATTGACAAGGTTATTGTCAGAAACGATAAAACCGATTTTACGGAAATTGATGTGAACGATTGGATTATGTCCGATGATTCGCTTGACGCACTCCGTGGCTATTGATATGAAAACACGGCTTTTTATAACCGATATCCGCAAAATTTCTTTTGACAGAGTCGGTGAGCTTTCTCCCGAAAGAGCGGAGCGTGTTCAAAGATGCCGCAGAGATGACGATAAACTGCGTTGCATTGCAGGCGGATTGTTTATGAACAAATTTCTTGGCGGTGCAAAAATCACCGTGAATGAATTTGGCAAGCCCGAATGTGACAACGGGCTTTGTTTCAATATTTCGCACAGCGGAAATTATGTGCTTTTTGCGTTGTCGGATTCCGAAGTCGGCTGTGATATTGAAGAAATTCGATTTCTCAAGGGCATAAGGCTCGGCAAAATTGTTTTCTGCGACAACGAGATGAAATTGCTCGGCAACGCTTTTGACAGGCTCGGCACATTTTTTGAATTGTGGACTAAAAAAGAGGCACTCCTAAAATGTATGGGTGACGGATTTCACCGTGGCGCAAAAAGTGTTGATGTCAGCAGCGGAAAATTCTCTGAAAATCAAACCGAATATTATATGAAACAATACAAATTTTCGGACTATGAAATCAGCCTTTGCAGTGTGCAAAATGATTTCCCGAAAGATGTTGAATTTATAACTTTATAAAAAGAAAGGCGTGGCTTTTGTGCCACGCTTTTTTAGTGCAAAATAAGTATTATACAGAAATGTGTTTTGCCCAAAAGACTACAATAATTTCTTCATAAAATATCTGCAATGATTTTCAGGACAGTCGTCTAATTTTCCGAACACAACATATCCTTGCTTTTCATAGAAATCCTTTGCCTGAAAATCAAATGTATCCAAATGAATTAATTTTGCTCCGTTTGATTTAGCTTCTGTTTCTACATTTTTCAAGAGTGATTTACCGATTTTTCTTTCTCTGTAATTTGGGTCAACCCATAAAGTGTCAACATAAACGACATTCCAGCAATACATTCTCGCTATAATGCCGGCTATTATCTTGCCGTTCTTAACAATTTTTCTGCTTAAATCTATAAAGTTTTCTTTTTGTGTGGTTTCAACTTGAGTCAAATTATATTCAACCAATCTGTCAACAAGGTAATCCTGTTCTTCTTTGGTGCAGGTTTCTATGTTCATTGCTAAATTCCCCTTTGCTGAATATTATTTTCCGAACAAGTCGCTGTGTGTTCCTGTTCGTGATAATGTTAATACAAGAACATCATCTTCTATGCGGTACACAAGTAACCAGTCGGGCTGAATATGACATTCTCTGTGTCCAACCCAATCTCCTGTCAACGCATGGTCTTTATTTTTATCGGGCAAAGTTTCACCACGAGATAAACTTCTGATGATATTATCAAGCAGTTCAATATCCATATGCCTTTTAAGTGCTAATTTGTAGTCTTTTTTGAACTGCGTTGTCCATACGATATCCCGGTTCATCTTTTAAGCTCCTGAAGAGCTTCTTCAACATCGGAATAATGTTTTACTTCGGGATCTTTTGCGATTCTTTCCGCTTCAAGCATTGCGGCAATGGTTTCTTTGTTTGGCTGGTCAATCCTAACTTCAAAAGGGAAACCGCCGACACGCAAAGATTGACGCAGAAAAACATTGATTGCCGTTGTAAGATTCATACCGAGTTCTTTATAAAGAGATTCACATTGCTTTTTTATATCGCTGTCCATACGGACACTAAAATTTGTACTTGCCATAATAATCACTCCGTTGCAATTTATTGTACTTATATTATATGCCGTTTGCATTGCAAAGTCAACTTAATAGACATAAATTATTGCAAAATAGGGGTTTTGTATGATTTTGTGTGCAAATTCGGAATAAAGTCACAATATGTGACAAAACCCTGATTTTGTTAATATGCTTGTTATTGCTATTTTTAAATAATTGTGATACAATTTACCTTAATTAGTGCAGCAATCGGCTGCATATATTGTGTATGAAAAAATTCGGAACGGAAATATCCGTCTGCACACGGATGTTTTGCAATTTTCAGGGGGGACACTATGCCGACATTTACCAAGGCGGCTATCAAGGCGACATTTATTTCGCTCTTGAATAAAAAGCCGTTGAATAAAATTACAGTCAAGGAAATTGTTGAAGAATGCGGAATTAACCGTAATTCTTTCTACTACCATTTTGACGACATTCCGTCGCTTCTTGAGGAAATTCTCGTTGAAGAGGCTGACAGATTTGTTGCGACCGAAACCGACAACAATACCTCTGTTTATGAAAGCCTGATTTCTGTAATTGACTATGCTTTTTCTAACAAGCCGGTGATTCAGCACATTTACAATTCTGCGAACAGAACTACATTTGATGTGTATCTCAACAGAATTTGTACTCACGCTATAAAAAGCTATTTTGACAAGCTTGAAATTACAAAAAATATTGCCGAAGATGACCTTGACGCAATGATTATGTATTACAAGTGTCAGCTTGTCGGTTTTATTATCGACTGGCTCGGCGGAGGTATGAAATATGACCTCAAAATTAAGATGAAACGCATTTGTGAGCTGTTTGAGGGTTCAATGGAGTCCGCATTGGACAGATGTGCCAAAATCAATGCTTGATTGCAGTTTTATTGGTTAAAAATGAATATTTACGCTTGCTTGCGTGTCTGAAATGCAGACGAATTTAACAAAATGTCTGATTTCCGTACAAATTTATTGCCGTGTCTAAATTCCTGACACGGCATTTTTTGTGTCTGTTTAAATTTTAACAAAGCCGTAATAGAATATATTACGGACAAAGGAAATGCGGTTCACCTCTCGAATCGTCCCTTTGAATGCAGAGTGCAGTCTGCAAATCATATATGAAGGAGTATGAAATATGAAGTTAGGGAAAGCGGTTGTTAAAAGCCGTTTCGTAATCCTTATACTTGCCGTTGCGCTGATGATTCCGTCAGCCTTGGGAATGGCATTTACAAGGGTTAATTACGACATTCTTAGTTATCTTCCCGATAACCTCGACACAATCAAGGGTCAGGATTATCTGCTTGATGACTTTGGAAAGGGTGCTTTTTCATTCCTCATCTTTGAGAATATGGATGATAAGGATGTTGCGGCAACAGAGGAAAAAATCAAAGGAATCGACCATGTTGATACAGTTCTTTGGTATGACGATTTTGCCGACATCTCAATTCCAAAGGAAATGTTGCCCGACAAAATTTATGATGCGTTCAATTCGGGAAATGCAACAATGATGGCGGTATTCTTCGACACCTCAACATCAGCTGATGAAACAATGAACGCTATCGAAGAAATCCGTTCGGTTGCCGGTGAGCAATGCTTTGTTTCGGGTATGTCGGCAATGATTACGGATATGAAAAATATGTTTGAGGAACAGGAAATGACTTATGTTGCAATCGCTGTTGTTCTTGCGGTAATTGCAATGATGATATTTATGGATAACTGGATTATCCCGTTTGTGTTCCTTGCAAGTATAGCGGTTGCTATCCTCGTCAATATGGGCAGTAACTACTTTATGGGTGAGGTTTCATTCATTACCAAAGCGTTGGCGGCAGTCCTTCAGCTTGCGGTAACAATGGATTACTCAATCTTCCTGTGGCACAGCTACGAAGAACAAAAGGGCATTTGTGAAAACCACAAGCAGGCAATGGCTGTTGCAATTCACGAAACCGTCCGTTCCGTAATCGGAAGTTCAATCACAACGGTTGCAGGCTTTATCGCACTTTGCTTTATGACATTCACACTCGGTCTTGACCTCGGTATTGTAATGGCAAAGGGTGTTATCCTCGGTGTTATCTCCTGTGTAACGGTTCTTCCGTCACTCATTCTTGTTCTTGACAAGCCTCTTGAAAAGACAATGCACAAGTCGCTTATTCCGTCAACAAAGAAGCTTGCAACAGGACTTGTTAAAATTTTCCCCGTATTTCTCGTAATGTTTGCGGCTCTTATTTATCCGTTCTATTCGGCATACAGCCAGACAAACAATGAGATTTACTACGATTTGTCGGAAAGTCTTCCCGAGGATATGGCAAATGTAATTGCCAACACAAAGCTTAAAGATGAATTCGGTGTCGGTACAACACATATGGTTCTTGTTGATTCTTCGCTTTCTGCAAAGGACGCAAGAAATATGACAAACGAGCTTGAAAAGGTTGACGGCGTAAAATATGTTCTCGGTCTTGAAAGCGTTGTAGGTTCGCTTGTTCCGGAAGAAGTTCTTCCCGATTCAATCACAAGCGTTCTCAAAAATGATAAATGGGAGCTTATGCTTATCAACTCTGAGTACAAAACAGCCACAGATCCTATGGCAAAGCAGATTGACGAGTTGAATAAAATCATTACAAAGTATGATAAGGACGGACTTCTCATCGGTGAAGCCGCTTGTACAAACGACCTTGTAAACATCACGACAGTTGACTTTCAGGTTGTAAATGCAATTTCTATTGTTGCAATCTTTATTATCATTGCGATTGTTGAAAAGAGTATCACACTTCCGATTATTCTTGTTGCGGTTATTGAGCTTGCTATCTTTATCAACCTCGGTATTCCGCATCTTATGGGCGAGTCGCTCCCGTTCATCACACCTATCTGTATAAGTACAATTCAGCTTGGCGCAACGGTTGACTACGCAATTTTGATGACGACACGATATAAGAAGGAAAGGTATCTCGGAAACGATAAACGCACCTCGGTTATTACGGCTCTTGAAACTTCAATTCCGTCAATTATCGTTAGTGCAATGGGACTCTTCGCCGCTACAATCGGTGTCGCATTCTACTCGGATGTTGACCTTATTTCATCAATCTGTAAGCTCCTTGCAAGAGGTGCTGTCATCAGTATGTTCTGCGTAACGCTTATTTTGCCGGCAATGTTTATGCTGTTCGACAAGGTAATTGCAAAGACAACTCTCGGTTTTAAGCCGAAAAAAACATCAATTTCGGAGGCTGCTGTATAATGAAAAAGACTAACAAAAATAATAATCATAAATTTTTAAGCAAAAACTATATCAAGGGTGCTATTTCGGGTGCGCTTGCACTCACAATTCTTTGCAGCGGAGTAGGTGTTGCCGCTTATTCCGCCGGTGCAGACAATACTGCACAGGCTCTCGGTGTTCAGACAGAAAGTACGGTTGAGGCTGTTAAGAAGGCAAGCACAACTAAAGAGGCTCTCAAAAAGCTCAGCAAAAATGAAACCGTTTATGTTATTGCCGACGCAAGCGGTGCGGCTAAGAAAATCATTGTAAGCGACTGGCTCAAGGGTGTAGATACAAAAGGCAAGGTAAAGGATGTTTCAAACCTCAAGGATGTTAAAAATGTTAAGGGTGACGAAACATACACGGTAAACGAAGACAATGCTTATGAGTGGGCTGCAAATGGCGATGACATCTACTATCAGGGAACAGGCACAACCGAACTTCCCGTAAAGCTCAAATTAAGCTACAAGCTTAACGGCAAAACTGTTTCTGCAGATGAAATTGCAGGCAAGAGCGGTAAGGTTACAATCCGCATTGACTATGAAAACACACAGAAGGAAAAGGTTAAGATTAACGGCAAGACAGAAGAAGTTAATGTTCCGTTCCTTATGCTTTCGGGTATGATTCTTGACGATGACAAATTCAAAAATGTTGAGGTTTCAAACGGCAAGGCTATCAATGACGGTACAAGAACAATCGTTGCCGGTTTTGCTCTTCCGGGTATGCAGGACAGCCTTGATATTGACAAGGATGAAATGGAAATCCCTGATTATGTTGAAATCACAGCAGATACAACCGACTTTGAGCTTTCAACAACAATGACAGTTGCAATGAACGATATTTTCAACGATGTTGATTTTTCAAAGGTTGACGATAAGGTTGACGAGCTTAAGGATTCACTTGATGAACTCGAAGACGCCGCAGAACAGCTTGTTGACGGTTCTTCACAGCTTTATGACGGTATCGGCACACTTCTTGACAAGTCAGGCACACTCATTGAAGGTATTGACAAGCTTTATGACGGTGCAGAGCAGGTAAACAGCGGTGCAAAAAAACTTGACAGCGGTGCAGACGGTCTTTCAAGCGGTGCAAAAACGCTTGATGACGGTGCGTCAAAACTCAAAAACGGTGCGTCACAGCTTGACAGCGGTGCATCACAGCTTGACAGCGGTCTTGCAACACTTGCAGGCGGTGCGTCACAGGTTGACAACGGTGCGGCAAGTCTCAGCAGTTATGTTGCAACACTTGCGGGCGGTCTCGGCAAGCTTTCATCCAACAGCGCAACTCTAAACGGCGGTGCAGAACAGGTGTTTAACACACTTCTTTCAACTGCCGACACTCAGATTGCCGCTGCAGGTCTTACAGCCGACAAGCTTACAATTAAAAACTATGACAGCGTTCTTGAGAGACTTATTTCATCACTCAGCGACGAAAATGCTCAGAAGCTCGCTTACAATACAGCACTCGAAACAGTAACGGCAACTGTAAACAGCCAGAAGGATGTTATCAGAACTGCCGTTGAGGCAACAGTAAGAAAGTCTGTTACGGAACAGGTTCTCGCAGCCGCAGGTCTTGGTATGACGGCAGATCAGTATGATGCCGCTGTTGCCGCAGGTCAGGTCAGCGAGGAAGTTCAGGCTCAGGTTTCTACTGCAGTTTCTACACAGATGAGTTCATCTGCGGTTCAGACTGCAATTGACAGCAACACAGCGGCACAGATTCAGAGCCTTATCGAAACAAATATGAACAGCGAAGAGGTTCAGAGTCAGATTCAGGCAGGTGTTGCAAAAGCTCAGGCAGGCAGAAAGTCACTTCAGGCTCTCAAAACTCAGCTTGACAGCTACAACACATTCTATCAGGGTGTGCTTTCATACACAGCGGGTGTTGATCAGGCTAACGAGGGCGCTCAGCAGATTCTCGCCGGCACATATACACTCAAGGACGGCACAGGTTCACTTGTAAGCGGTGCCGGTCAGCTCAAGAACGGTTCTTCAAGTCTTAAGAGCGGTACAAGCGAACTCAAGAGCGGTACTTCAACCCTCAAGGACGGTACATCAAGCCTTAAAAGCGGTGTAAAGACTCTCAAAAACGGCACAAGCTCACTTTCGGACGGTACAAAGAGCCTCTTCGAGGGCGTTGGTACTCTCAAGGACGGCAGTGCAGCACTTGTTGACGGCGTTAAACAGCTCAATGACGGTGCAATGACATTGTCCAAGGGTATGAAGAAGTTCAAAGAGGAGGGCATTGACAGCATTGTTGATGCCGCAAACGGTGATGTCCAGAATATTATCGACCGTTTCAAGGCTGTTCAGAAAGCATCAAAGAAGTACAACAACTACAGCGGTATTTCTGATGATATGGACGGTAAGGTTGATTTCATCTACAAGACCGATTCAATCGAGAAAAAGTAACTCAATATATTTTAACAGCAAGACGAAAGGCTTATTTCCCTAACCCTTTCATACACAATATAAAAAGCAGTTATGTTGTTTGGCATGGCTGCTTTTTGCTTTGTATGATGTTTTTTGTGAATTTCAAAACTTGAAAAAATTACAAATAATAAAACGAATTTCACCGCAAACAATACTATTGCGGCGATACTTCTTTTTGGTAAGGATGAAACTATAATGGCGGCTTTGCCGCAACATAAAACAGATGCAATTTTCAGAACCAAAAATACAGACAGATATGATGACCGTGATGTTATTATTACGAATTTATTTGATACATTTGACAGGCTTATGGAATTTGGCAAAAAGCATCTGAATGATCCGTTTATTCTTGAGGGAGTACAAGCTGTAAGTGCAAGAGATGCAATTTTAAGAGAAATTTTCTCAAACAGCCTTGCACATCGTGATTATTCTACAGTCTATGTAGCAAAATTTGTTATTGAGAAAGACAGGATGTACACAGAAAACGGAAATCTGTCTCACGGTCATGGTGAGTTGAAACTCGACAGATTTGAACCGTTTTCTAAGAACCCGCCCATTGCAAAGGTGTTCAGAGAGGTGTCGCTTGCCGATGAGCTCGGATCGGGTATGAGAAATACTTATAAATACACAAAGATGTACTCAGGCGGAGTTCCTGAATTTATCGAGGGTGATGTATTTAAGACAATAATTCCTCTATCCTCTGCGGCAACGAGTATGGTGGGACCTGATGGCAACCAAGATACCCCACAAGATAACCTACAAGACACCCTACAAGACACCCTACAAGAAAAGGCAATTCAAGTTGTATATGAGAAAATAATTGAATTCTGTATTGAACCAAAAAGTAAAAGAGAAATTGTTGAGCATTTTGGCTTGAAGGATATCCGGGAAATTACAAACAGATATATTAAACCACTGCTTGAAAGCGGAAAACTAAAAATGACTATACCGGATAAACCCACAAGCCGATATCAAAAATATGTGACTAAAAAGTAAAACATAGTTTTTAGTAATTATAATTTGCCGAGCAAGAGAGTAATATTGCTTGGCAAATTTATATTTATCAAAGAATTTTTGAAAAAATTTAAAATTTCCCTGATTTTGTCCGGATCTTGTCACAGTCGGTTTGTTATGATATAGACACAATAAAGAAACAAACAAACGAAAGGAGGAAAAGAGAATGATTGCTTATCTCGGAAAGCGTTTCTACAATTGGATGCACTCATTATTTTAAGCAAAATCACCACAAATTCAGATAACAGAAAAAGTAAAAAACTTTTCAAAATCACAAAAATTTGTTCGCATCTTGTCACAGTAGGTATGGTAAGATAAAGACACAATATAGAAACAATCGAAAGGGGAAAAGAGAATGATTTATTATTTCGTAAGATTTTTTGTCAATTGGGATGGACTCATTTATTAAGATAAAAACACAATGAAATACGAATGTTACAATAGATGAGGATTTGTAAATCAAAGGTCGGGTAATTCACAACGGATACCCGACCTTATTTTATGTTGAATTATGATAAACTGCGTTGTTTATCTTGAAAACTCTCTAAAAATACCTATAATTAAAGTATAGAATAAATCAGGTGCAGAGTTATGGATAAATTTGATGTTTTAAGAAAATACTTCGGATATTCCTCGTTCAGAAAAGGTCAGGAAGAAATGGTTGATTGCCTGTTGTCGGGCAGGGATGCTCTCGGCATAATGCCGACGGGTGCAGGCAAGTCTATATGCTATCAGGTTCCTGCAATTATGTTTGGCGGTGTTACGATTGTTGTTTCTCCGTTGATTTCATTGATGAAGGATCAAGTAAATGCTCTTGTTCAGCAGGGCGTGAAGGCGGCTTATATCAACAGCTCATTAACCGATACACAATATGACAAGGTGTTGAAAAATGCGGCTTTGGGAATTTATAAAATAATTTATGTCGCACCCGAACGGCTGGAGTCAGTCAGTTTCATTAATTTATGCAGAAGAATAAAAATTTCAATGGTCGCCGTTGATGAGTCGCACTGCGTTTCGCAGTGGGGACAGGATTTCCGTCCGAGCTATCTTAATATTAACAAATTCATTTCTATGCTCCCGAATCGTCCAATAATCGGAGCTTTTACGGCAACCGCTACGGATGAAGTAAAAAAGGATATTATAAACATTTTACAGCTTGAAGATCCTGCCGTTGTCACTACAGGCTTTGACAGACCGAATCTGTTTTTCTCCGTTTTAAAACCTGCCAAAAAGGACAACAGGCTTATTGAACTTATAAAAGAACGCAGGGATAAGTCGGGAATAATCTATTGTTCAACACGCAAAAAGGTTGAAAGCGTTTGCGATTTGCTTATCAAAAACGGCTTTCCGGCAACACGCTATCACGCAGGCTTGAGCGACGAGGAGCGTGTTAAGAATCAGGACGATTTTGTCTATGACCGCAAACCGGTTATGGTTGCGACAAATGCGTTCGGAATGGGCATAGATAAGTCGAATGTATCATATGTAATTCATTACAATATGCCGAAGAATATCGAAAGCTATTATCAGGAGGCAGGCAGAGCAGGACGTGACGGTCAGGAGGCAGATTGTATTTTGCTTTACGGAGCAGGAGATGTGCAGACCTGTCGATACTTTATCGAAAACACCGAGCCGAATCCGCAGCTTACACCTGAGCAGAACGAGATGTTCAAGAAGAGGGAGGAAGAACGTTTAAAGCATATGATTTTCTATTGCAGGACAAGCGACTGCCTGCGTGGATATATGCTGAAATATTTTGGCGATGAAGCAGAGGAAAACTGCGGAAAATGCTCAAACTGTCTGACAAAGTTTGAAACGGTAGATGTTACGATAGAAGCGCAGAAAATCCTTTCCTGCATAATCAGAACAGGACAGAAATTCGGCGCAACAATGATAGTCGATGTTCTGCGAGGAAAGATAAATGACAGAATAACATATTTCGGACTTGATAAGCAATCCACTTTTGGCATAATGAAGGACTCAAAACCGACAGAAATAAAGTACATAATCGAAAAGCTGGAAGAACAGGGATATATCATATCAGTAGGAGCAGGCAAGCCGATACTCAGAGTAACAGAAATGAGCTATCCCGTACTCAAGGGCAAAGCTAAAGTTAATATTAAGAAAACAAGAAAGTTCAAATCTCATATCGAAAGAGTCAATATTGATGAAACTAACAGTGAATTATTTGATGCACTAAAGGTGGTAAGAACATATTTTGCTATGAAAAGGGGTGTTCCTGCTTATATAATTTTCTCTGATGCAACGCTTGCGGATATGTGCAAGGTTATGCCGACCACGCCTAAAGAATTTTTGAGAGTAAAAGGCGTAAGCAGCATAAAACTGGAAAAATACGGAGAAGCATTTATGCGAGTTATAAAAGAATATGGCAAATCCAATGATGATGAAAGAGGTAAAAAATATGATGTCGCTGAAATGAGAGCTAACGGCTTAACCGGTGCCTATGAACCTTGGACAGAAAAAGAAATAGAAAAATTAAGATTTGAATACGAAGCAGGAATTCCGATAGACAAAATCGCCAAAAAACACGGCAGAACAAAAGGAGCAATAAGAAGCAGACTCAAAAAAGAAGGATTAATTGAAGAATAGCTGTGGCTAATTTGATATTCTTTTATTATTAAACAATCTGAAAGAGGTTAGTTATATGAATTCTTTTGCAATACTTAAGGGAGAAAAATACACATATGTAAACAGAATTAAAAACATCATAACTAACGAAACTGCCGTACTCTGCAAGGATGAGTGCGGCAATTTTTGTTTTTGCAGTATTGATGAATGGGTTAATAATAGAGCCGTTGAAATCAATACCGCAGATAAAACACAAGTTAATAAATACAGCACTCCGCAACAGAAAATCGAACTGTTCAAATCTTTATTCTGCGGTAGAACTGATGTTCACGCAAAGAGATATTATAATACAAAAACCGGTAAAGGCGGATATGTGCCTGCTTGCAGTAATGAGTGGGTGAATTTTGTATGCGATAAGAAGAAATATACCTGCTCAAAATGTCCAAACCGCAGTTTTATTGAAATAAATGATAGGGTTATTTACAATCACCTAAAAGGCGATAATGAATTCTGCCGTGATGTAGTGGGAATCTATCCAATGTTGCCTGACGAAACAACAAAATTTCTTGCAATCGACTTTGACGAGGAAAGCTGGCAGGAGGATGTAACTGCTGTTCGTAAAATTTGCAGAGAACATAATATCCCTGTAAGTGTTGAGCGTTCACGTTCGGGAAACGGTGCGCATATGTGGTTCTTTTTTGAAGAAGCAGTTCCGGCATCTACTGCAAGAAAATTCGGAAGCGGATTGCTTACAAAAGCTATGGAAAGCCGACACGAAATTAAACTTGATTCTTATGACAGAATGTTCCCAAATCAGGATACTATGCCAAAAGGCGGATTTGGAAATCTGATCGCCCTTCCGTTACAGGGTAGAGCAAGAAAAAGTAAAAACAGTGAATTTGTTGATGACAATTTTATATCCTACCCCGACCAATGGGAGTATCTGTATAATATAAAAAAATCACTGCAAATGAGATTGAGGAATATACAAAACTGTTATGCGACAATTGTGATTTGGGCGAATTAGTATCTGCAGATGAAAAGCCGTGGGAGAAAAAGCCGGAACAAAATATTACCACAATGGATTTTTCGGGAACGGTTGAAATGGTAAAGGCTAATATGTTTTTTATTAAAAAGAAAGGCATATCGCAATATGCACTCAACAAAATAAAAAGGCTTGGTGCGTTTAAAAATCCTGACTTTTATAAATCACAGGCGATGCGACTGTCGATATACAACAAGCCCAGAATAATTGATACAACCGAAGAAACGGATAAATTCCTTTGTATTCCGAGAGGTTGCGAAGAGAGTCTTTTGGCTTTGCCTGATAACGCAGGGGCAGAATATATAGCAGATTGCACCAAAATTATGACGGTAAACAGGAGGTTTGCGTTTACGATTATGCAGATATTTTTATGCCGATGCTTGAAAGAATGTATCATAAAAGAGTAAGAGAATATGCGGAATTGGGATATACAGTGAAATCTTCAGATAATGAAACAGAGAATATTATTTTTGATACAAAGACATACTCAGGTAAGTTTTCGGAAGATATTTGCAGAGCTGTAAAGAAAATTGTAATTCCTGCACCAAGATTGAACAAATCTTTTGTGAAGAAAATAATGAACACAGTTGATAAAAATACAGATATTAAGATTGTTACAAAAACCGAGAATAACAATGTAGTCAGTGAGATATTGAGTTCAGACGAAAACAGTAACTGCGAATTCATTATGTATGATAATGCATTCCAAAGCTTTGCAGTTATTGACAGGCGAATTGTCTGGTATGGAAATATAAATTTCTTAAGCTATAATTATTCAGAAGAAAACGCAATGAGATTTATAAGCGAAAGCGTGGCAGGAAAACTATCTGATAAATATAATTAAGATATATTTAAATGTTACATTAAATATTTTGCTCTTAAAATAAAGGTATACAAAAACTAGTAGATTTATCTACATAAAATGTTGAAATTCGTTGAAAGTGATAAAAAATAATGTTATACTAATAATATATTTGTTATCAGGAGATGGCTTTTATGGATAATTTTACTTGGATAGATTTTTATGTGGAATTTGCGGATAAACTCCGTGCCTATGTCGATGATAGAAAAACTCTGATTAATAAGATAATTTATATTTTTGATTCGATTAATATGAAATTACCAACTTTAGAAAAATAATATTTTAAATCAGATTCTTAAGACCACAATGAATATCCTTGTTGCACACAATACTGTTAAGCCTGAACATAAGAGAGAGCTAAAAAAGTTGTTATTGTTTTTTGACAATGTTGATATGGTTCCTTTGAAATTTGTTAACTGGAATACTTTATGTTTCAGGAGTAATAATCAAAGTTATGAAATGCTGATGTATATTTGCTATTTTGTTATGAATTCCCAACTGATGACTACAGAATCCGGCGAATATAGAATGATGTCTTTTAAAGAAGACTTAATGTCAAGATTGTATGAGAAATTTGTTCTTGAATATTACAGACAGCATTTTAGAGATACTTTTTATGTATCGTCAAAACAAATTCATTGGAATATTGAAGACGATTTGGAAATTCCGTTTTTGCCTCAAATGCAGTCTGATATTATGCTGATAAACAAAGCAAACGATAAAACTTTAATTATTGACACAAAATATTATTCTCATATTATGCAGACAAATTATGATACAAAATCATATCATTCAAATAATATGTATCAGATTTTTACCTATGTGAAAAATCATGATAAGAATAATACGGGAAATGTTTCCGGAATATTGCTTTATGTAAAAACAATGAAACTGTCCTGCCTGATGAAAAGCCCTTTAAAATAGGCAGAAATAATTTTAGTGTAAAAACTCTTGATTTAAATACAGAATTTTCTGAGATATCAAATCGACTCAATGAAATTATAAAATTTATCTAGCAGAAATCTGACTGCGACAAAATGTATCCTCAATTAATAACATATAGGATGCTGACATCAAGTTATGGTAATGAAAAATTCACTTAAGGAGGAAATAATAATGCCAAAGGTGAAAACGGAATATGAAGTTGAGAAATTGTTTATTGAACGCCTTTGTGAAATAGGATATGAATACATTGAATTGAAAAACTATGATGAAGTTCTTGAAAACTTTCGTGAACAGATAGCACTGTTTAATAAAGAGAAACTGATTGAGAAAAAGGGAGAAGCGTATCTGACCGATTCTGAGTTTTCCAGATTACTTACATATATAGATAATCATACTGTATATGAATCGGCAAAGATTCTGCGAGATCAGTATGTTCTTTTACTGGATAATAACGAAACAGTGTACATTGATTTTTTGAGCGATGATTCTACACGAAATATTTTTCAAGTTACACATCAAGTGACAATGGATCCGGCTCATAAGGATGATGTGGTATATAAAAATCGCTATGATGTGACAGTCATCATTAATGGATTGCCGCTAATTCAGATAGAGCTGAAACGACCGGGTGTTGAAATAAATGAAGCCATTAACCAAATAAACCGATATCGTAAGTTTTCATTCAAGGGTATTTTTAGGTATTTACAGCTTTTCGTGGTTTCTAACAGTGTTCAGACAAAATATTTTTCAAATGAAAACGAAATGGCAGGCGGAGAATATAATCCAATCCTGAAAAGCTTGGTTTTCTTCTGGACAGATGAATATAACGAACGAATCAATAAGCTCTTTGATTTTACAGGTGACTTTTTTAGAAAGGTTGCCGTTATTGATATGCTCTTGAAATATATGGTTGTAAAAATAACCGAGCCGGTTCTTATGGTTATGCGGCCATATCAGATATATGCTGTAAAAGCGGCAATGAAAAGGGTGTTGGAAGCAAACCGAGACGGATATGTATTTGCCTGTACAGGTTCGGGTAAGACGCTGACAAGCTTTAAACTTGCCCAGTTACTTCGGAATGAAAACAGGGTAGAAAAAGTAATCTTTCTGATTGATAGAAAGGATTTGGATGACCAGACCATTGACGAATATAACAGCTTTGAAAAAGATTGTGTTGACAGAACAGATAAAACATCGGTCCTTATTAAACAACTCAAAGAAAAAGATAGAAAGCTGATTGTTACCACAATTCAGAAGCTTGCTATTGCTGTGCGTAATTCTAAATATTCAGCACTTATGGATTCTTACCGGACACAAAAGGTCGTTTTCATAATAGACGAATGTCATAGAAGTCAGTTTGGAAAGATGCACGCCGATATCAAAAAACATTTTACCAATGCAAATTATATCGGATTCACCGGCACACCTATTTTTGAGGCAAATAAAGGTGCTGACGGTCGTACAACAGCGGATATTTTCAATGCAGGGAAGATGGATGCTTGTTTACATAAGTATATGATAAAAGACGCTATAGCTGACGGAAATGTTCTTCGTTTTTCTGTTGAATATCAAAGAACCATATGGGCAAATAAGATTTCGCATAAGGGTATTAATCCGGAATATATTGATAATCCTGAGTATTGCCGTCAGCATAATATTGACATAAATGAGCTTTACCATGATGAAGAGAGAATTGAAAAAATAGCTCGGCATATTATGGAGCACCATGAGCAGCATGTTCATCCGCAGGGCAAGGATATTTATACGGCACTATTTGCAGTCGATAAAATACCGACTCTGGGAAAATACTATGATTATTTTAAAAAGATTAACGAAGAACGTCCTGAAAATCAACGACTTCGTATTGCTGCAATATTCAGTTATGGTGCAAATGAAGATATGGATGAAGGGGGAGATGAGCATTCACGTGAACTGCTAGATCGCATTATGTCGGACTATAACAAAATGTTTCATACAGCTACAGCATTTACAACTGATACATTCGATGCATATCGTAAAGATATTTCAAAACGTATGAAACAGAAGGATTTGCCGCAGATTGATATTCTTCTTGTTGTAAATATGTTCCTTACAGGTTTTGATGCAAAACCTTGTAATACATTGTATCTGGATAAAAATTTGGTATGGCATACTTTGGTTCAGGCTTACAGCCGTACAAACCGTGTTGATAAGGTAACAAAACAGTTCGGTCAGATTGTAACATACAGAAATATCAAGAAAGCACAGGATGATGCTCTCCGTCTGTTCTCGGGTGATGGTGATCCGAATGAATACCTGCTTCAGAATTATGAATACTATGTGAATCAGTGGCTGAATCAGGTGCCAATATTGCGCAAAGTTGCGAGAACACCGGAAGAAGCCGGAAATCTGAAAAGTGAAGACACAATTCGAATGTTTATTTTGGCATTCCGACGTTTGTCGCAGACACTGGCTACATTAAAGACGTTTTCAAAATTTGATTGGAACGATCTTGCGGTTGCGTTGGATGAAGATGAATACGAAGAATTCAAAAGCTGGTATCTGTACTTTTATGACCAGACCAAACACAGACCCCCAAATGGAAAAATACCTGTTCCTGTAGATGTTGATTTTGATATCGAACTTGTCAGAACTGACAGAATTAATGTTGTCTATATATTGAACCTTTTAAAAAATGTGCATAAGGATAGTACTCCCGGGGAAAAACGGCGAGATGTAGATTTGATTTTAAGGGAAATTGAAAGATCCGATAATGAATCTATGCGTTTCAAAAAAGATTTGATGATAGCGTTCATTCAAACGAGATTTTTCGATTTGTCTCCTGATGCCGATATTCAGAAAGAATACGAGCAATACGAGAGAGATTCATTGAATTCAGAGATAGAAGAATTTGCTTATACAAATAATCTGGATGAGGGAATCGTGTTTGATCTTTTTTCTGAATACAGCTTCAATGGTTATATTACGGATGAGGAAATTCGTAATAAGGTGAGTTGTTTGAATCTTGGACTACTCAAATTGACTTTATTAATTGAAGATTTAAAGGAATTTATTGTTGAAACCTATAGAAAATACAAGGCAGAGGGAGAATAATTATGACGGAGAAAAATACATATCAGAGTCAGGCAAATGAGCTTTCAAATAAATTATGGGCAATTGCTAATGATCTTCGCGGAAATATGGATTCCAGTAAGTTTAAAAATTATATTTTGGGTATTATTTTCTATAGATATTTGTCAGAGCGAACAGAGTCATATATGAATGATTTACTTAAGAACGATGGAATCACATATGAGGAAGCTTATGCGGATGAGAAATTTCGATCAACAGTAGAGAAATGGTCAGTGAATAGTCTTGGTTATATTATGAAACCACAGTACCTTTACAGGAATCTGATAGACAAGATTAACAAGCGTTCTTTTTCGGTTGAAGATTTTGAAAAAGCAATCAGCGAATTGACCGGTTCTACCATGGGTCAAGAATCTGAACCGGATTTTACAGGGCTTTTTAATGATATGAAACTGCAAGACCCGGATTTGGGAGATGCTGTATCCGAGCGTACAGAACTTATTTCAAAGGTTATGTCACGTATTGCTGACATTGATTTTATGTTAAATGAATCGCAGTTTGATGTTCTTGGCACAGCGTATATGATTTTGATTGGTTTATTTGCTTCAGATGCCGGAAAAAAAGGCGGAGAATTTTTTACACCCACGGGTCCGAGCAAACTCTGTGCAATTCTTGCGACAATCGGACTGGATGAAGCAAAAACGGTAGGAGATTGTACCTGTGGTTCAGCTTCTATGCTGTTGGAAGTTAAGAAGCACCTGAGCAGCGGCAAAGTAGGACATTTCTACGGACAGGAAAATAATGCCAGTACATACAACCTTGCTCGTATGAATATGCTGATGCACGACATAGAATATCAGCGGTTTGATATCTATAAGGGAGATACTTTGAAAAATGACTGCTATGGCGATGTGAAGATGACGGTTCAGGTTTGCAATCCGCCATATTCGCTTAAATGGTCGGCGGACAAGTCTTTTGAGGAAGATCCTCGTTATTCCGGCGCAGGGAAGCTTGCGCCTAAAAGCCATGCGGATTTTGCATTTTTAGAGCATATGATTTACCATATGGATCCCGATGACGGTCGTATTGCAGTGCTCCTACCGCACGGCGTATTATTCAGAGGCGGAGCTGAAGAGGTAATACGAAAGTATATTGTAAAAGACTTGAATAAACTGGATGCAGTAATTGGTTTACCTGCAAACCTTTTCCACGGCACATCAATTCCGGTTTGTCTTTTGGTATTAAAATCCAAGAGAAACGGAAATTCAGGGAATATTCTTTTTATTGATGCTTCAAAAGAATTTACACCGGGAAAGAACCAAAATACGCTTGAAGATAAGCATATCGAAAAAATAGTAAATGCTTATAAGGAGCGTAAGGATATTGATAAGTTCTGTCATGTTGCATTAATGGAAGAAATTGAAGAAAACGGCTACAATATGAACATTCCCCGTTATGTTGATACATTCGAGCCGGAACCGGAAATTGATTTGAATGAAGTTGCAGCGGAAATTCGCAAACTACAGGCTGAAATCAAAGGTATTGACGCACAATTAAAACCATATTTTGACGAACTGGGACTTGATTTTCCGTTTGGCGAGGAGGGCAAATAATTATGGCAAAATTATCCTCAAGTAACGGTCTTGAGAAGCGTCCAAAACTCCGGTTTCCGGGCTTCGATGAGCCGTGGAAAGAAACTACTTTATCTGCGCTTTTCTCTAAAAGCACACAGAAAAATGCTGATGGGCATATTACGAATGTAATTTGCAATTCCGCAAAGCTCGGTCTTATTCCGCAACGCGAGTATTTTGATAAGGATATTGCAAACAGCGATAGCACAAGCGGCTATTATATCATCCGACAAAATGACTTCGTATATAATCCTCGCAAATCGTCCGATGCTCCATACGGTCCGATTAGCAGCTACAAGTATGCAGAGGATGGCATCGTTTCTCCGCTGTATCTTTGTTTTCATGCGAAAGACGAAATCAATCCGCTGTACTATGAGTGGTATTTTCGGTCATCGGCTTGGCATAGATACATTTATATGTCTGGTGATAGTGGTGCGAGACATGACAGAGTAAGCATCAAAGACGATACTTTCTTTGCTATGCCCATCAACCTTCCATCAGAGCAGGAACAGAGCAAAATTGCGTCCTTTCTCCAAAGTCTGGATGAAAGAATTGCTGCACAAGAGAAACTTGTGGCATCCCTCAAGAAGTATAAAAGAGGTTCATTATCAGCTTTATTTCCTAAAAAAGGAGAAATCACACCTCAATACCGCTTTGCTGGTTTTACTAAACCTTGGGAACAGCGTAAGCTGGGAGATATGGGTTCAACTTTCAATGGATTATCTGGAAAAACGAAGGACGATTTTGGACATGGGGAAGCTAAATTTATAACATATATGAATGTTTTTTCTAATCCTATTGCGGATTTGACAATGACAGAATCTATAGAAATAGATAAAAAACAAAAATCCGTTAAGGCAGGCGATGTTTTTTTTACAACTTCATCTGAAACCCCTGATGAAGTTGGAATGTCAAGTGTAATGCCTGAAGATGCCGATAATATCTACCTAAATAGCTTTTGCTTTGGATACAGACCTACTGAAAAATTTGATTTAAATTATCTGGCATATGTTTTACGAGCAGATTCATTTAGAAAAGAAATGACTTTTTTGGCTCAAGGAATATCAAGATATAATATTTCCAAAAATAAGGTTATGGAGGTTTGCGTTCCAGTCCCTACTATAGAAGAACAAACTAAAGTTGGTAGGTATTTTCGTAACCTCGACAACCTTATCACCCTTCATCAGCATAAATATGATACATTACTGTCCTTGAAGAATGCTCTACTACAGCAGATGTTTATATGAACATTTGCTGTAATAAAGATTCTTTTGCTTTGTTGAGCATATAGAGCATATTGGTATTTGCATCAATTAGTTTATTAATAGAATTTCCAATTCTAACAATAACCTGTTCTTCTGTTTTTGAATAAATAGGCACAACTAAAGATTTAACAAGCTCTCCTGATAAATTGCCCTGCCCACCTTGAAGCATTTTAGATAAAATATTGTTTTTGTTAATTTCAAGCCATAATGCTAAGTATTCTGATGATATTTCATTTGTTCTTATACACAAAATAGCTTGATTGATAGCTCCATCAATTTTTGAAATATCTACTTCACCGCTTGTTGCACCATATAAGGCATACAAAAGATCTCCTTGCCTTACCATTTTTGCCGATGAATTATCTAATCCGATTTGGGATAAGTGTAACTCCGTAAAATCATTATGGATTTCTCCCGAACGAATAAATGGTATTGAGCCATTATAATACTCAACAATATCTGAACGAGGTGTTCCTCCTGAAAACATAGTAGACATTTTGCCAATCGAACTTTTGGAGACAGGTGTTAAGGTATCAAAAATTGTTTTAATTACTCCTCTTTTATACTTCTTGAGTGCTTCAACCAACTGGCGTTGCACAGATATTTTTTTATCAATCAACGAAAGTAAATTTGTTATTTTAGTTTGCTGTAAAATATCAGGATAGTGAATAACTGTACCAACAATGTTTGATTTACTTATCGAAAGAACTTTTACACCTTGCATTAAAGGAAATAGTTGATAGTGATATGCTGGTGAATTCATATAATATCCTAAAAACTTTGGAGCAAAATTCTTCTTAGGACGGCATGGAATTGTGTGCAGCCCTGAAACTACTTTTTCGGTGTCGATATCGAAAATTTCGGTAACTTTTCCAACGGTTTCATCTTCAGCGGTATCAGCAATAACAATATCGCCATTTTTTAAAAATACATTATTATTCACAGTATCAGTATTTTTGATAAACGGTATATCATCCGATCTAATGCTTAATACACTTCCGAATTTAATAAGCACATCGCCATAGTGAATATTTCGGATTGCTCCATTATTGCTTAGGTTGGCACGAGTTATAGTATTATTGGGCAAAAAATCGAATAGATTAGAAAATGAAATTTCTTCCCACTCCTCCGTAAACTCCGGAAAACGCAGTTTCGGGAACTTTTCAATACCGTTACTTGAAGATAAGATTGGAAATAAACCACCTCATGTATAATAATTATCGGAGGTGGTCTAAATGACTGAAAATACACAATTCAAGACGCTTGTAAATACTTGGTTAATAGAAAAGAAGCCAATGATTACACCGTCAACACATGCAAACTTTGTTCTTATTTCAGAGAACCATTTGATTCCATACTTTGGAAGAAAGAAGATTGGCAGTTTCGCTGAGACCGACATACAAGAATTTATTTCTTACTTGTACAATAACGGTCGTCTTGATGATACCGGGGGCTTGACTGTAAAATCTATACGAGATGTAATACTTGTTTTACGGTTATCTCTCAATTATGCTTATAAAGAGCGAATTATTCCTTTGCTTAATTGGGATTTGATTGAGTATCCGAAAGATACAAGTGTTAAGAAAGTCATATCTTTGTCAAAGGAACAGGAACTCGCACTGATTCAATGCATTTATATGGATATGAATCGTAAAACAGCCGGTATCTTAATTGCCTTGTTCACCGGGTTGCGAATAGGTGAATTATGCGGTATCCAGATGAAAGATATTTCTTTGCTTGACAAAACAATAATTGTTAATAAAACAGTACAAAGAATATATGATAAAAAGAAAGGCACTACATATCTGAATATAGGTCCACCAAAGACCAAAACATCAGCAAGGGTGATCCCTATTCCGTCATTATTAATGAATATTATCAAAAAATTTTATACCGAAAATCCAAATCACTATTTTTTAACAGGAAAGGTTAAACCTACCGAGCCGAGAACCTACAGACAATTCTTTTCTCGATTCTTGAAACGAAAAGGTCTGCAACAGGTAAAATTTCATGAAATACGTCATACCTTTGCGGTCAGGGCGATAGAAATTCCGGAGTTTGATATCAAATCTCTTTCTGAAATTTTAGGACATAAAAATGTATCCTTTACGCTGAATGTTTACGGAAGTGCTAATATGCAGCAGAAAGTGAAATGTATGAATCTGCTAAATGATTTATTATGATTTTTGCCGGACTTATGAAAACAGTTGTGATATTGTTGCTTGCTGAAAGGCGGTGCGACAATGAATACACTTGAAGATTTATATTACGGAAACTTATTCCCTCAAGAAAAATGTGCGAAGCTTGATGATGAGGTCAAGGAGCTATTGAAACTGCTCAACAGAAACTACATATAAGGCATACTTGAAACGGACGAGTTTTCCAATCAAAATGAAGTCCAATACCGCCCGAAATTTCAAGGTGTAAATGTAGCAGATATACGAGGCGAAGGTGGTAATGCTTACCCGAGGAGGTCTTGCAGGCGGAATAATCTTTCTGTAGTAACAACTAACTGCAAGAAGTCAGCCGAAGCCATAGTACCAAGGGAAAAAAACTTGGGAAGGGCTGAACAATCATAAGTCATTAGTAAACAGCCAAAGGAGGTTGGTATGATGAAAACAGAATACACCGAAAACGAAAGACTCGCACGCAGGGGATATTATGACATATCCGAAGCGTACAAGTCTATGCACTCAATATGATTGAACCGCCGTGTACCGAACGGTACGCACGGTGGTGTGAGAGGTCGGCTACTCAACTAATGGGTAGCCTCCTACTCAATTATGATGTTTTTTGTGAATTTCAAAACTTGAAAAAATTACAAATAATAAAACGAATTTCACCGCAAACAATACTATTGCGGCGATGAAAACGGGATGCCGAAACGCCGCTTTATTAATAAATTTAACGAGATTTAAAAGTTTTGAAAAGGAGAAAACAAATTATGTCAAGCAATAACAATCAGATTAATGTACCTCAGGCAAAGGAAGCCATGGAACGCTTTAAGATGGAATGTGCCAACGAAGTAGGCGTAAACCTCAAACAGGGATATAACGGCGACATTTCTGCAAGAGAAGCAGGTTCTGTAGGCGGTCAGATGGTTAAAAAGATGATCGAGTCTTACGAAAACAGCATGAAATAAGCTTTAAAACCGATTTTCAGGGGCATATAGCTATGTTAGCTGTATGCCCCTATTTTTCGCTCACAGGCTTATTATGGACGATTCAGAGCATAAAAAACAGGACTGCACATTCGCACAGCCCTGCAATTGTCGATTATCAGACGTTTACAATATCAACATTAACTTTCAGATGTTCGGGAAGTGTTTCCTGTTTGAAAAACATTGACATATACCATGGATAATATGTTACGCCGTTTTCAATTTCCAAATTGCCCTTGCAGAACACAATACCGCTGTTTATGTTCCAACTCTGCTTTGCAATCAAGTTATCCAATGCCTTGTGTTTTGTGTAGTCATTGCCCGACTTAATTTCAATCGGTACGGCTGACTTCCCTTTTTGAACGATAAAATCAATTTCACCGATATTCTTCTTATTGAAATATCTTAAAAGAAAACCGTTTGAAACAAGCTCCTGAGCAAATACATTTTCAAGAATACTTCCCATATTAACGGACAAATCTCCCGACAGTATGTCAAACTGAATGTTTCCCATTGATGCGGCACAAAGCAGTCCCGTATCACACAAGAACAGTTTAAAAAGATTGTTCTGTAGGTTGAGTTCAAGCGGCAGTACGGGTTCGGTTATGTTGTAACAGGGGAGAGCAACTCCTGCGTCTGCAAGCCAGTTGAAACTTGTTTCGTATCTCAACATTCGTGCAGAATTTTTAATATCGGAAAGTGTAAATCTTCTGTTCCTGTCATTAAGCTGAGCGGGAATTAAATCAAAAATGCTCTTTATCTTCTCTTTGTTGTTGTCGGAATATTTTGAAATATCCTGTCTGTACAAGTCGAGAATATCTTTTTGAATTTTCAAGACCTCGCCGATGTCTTTTGTATCAACAAATTTCTGTACAACCGCAGGCATTCCGCCGACAATAATATAGTATTGAAAAAGTTTCAACATTGATTGATGAACTGCTTCCGTAACCGTTTCTTTATTGTCGTAACATTTCTTTAAATATTCTATCGTTTGTGGCTGAATACCGTTTGCAGTTGCAAATTCTTCAAAATCAAGCGGATACATACGGTAGTTTTCTTCGTAACCGACGGGATAGGACTTTACTTCTTTATATCTTACTCCAAGCAGTGAACCCGATTCAATGTAATCAAACTGCCCGTCATCTACAAGAAATTTAATTGCCGTTCTCGCAGACGGACATTCCTGTATCTCGTCAAAGAAAATCAAAGTATCTCCCTTTACCAAGGGCTTTTGTGTGTATGCTGTGAGGTTAATCAGTATCGTTTCAGCATTCAAATCTCCGTTGAATATCTTTGCGGCATCGGGATTTGTGATGAAATTTATCTCGATAAAGTTTGAATAATTTTCTTCTGCAAATTTTCTTATAATATATGTTTTGCCAATTTGCCTTGCTCCTGTAATGAGCAAAGCTTTTTTATCGGTTGTATTTTTCCATTTTACTAAATGTTCATAGGCTTTTCTTTGAAGCATAAAATCACCTCTTAATTGTAGTGTAACATTATTCTTAAAAATATTCAATCATTTGTAACAAAATTCTTGATTTTTAAAGGTGATTTGTAACATTTTTCTAAACGGAGTGATTTAGAGCATAAAAAACAGGACTGCACATTCGCACAGCCCTGAAAATTGAATTGTTAAATTGATTAAGCCTCGGCTCTGTTGATTGCGTTGAGAACACCGAGTACCGATGCAACATTGACATTTGAGTCAATGCCAATGCCGAAGATATTCTTTCCGTCAGGCTTTTTGAGTTCGATATATGAAACAGCCTTTGAGTCGGAACCCTGAGAAATTGCGTGCTGACTGTATGAGATGAACTCGTACTTGTCAAGACCGACCTTTTTGATTGCATTGAAGAATGCATCAATAGGACCGTTGCCGACACCGCTGAGAGAAACCTCTTCGTTGCCGTTAATCTTCATCTTGCCCTTGAAGTGAACATAATCATTGCCGTTTTCGCTCTCTTCATAAATCTTTCTGCTTGAGAGAACATATTTCTGCTTATGCTCAAGATAATTCTTCTCGAACACCTCAAACAACTCTTTCGGAATAAGCTCTCTGCCAAGTTCCTCACATTTTGCCTGAACAAGCTTTGAAAATTCGGGATGCATTCTCTTCGGAAGGTCATAACCGAAGTTATTGTTCATAACAAAAGCCGCACCGCCCTTACCGGACTGTGAGTTGATTCTGATAATCGGCTCGTACTCTCTGCCGACATCGGCAGGGTCAATCGGAAGATACGGAATTTCCCAGTAATCAGTTCCGCTTTCTTTCATATACTTCATACCCTTGTTGATAGCGTCCTGATGTGAGCCCGAGAATGCTGTAAATACAAGCTCGCCGATATATGGCTGACGGGGATCAATCTTCATATTTGTGCAACGCTCGTAGATTTCACGGAGCTTTGGAAGATTTGAAAAGTCAAGCTTAGGATCAACGCCCTGTGTGAACATATTAAGTCCCATTGTAACGATATCCATATTACCTGTACGCTCACCGTTGCCGAAGAGTGTACCCTCAACTCTTTCTGCACCTGCAAGCAATGCAAGTTCGCCTGCGGCAACACCGCATCCACGGTCATTGTGTGGGTGAATACTGATGATAGCGGCGTCACGATGTTTAAGATTTCTTGCAAAGTATTCAATCTGATCTGCATATGTGTTCGGTGTACACATCTCAACAGTATTCGGAAGATTGACAATCAACTTGTTTTCAGCAGTCGAACCGAGTGCCTCGATAACCCTGTCGCAGATTTCAACAGCGTTTTCAGGCTCAGTACCGCTGAAGCTTTCAGGAGAATATTCAAATCTGAAGTTTGTATCTCCGTCATATTCATCAGTAAGCTGTTTAATAAGCTTTGCACCGTCAACGGCAATTTTGATTACGCCGTCCATATCTGTTTTGAAAACAACTTTTCTTTGGAGAGTTGAAGTTGAGTTATAGAAATGAACGATAACATTCTTAGCACCCTTAACAGCCTCAAAAGTTTTTCTGATAAGATGCTCTCTTGCCTGAACAAGAACCTGAATTGTTACATCATCGGGAATGTGGTTGTTTTCAATAAGCTCACGGCAGATTTCATATTCTGTTTCTGACGCACTCGGAAAACCGATTTCGATTTCCTTAAAGCCCATATCGCAAAGTGCGTGGAAAAATTCGAGCTTTTCTTCAAGGTTCATAGGATCGACAAGTGCCTGATTACCGTCGCGAAGGTCAACACTGCACCAGATCGGTGCTTTTGTTATAGTATTGTTTGGCCACTGTCTGTCCGGCAGATTAATCTGCTTAAAGGGAATGTACTTTTCAAATGATGGTTTCATATAATAACCTCCTGTTAAATAGCACAAAAAAATCGCCCCCCTAAACAAAGGGACGAATAAAATCCGTGGTACCACCCGTATTCAAGAACACATCACTGTATTCTCCTTAAAGACTTCTGACAAAGTCCCGACCGATAACGCAGTCTTGCGTTTCGCATTACATATATATAGTATATATACTTCACACGAAAAACTCGGGGATGAGCTATCCATACAATGTTCCATGCTGACTCACACCAACCGTCAGCTCTCTTTGCCGGTTCATTTGCATCTTGTTCCCGTCAATGTTTTTAAGGGGATTTATTTGTTAATACTATTATATATATATACCCATTCTTTGTCAAGAAAATTGTTTTGAAAATCTGTCGAATAAAGTTTATTTTTAAAAAAAGGGTGTATATAGTGAATTTTGGGATAAAATAAACAACAAGTGAGTTTAAAATGTAGAATTTGCCGATAATGTAAAAAAGATAAAAAAATTGTCAAAAAGGGGTTTACAAAAGAGAGAAGTGCTGATATAATATCAACTGTTGCGCTGAGAGGCGAGGCAGACAAGAGAAAACACAGACGGTGAAAGAGTGTTAGAACGCACGGAAGTGGAGAGTCAACATTCAGAAAGTAATCGAAAGTGTTGCTCGGTTTTGATTTTAAAAGCTGAAAAAACTTTTTAAAAAACTTTTAAAAAGTGCTTGACAAAATCAAAACAATGTAGTATAATAGCTCTTGCACTGCTGAGGTTAGCGACTTCAAATGAAGAAAGCAAACAAGCCTTGAAAGTGCGTAGGACCTTGAAAATTGAACAACGAGATAATAGTAAAGAAACCCGTAATGACTTTGAGGAAAGCTCAAAGAATTACAGTGAGATGTACACTAAAAAGCATCAGGAATTACGGATATAGTCAGTGACATATTCGTCAATGAGCGATTAAAGCTCTG
>ENA-OQNN01000685-OQNN01000685.1-human-gut-metagenome-genome-assembly--contig:-NODE-685-length-31207-cov-8.400804_pt1 | contig 31207 bp, 29 predicted proteins | sample MGYA00242624_ERZ504870 | MGnify/ENA primary metagenome ERZ504870 (study PRJEB26092, sample SAMD00036379) | human gut metagenome | host: Homo sapiens | study: EMG produced TPA metagenomics assembly of... | reverse complement strand
TACGGAGTCAATAGTTACACAGCAATCATCTCACGGTGTTTGCTGCTTTTTGTTCTTTATGTAGTCTTACGCCGCCTTAAAACTGGCGGCCGATTCAATCTCATTTTTTGTTACGCATTCAATATGCAAAATAATTTAAAAAGTGTAACGCTTTTTCGAGAAGTTTTTTAAAGTTTTTTTTCTGCATATTTTTTGACTTTGTTTTGCGGCATTCCTGCCGGCAAATCGCAAGTCCTGTATGCCGAGCTATGTTAAGTCTTACCGGGTTTAACCTGCGGGTGATTTATTATCGGCCGGGGACCCCAGTTCTTTTTAAAGTTTTTTTCTGCATACCTTTTTGCAGCTACGCATCTCTCTATTTCTGCAGCATTTCTGCCAGCGAATATAATATGCTGAATATTTTTAAAAAAAAGAATTTTTTTTGCGGGCAAATATGTGACAAAAAACGGCATGACCATTTGGCAAATTTGCACAAAAAAAACGGCGAGCAAAAGCTCGCCGGTAAATCAGGATAAAATTAATCAATCAGAATTGCTTCGCCGTCATCGTCTTCCTCATCATCAGAGCTTTCTCCAGACTCTTCCAGGACTTTGCTGGCATTGTCGGTATTCTCTTCTGCAGGGTTTTCTGCAGGCTCACTTGTAGACTCATCTACAGGCTCCTCTACAGGTTTAGTTTCCTTTTCTGGAACATCATCAGGTTCTTCATGCTCTTCAGGTTTTTCTGGCTTATCCGAAGAATCGGTATCCTCTTCGTCAGGGTTGTCAAAATCATCAAGGCTGAATGGGTCAGCAGCATCAGAGTTGCTTTCGTCAGCGCTGTCTTCGTTCTTTTCCTCATCAACACCTGCTGGCATATCCATGAAGTCTTCGTCTTCATCATCAAAATCAAGGCTGAATAGGTCGTTGTTTGGTTCCGATGAATCCGACGCCTCGCTGTCATCGTCCGAAAAACCTCCGCTCTGGCATTCTTCAAACTCTTCGCCGTCTTCTTCCGGCATTTCACTTTCAGCCTGTTGTTCTTCAATGTCTTTTGGTTCTTCAGCTGGCAATTTTTCCGTTTCGGGCTCTTCGTTCTGCTGTTCTTCCGAGTCGTCTGCCTCATCTTCAACATGTTCGCTTTCAGCTTCCGATTCTTCTGTCTGGCTATCTTCGTCACCTGTTTCTTTATCAGGCTCCTCATCAACCGGAGCAGTTTCCGCCTGTTCATTTACATTTTCAGGCTCCTCGCTCTGCTGTTCTTTCATACCAGCCTGCTCATCAGCCTGTTTATCAGCCGGCGCGTCCTCCACTTTTTCTTCTGCTGGCGGGTTCATCATTTTTTCAAATTCTTCATCAGCCTGTTTCTGACGTGCCTCAATTACAGGTGTCATGATAGGTCTTACATAACCAAGCATTGTTTTTACTGCAGTGTCAATATCCCAGTTGTTGTAAATGATGATATCCCATCCATGATTATTTTCATAATCGCAGAACTGCTCACCCTCACTCTGTTCTCTGGATTCAAACTTGGCCTTGGATTCTCCACGGGCAACAAATCTTGCTGCTCTCTTGTCTGCATCGGCATAGATATAGAACTGTAAGAGCTTATATCGGCTGCCGCATCTTTCCTTCAGGTCTTTAATGCCTTTCGGGTCAATGACATAGATATCACTATTGTCAAGAATCTCTTGCGTTGTACAGTATCTTGCACCATTGATTTCTGTCTCAGCTGTAATATTTTCCAGTTTGTCATACTCTTCATCAGAAACGAAGATATGGTCACAATTTTCAAGCCCTTTCTCCAGCTCTTCCGGTCTTGGCTTTCTGGTTGCGTAAGATTTTACAACATTCAGCCCGAGAGCTTCTGCTACCTTCTTTGCAATAAGTGATTTACCTGCACTGTTTCTTCCAGCTACGGTGATTAATATCTGTCTCATGTCTTATTCTCCTTTTCTTTGTTGGTTTTGTGATTTTTTTTACAGATTTAATATGCTGGATTTTTGGCAGGATTAAAATTTTTCTTTTTGCAGAAATCTGTCATATTGTTTTTGTAAAAACAATAAGAAAAGGAGACTGAAACTATGAGTAAAACGATGAGTGAAAACAGAGAATCTTTGGGATTAAATGGTGTGACATTTTACTTTGTCCGGAACGAAAACTACTCCAGGGCAAAAATCTGCAACGATATCGATATTGAGGCGGGAACAGAAGAAGTAACGTTTGAGTTTGACAAAATTGGAACTTATGAACTTATGGACAATAAAAAGGTATTTCCAGAAGTAAAAATCCTCAATATTAAAAAATGGGGACGCAATTTACGTATTCCAAACAGTATGTTTCCTAATGTTACCAAAGTAGTTGTTGACAAGCATTGCAGTTGTTACAAATCAGGATGCATGCTGGTTAATGATAAAGGTGTGTTGCAGAATACATTTCATCCAGATAGTGATGTTATTGATTTAAAAGGTGTGTCTGTTATCGACAACAATTCATTTGCCGGATGTCAGGCAACTAAATTCATCAATTCTGGCAGTATTAAGCAATGCAGGAATCAGGCATTTAAAGATTCAGCAATTGAAAAAATGCCGGTTCCAGCCGGTGGGGCTTTAATAATTGGCTCAGTTATAGTTAATGTTGATAAAGACGCAGCAGACATTGTGATGCCTGATACAAGGCGGGCTATATTAACGATAAGGGAAGGCTTGAACTATGGTAAGATTCAGAGTATTACATTTAATAAGATACAGTCTTTTGTTAATATTCAGAAGCATATCCCAAAGCGAATAAAAATTATCTTAAAAGAAACTGGCTTTATCGGTCATGATATGATTGACTTCTGGACACAGAGCAAAGCATCCTATCTTGAACTTTGTGATGAAAATCCGTATTATAAAACAATTGACGGTGCTCTATTTACAAAAGATGGAACCGTACTTATTAAGTATCCGTCTTCAAGAACCGGACATTATGATATACCAGAAGGAACAATAACGATTGCTTCAATGGCATTCCAGAACTGCGAGCTTTCCAGTGTCACAATTCCTTCATCCATGCGCCAGATTCTGCCAAAGGCATTTGCTGATTGCAACAAACTTTCAACGGTAGAAATCAGGGACGGCATTAAGAATTTAGGCATTGGCCGCAGTACATTGCTTTTTTATAACTGCGACAGCCTGAAGCATATTGAAATCCCGTCAAGCGTGCAGATAATTGCGGAACAGGCTTTTGACGGATGCAATTTAGAAAACGTTAAATTTAATGAAGGCTTATTGCAGATAATGGATAACGCGTTTACTTCTTCACTATTGACAGGAGACATTGTTTTACCGTCAACACTTGACTATATTGGAGGCTCAAACTTCCAGAGTGCAAAACAGATAACGGTTCTTGGCGACAAAATCCCATTTGGATTAATCTCTGCTGTAACTGCTACATATGAGCAGACAAACAAATCAAAGTATATCAAGCTGCAGTGTCCAAATAAGACATTATTTCTCCCGCGATACATCGATGTTACTGCGGAATGGCTTGATTCAAATCTGAGTATTCCTTCATTTCGCGAGGAGTGCGAGAACAGTCTGTATGCATATGGGGCGCTGGCTGACATAAAACAGGAAACCGCAATCGCTACATACAAGGAAAACCCGTCAAGTGATTTGCGCACATATCTGCGAAGGGTAAGTAAGAATATTGTAAACGGATATATCAGCAACCATAATGAAACAGAGCTTATTGAGTTTATTAAGCTTGGGCTGATGACCAAAAAAGCCATGCAGGATGCATTACAGTCTGCCAGGGAAAACTGCATGCCGACAGTTGAGGCTTATCTTTTAAAGGCTATAAACGAATCAGACGAATCTAATTCCACATTTTCACTCTAAGCTAGAGCGTGTTTGAAAATTAAAAATTGTACAAAACATTTGTTCCTAAGCCCTTTTTATAGTATAATAAAGAAAAAGGGGTGTTCATTATGTTGAGACGATACGAATTAACGGATGATGAATGGAACCGCATCGTTGATCTACTTCCTCCTGAGAATACTGGTAAACAGGGCCGCCCACGAAAAGATAACCGTACCATTGTCAACGGAATGGTGTGGATCGCTCGCAGTGGTGCTCCATGGCGCGACCTGCCAGAGCGTTATGGCCCATGGGAGACTGTTTACAGCCGTTTCCGCAAATGGATAGAGGATGGCATCTTGGATAATATCTTCTGTGTCCTGAGCCTTGATGCTGAGCTGGAGGAACTTTCCATGGATGGTTCCATTGTCCAGGCGCATCAGCACAGTGCTGGTGCAAAAAAAGGGGGCCTCCCACCGAAATTGGCAACAGTCGCGGCGGAGCAAGTACCAAAATCCATGCCATTGTAGATTCATACGGTAATCCTGTCCGTCTGATGATCAGTGAGGGACAGCGAAATGATATCACATGCGCCATTCCATTGCTGGAACAGATAGATATAGAAGGAAGTCATGTGTTGGCTGACAGGGGTTATGACAGCAGCCATCTGATCGACTATATCTATGATCATGGTGGTGAGCCAACGATTCCCTCCAGGAAAGGCGAAAAGTTTGAGCGCCGTTGTGACTGGTGGCTTTATAAAGAACGCCATCTCGTGGAGAAGCTGTTCCTAAAGCTGAAAGCTTATCGCCGTATAGCAACCCGGTATGACAAGCTTGCATGCACTTATCTGGGGTTCCTGTGTATCGCCTCAATACTCATTTGGTTAAAATAAACAAATTCAAATGTTTTTCAAACACGCTCTAGGAAAGCAGCCGGAAATCTTCCGGCTGATTTTTTTTTGTGTCATTTAATCCGGCATATTGTATATGTAAAACAAAAAAAGAAAGGAGTTCAAAAAAATGAACAAAAAAGAAGAAAACATAACAAACAGAATGAGATATCTTGTTGATACACTTAATAAGGCAGCAAAGGTGTATTACCAGACCGGCGAGGAATTAATGCCGAATTTTGAGTACGACAAGCTTGAACGTGAGCTTGAAGCGCTGGAGCAGGAAACCGGAATCATGCTTTCTGATTCTCCAACAATCCGTACAGGAATCTCTGTTGGCGATGCTGAGGGGCTGACAGACTCGCGACTTGCAAAAGTGACCCACGAGTATCCGGCCCGGTCTCTTGCAAAGACGAAGGACGAGTCATTGTTTCCAAAGGTATTTTCAGTAAGGGACAATATGGCCGTGCTGATGTGGAAAGAAGACGGAGGGACGATTGTGGCAACTTACGACGACGGAAAGCTTGTCAGTCTTGCAACACGAGGCAATGGAATCATTGGCCAGGATATTACACACAATGCCAAATACATCCACGGCCTGCCGATGGCGCTTCCGTTTAAGTCTCATTTTGTTGTAAGGGGCGAAGCATTGATGAGTTATAACGAGTTTGAAAGGGTTAACTCTTCCCTTCCGGAAGATGTGGAGCACTACAAAAACCCAAGAAATCTTGCGAATTCTACAATAAACCTTACAGCAGAAAAAGAGATGGAACATCGGGAAATCTGGTTCCATGCGTTTAAACTTGTCTACAGCGGCGGGAATTATCTTCCGGAAAAACCACGTACATTTTTTAATGACATGGAGTTTCTGAAATTACTTGGATTTGAGACCACTGAGCACATCTTATGTTCAGTATCAGACCTTATTGCTGAAATGCATAAGATGACAAATAAGGTATCGGAATATGCGTTTCCAGTTGATGGCCTTGTTGTTGCAGCGAATGATGTGGAATATGCAGAATCGCAGCCAGGAACAGGCCATAATCCAAACAGGCTTGAGGGTTTCGCTCTAAAATGGCAGGACGAAACCGTAGAGACAACATTACGGGCAATAGAATGGTCACCAAGCAGGACAGGGCTTCTGAACCCTGTAGCAGTATTTGACCCGGTTGAGCTGGAAGGAACCACGGTCTCCCGTGCAAGCGTGCATAATGTTTCCATTATCAGAAAGCTGCAGCTTCGCATCGGTGATACGATTTTGGTGTATAAAGCAAACAAAATCATACCACAGATTGCAGAAAATGTGTCAGCGGCAGGAGCACTTTCAGACAACGAGGCATTTCCCAAGGAATGTCCATGCTGTCACGGGAAAATCAAACCGATTATCACGAAAGGCGCTGCGATGGATGTAGAAGTTGCTACATGTGCAAATCCTGACTGTCCGGCGAAACATATCGGAAAATATACACATTTTGTTGAACGCGACTGTATGAATATCATGGGCTTATCAAAGGCGACCATAACATATTTTATTGATAATGGCTGGATTTCAGAATTTTCTGACATTTATCATCTTGGCAGACATAAAGATGAAATTATCGCCACAAAAGGCTATGGCAAGAAATCATATGAAAATATGATTAAGGCAATTGAAAAAAGTCGAAAGACATCATTTGTTCCATTTATCCATGCTGTCGGTATTCCAAATATCGGCGAAGGACAGGCGAAGTTGTTTGCCAAAGAGTACAATAATGACATTGACAAATTCCTGAATGACGTATATGCAAAGCATGATTTCAGCCATATTGACGGCATCGGGCCAATCCTGAATGACAACCTCATCAGATGGGGCGAGACATATCTTGCATACAAAGACCCGTCAGCAGAAAATCCGAATCCGGAGATTAGAAACCTGCTTACAGAACTTTCGTTTGAAAATCAAAGTCAGGAGGAAGCATCATCAGATGCGGCTTCTCTTTCAGGCCTTACATTTGTAATTACTGGCGATGTACATCACTTTAAAAACCGTAATGAACTGAAGGCAAAGATTGAATCACTCGGCGGAAAAGTAAGCGGGTCTGTCTCATCAAAGACAAGTTACCTTATCAACAATGATTCTGCTTCTGCTTCTTCCAAGAATAAGAAGGCAAAGGAGCTTGGTGTTAAGATTATCAGTGAAGAGGAATTTTTATCTTTGCTTGCGTAATTTTTCTGATTGTTTATGCTTCTATTTTTATCATTTCCATCCCAGCCAGCGCTTCGCGCTGGCTGGTTTTCTTTTACTTCTTCCTTTATTTATTCTTCTCTTCGTTTTTTTTCTTATCCTGTCTTATCTCTTTTTTTTCTGCTTCTTCTTTTTCATTTCTGCTGCCACTCCTTACTCTTATATCTGCTTCTCCAATTTTGTCTCCAATCTCATCTTCCCTTCTTTTTTTACTCTTTTCTCCATTTTTCTTCTTCAGGATTTTCAGCATATTAAAAATGTAATAAACAAATTTCAACAAGAAAGGAAGAAAAACAATGCAAAAAAAGAAACAATATTACGAAATCAAAGATGGCGGCGTAACCCTGTATTGGGACATGACAGCGAATGTGTTGGTTGATATTGATGTACAGCCAGGCGTCAAAACTGTTAACCTGTTTGCTGAAAAGACAGCATCAAAGTATCTGTATTCTACGTACAGGGTAAAGCTTGAAAATGTATATAAACAGTTTCCTGACGTAGAAGAACTTCATATTGAAGGTGATATCCAACAAGTCAGCATCAGAAACGATATGTTTCCAAATGTCAAGCTGGTCAAATCAGACAGTGACAGGTTTGTTGATGGTGCATCAATGCTTATTGAGGTTCTTTACAATATGAACCGTAAGCTGCTGAACGCATTCTACATGCATCCGGATATGGAGCTTGACCTCAAAAACATTAAATACATTGCTGATTATGCCTTAAATGGATGCCTTGCGTCAGCAGCAATAAACTGTGATTCACTCAATGACGCAGCTCCGAAGGCCTTCTCTGGCGCGTTTATGTTTGATACGGGAGATGACGGGCTCAGTGTAATCAATGACGCGGTGCTTAAAGTGGAGCCTGACGCAAAATTAGTACGGCTTTCAAAACGCATCAGACGTATAGCAAATTCAGCAAACTTTAAGAATGTTAAGTCGTTACATGTTGAATCAATCAATATTTTGAATCAGATATTCAGCCGGAACAATATTTCTGGGATTACAGATTTATTCATTGAAGAAACCGGCGCTTTTGATATCCGTAAGCTGCATCGAATGTTAACGTCACGCGGATTTGATAGCCTTGGGAATATACATGTAGAAAACAAATATTACACATCTATTGACGGCATTATTTATTCACGTGACAGGCAGACACTCGTTTTGGCTTCAAGCGGACGTAACGGTGTTGTCAATATACCGGAAGGGACGAAAATAATCGCAAATGGAGCGTTTATGAACAGCAATATATGCGAAGTTAATTGCCCTGATTCATTAGAGTATATTAAGGATAATGCATTTTATGCATGTTCATTTCTTAAGAAAATCAACTTCGGCAAAGGACTGAAACAGGTTGGGGATAGTTTCAGGAATGCTTCCGGGACATTTGCCTACTGCTATCTGTTAAATGATGTCGTTATACCTTCGTCGGTTGAAGAAATTGGCAATTTTGTCTTTTTCCATTGCGATGAATTAAGCAACGTGACATTTAATGAAGGGATTCGCGGCATAGGCCTCAGTGCTTTCTCATTTTGTCCGAAGTTTACAGATGTGGTGCTTCCAGCGTCACTGATTGATGCCGGGCTTGAGAGCTTTCAGGGAGCACTGAATGTAACTGTCAGGGATGGAGGCCGGATTTGTAATCTTCCGTCTGCAGTCATGATGCTACCTGGATTTAACAGCCAGGAAGATGCTATGAACAAGGAAAGTATTATTGTAGATGTCAATATTGAAGGCAAAGGGCATGTGTACCTGCCAAAATATACATCAAGCGAAAAGATAACATACACTAATGATTTCTTTAATAATAATTGGTATGATAAAGAATTTTCAGAAAGTGTATATGAGCAGGCATATTCTTCCCGTTCAAAACAGATACTGGCAATCCATATTTATAAGAAGACAAAGAACAGCGATGTTGGAGCATATCTCCGCCGTGCAGGCAAGACTATCGTGAAGAGAATGATTGATGAGGGCGATGAAGCTGGAGCTGTTGAGTTCTTACAGTTCGGTCTGATGACAACTGCAGCATTGAAAGCAATTCTCAAAAATGCTGAAGCTAAGGGTGCGGCAGCCATATCATCTTATATTTTGATAGAATTAAACAGCAAGAAACAGCCTACTTTCAGGTTGTAATGCTATACCTTTACATTTTCTCACGATACCCGCCAATATATTTTTGCATTACAAAAGCAGGTCTTTAAAGACCTGCTTCTTTTTTCTCTCTTTTCTCTTTTTTTCTGGCTTCTTTTTCAGCTGTCTTTTCAGCTTTTCTTTTTTCTCTTTCTTCAGCCTTTTTCTTAATACTTTCTGCCACTTCCGGCGTGAATTCGTTTCTCTTTGCCAGGATAACGACAAATAGCGGGTACAGGGCAAATAGCCCTATTGACCATAAAGCATTGGAAAATCCGGTCTTGCCAAAGCTTGTCGCTATATGCGTCATAATTGCAATATCAAGAAACAGCACGATAAGTGTTGCTACCATATACAACACACTGATGCTTGCTGATTTCTCGCTTGCAAATCTTGTCACAACCTGCATGACAAAATTGACTACGATGTATAACGCAAACATTTTTGTATTCCAGAATGTATCGTAAATAATATAATCGTTAACAAACGGCACAAAACTAAGCCATTTCTTTTTGCTTTCTTTTCCAAATATCTTTCCGAATAATACGACATTTGCAAAGCATGTAAGCAATGTAAACACTAAGATAAATAAGGACAAAATCACAAGGATTTTTGCAACAGCGCCAGAGAGTTCATTGACATCTGCTGTCATGATTATCACCTCCTAAAAAAGGCTGGCAAAAGCCAGCCAAAGTAAACCAACCTTATTCTTCTTCGCCGTCAAAGTCAAACTTAAACCTGATGCCAAAGGTTTTCGGCATATGCTCAGCACGCATGATTGATACACCTGTATCCATGTAATCGCGCAGCAGCTCATATGCGTTGTCATCTCCGATTTCTTTCTTCAGCTCTGCATAACCGTATTTCAGGATATTCATCAGCTTTGTTCTGGTTCCAATCTTGTAGTGGTCAAGGAATAAAGCGATAACAGACATGTATTCTTTCTGCTCTAACGCTCTGGACGGTTCGCCGTTGTCATCATACTGTACACAGATTACATTGTAGTTGCCTTCTTCAAAGCTGATAAGCCAGAAGTTTGTCTTTTTTCCGTTTTCCGGCGCTGTTGCGTTTACGACAACATCTTTTCCGTCGCCACCTCTTAATGTAATGTTATATTTTCCCGGCGCAGTTTTTTCAAGGCTGCTGTCAGGTACTTTGGCTGCATGGAAACCATACTCGTTTCTTCCGTCGATAATAGTCATGCATGCGTCTGTTAATAAGTTCTCGGATAAAATAATATCAAGCATCTGCTCAGGTGTTTTATAAGCCATAATAGGTCTCCTTTTCTATGTAATATTTTATTTTGCGGCTGCCGGCATCAGTTAATTCCTGTTGAACCGAAAGCGCCGCGTGATTCTTCATTTAAATGTTCTACTTCTTCAATATCAAGCTCAGGCATCTTTTCCATAATCCTGAACTGGCAGATTCTATCGCCTTTTTTGATTTCTGTGTCTCTTGTTGCATAGACAGCCATCATCCACTGGTCGTTATCACCACTGTATGAATTATCTACAACCCCGACGCTGTTTGTCTGCAGGATTCCCCAGTTCTTAAATGTACTGGAGCGCGGGGCGATATGTGCTTCATAGCCATCAGGCAGAATCATTCCAACGCCAAGCGGGATGAAAGCAGTCTGACCTGCTGCCAGATGGATATCAACTGCACTTCGCAGGTCAATCCAATCTCCTTTACTGATTTTATTTAATTTTTCAAGGTTTTTGTAAAAGTATTTAATCTTAATTTTTAATGCCATTTTTTCCTCCTGATTTTTTTGTATTTTTGCTTGCATATTTAATATGCAGGATTTTTGTAAAAAGGTACGCTTTTTTGAGAATATTTTTTTATATTTTTTTTAGCACTGCACGTTTATATACAATGTACGGCATACTCAGATACCAGAAGCGCAGATGATATCTTTTTTTAGCTTCCGATATTTCCTTTTTTCTGTCGTCGCTTAGGTATTTGTAATATTTTTTGCCAACAGACAGAATTTCACGGTGAAAGCGCTTAAACAGTCTTTTTCTAAGTGTACGGCTTGACGCCGAAGGTGAAGTGTAATGCAGAGCCCAGACGCTTAACTCTTTAACACGCATATTCTGCAGCATATAATTAAACAGCTTTGTTTTTTCGCGCCCACCGAGCAGTCCGTTAACATAGTCTTCAATATTTCTGAAACAGGCAATCACATCAAGGTCTTTATTTGAAGCCCGGCTCTTTACCAGTACGTCAGAAACCCTGTATTTTATAAGTGCTGTATTTGATACGTATACCGTAGAGCAGAAATACAGGTATTTGAGGAAGAATGTCACATCAGAATATTTGTTCAACCCGTCAAACTGCAGCTTATTGGTGAATATGATATCTGATTTATACAGCTTCGTTCCTGTAATTCCGTCAATGTTATCCCCAAGCGTCATCAGGTCTTTTATTTTGTATGTTGTATCGTATCTGCCATCATGCATCTTGGTATATATGCGCGGTGCTTCAGTCAGTTCGGAGCCATTTTCTGCAATTTTTATCACATCCCCGACAACCATATCAACGTCCTCAAATTCCATACATTTTACCAGCTGTTCAAGGTAATCGGGCATCATCACATCATCGCCATCAAAAAACAATATGTACTGCCCTTTTGCCATCGGCATAGCCTTATTTCTGGCAGCAGGGATTCCGGATTGTTTTTCGTTTATTACAGTCACATTTGTGTTTATGAATTTATTAACCTGATATGTCTGCATAATGTTAAATGTTTCATCGGTAGACCCGTCGTCAACAAGAATTAGTTCATAATTTTTGTATGTCTGAGCCAGGATGGAATCAAGGGCTTCTTCAATATATTTTTCCATATTATGTGCTGCAATAATAATCGTTATCATCTTGTCACCTCCTTATCGCTGCTCTGATATCTGACACATACCACCATTTACCGGCTTTTATTTTTTTATATTGTTTTATCATCTTTTTTTCTTCTTCAGTACTAAATAATGACGAATCAAAATCAATTTCTGTCAGCGATTCAAAAACCTTTTTTCTGATTTCTTTTGTATCGTATTCTGGTATCTTTTTTAATTCATCAAGTATATATATAAGCTCGTCTTTTTGTATTTCTGCTGCAAAGTTCTCCCTGCCGGCTTTTTTGTAACCATCAAGAATCATCTCAAAAGGTGTTTTTGATGTAATTACATCACTGTACTTCTTGGAATTACTGTCACTGTATATATGCCGCAGCAATATTTTATCAGAGATTGTAGCTACCACTTTACAATACCCAAGGCACTGATGATAAAAAATGAAATCGGAGCTTATGCATGTATTTTGAAACCTGACTCCGCAATGTGAAATCATTTCAGTATTCCATAATTTATTGCCCTCAATGCATTGAAAATGTACACAATTTATCACATCTTCATCTCTAAATACATGGTTATACATAGCACCTGATGTAAAAATTGCGTTATTTTTCTTTTCTTTTTTGTCGTTTTCATATATGCATTTGAAATTTCCAATTACCAAATCAGCCTTACTTTGTTTTGCTATATATGTCATACGTTTCAGGGCGTTTGGTTCCAGCTCGTCATCACTGTTTAAAAACATAATATAATTTCCTGATGCCTGATAAATCCCGGTGTTTTTGGCGCTTGCTGCTCCGCCCTTTTTTAACGTCCCGATAAACCTGATGCGTTCGTCTTCCTCTTCAAGAGACAACGCAATTTCTGATGTTCTGTCTGCTGATGCGTCATCAACAATAAGGATTTCAAAGTCTTCATACGTTTGATTTAAAATCGAGTATACGCATTTTTTTAAATTTTTTTCTGCATTATTTGTGTATATTACAACCGTTACCATTATTTTCTCTCCTTCTGCGATATTTCGCATATATCCAATATGCCGGATTTTTGCAGAAACATATTATTTTTGCGAAAAAAATACGCCGCATCCTGCGGCGTGAAGATTACTTTTCAGGAATATCCATATATATAATATTTTTATTCAATTCATCTTTGTATAATCCAATGTCGTTTTCAACTGCGACTGAAACTTTTTCTTTCATATCCTTATCAGAAATTTTATCAACCTCTTTTCTTAACGCAGTTAGGAATCTTTCGCTTCCCTCCATGTCCTTCGTGGTCACGGTGAAGTCTGCAAAAGCCATAAGGTTTTTGCCTGGTTCAAGGTATGGGTTTTGCTTCGTAATGCTGTTTTCGTACTGCTTTACAAGTACCCTGCATTGCTCGTCAATCTGTTTATTGTCTCTGAGATGTTCAGAGGCCTCCAATTTCAAGCCATACTTACGGGCTTCTTCCGACAGGTATATCAGCTGTGTTTTTTCAGCTTTGAATATGTGGTTTGCAACATCAGAAAGGAATTTTTCCTGGTCAGGCGGGTCCATCTTGCATGAGATATCAACATCCATCGTATCTGACAGGTCTTGCCTGAATTCATTAAATTCATTTTTCTTTCCAGTAAGGCGGTCTGAAATGTTTACTTTTGATGCAGCATTTAAAAGTGAGCTGACGCGGAGCTTTCTTCCACGGTCTTCGCTAAACTTCTTGAATACTGTATTGCCGGATTTAGCTGCTTCTGCATTAAAGGCATCTATCATTGTATCGCTGGCGTGTGTAGTAAATGAGGCTATTGCGGCTTCCTGCACCCATCTTATCTGCTTATTGTCAAGACGCTGGTACTTATCAGAAATTTCTGATATCTGCGTCATCATTTTTCCTATTACCGGAGCATATTTCTTTTGGTCTTTCATGTCTTTGATTGCATCCATTGCCATTCCTCTGGCTTCTTTCATTGCCTCCCCAAGTTCAATTCTCTGTTCCCGCCTGTTTGCCATTGCTGTATTATCGGGCTTCATAGTTGCCTTTTCAGGCGTTTTCTGTGCTTTCTGCGCTTCTTTTTGGAGTGCTTCAATCTGGCGGGTCATGGAATTATTCGCTGCCTCTATATATCCCGCAAACTGTTTTCGTGTAAGATGTGGGTTTTCTGTCCTGAATTTTGTCATTCTATTTTGTAATTCTTTTGTCAGGTCTTCCTTTGTTCCGGCCGGCATGTCATTTGCGATATCAGTACCAATTTTTTCGGTCATTTTTGTAAGCTGTTCATGTTCCTCCGGCGTAAGCTGCATTTCCTGATGTTTCACAATGTCATCCCAGCGACATCCTTTTTCAATGTTTTCCTGAATTTTGTCTTTATAGTTGTCAAATTCGTAATTGATAACAAAACCTGTCAGTACCTGTTTTGTCTCAAATGAAATGTTTGGGTCGGCAATCGCATCCTGCAGTCCGCTTGCAAATGCCTCATATAATTCATCCTGCTTCAGTTTGTCCTGTGTCTGTATGTAAGAGACACTTTTGACGAATAGCTCTTCTGCTGTATCCTTATTCAGCCTTCCAATATCCATCATAACTGCAAGGTTCTTGCCGTTTTCTTTATAAGCCTCTTTTACGACACCGTAGAATGGTGACATGTCAGGCTTTCCGGGTTCCTGTTGTTTGCTGCCGGTATCAGCTGTCTTGCTTTCATCGTGACTCTCGCCATGGTCTGCGTCTTTTGTATTATTTTCGTCCTTAGTACTTCCGGCATCTTTGCCTGTCTGGTTCTCTGCTTTAGATTCTGATTTTTTTGCCTCTTCTTTTTGGTCTTTATATTTAGAACCTGAATAATAATCAATCATATCCGCCATGAAATCGCAGACCTTTGAAATGTAAGCTTGTATATTTATATATCCGATAATAAGCCTGTTCAATCCTTTTGAATCGCATTTATCGTTGGGGATTTCCTTGTTTGCCTTAATATCCCTCCACTCTTCCTTGAAATTTTTAAGTTTTTTAGAAAACATAGTCTGAGCGTCAAATTTTTGCCATGATTTGTCTTTTTCGTGTTCTGACAGCTGAATTCTTCTGGTCTCAAATTTGTTTATATTGCTGCTCTTGTTGTTCAGCTGCACTGCTTTATCAAGCGTTTTTCTGCCTTCAAAGTCAAGGCTTCTGTCAAGGATGTCTATAGTTGCCTGGAAGTCATCGCCTTTTGTCTTCCTGGCCTGCTCAATAACAGAGTATTTAAACTTATTCTGGGCTTGCTCTTTTATCATAGCTGCCTCTTCTTTTGATAATCCGTCAGTGTTAACCTCAAGGATTTTTGAAAGGCTTTCTGCCTGCTTTTCAGCTTTGTCAAAGTTTGATATGCGAAGCCTGAAATTATTATCTTCACTGTAATGTTTGGTGACGTCAACGAAAGCTTCCTTTATCTTGATATCCCTGTCTGTTTCAAATCCCTGTTCTTCTATTTTTGCATTAAGTGTTCTGCTTATCTCATCAACGATGTCCTGTTTATGTACATCACTGACGCTGGACATTATGCTCGCGAACTGAGACCGCATGAAATTATCCATAATACGGTTCTGCTGTCCATATTGTTCTCCCTGGCCTGTAAACAATGCAATTGACTTATCTACGGCCGGCTGGTATGACTTTTTAATCTCTGCCTGTGATTTAAGCGGCTGGTCAGGATGTTCCTTGTTATATATGCTTATAACCTTATCAAACTTCTCTGCCCCGAAGTTTGACAGGTTTTTATACATTTCATCAACCGTTACCTGACGCACGGAAGCATCAATAAAGGTATTGTCTACATAGTCAGAAAATTCTTTTGCAATTGACTTAACGCCTTTGTATCTTTCGTTATCCATCTTTTTGACTAAATCAATTTCGTTTTCAAGTAACATAGTATTTGTCCTCCTTATTTTATATTTTTATATAAAATGCAGAATCCGGGGAAAAGCAAAAACCGGCAGATTCCTCTGCCGGCCTTGCAATACATATCAGATATTCTGTCTCAGCATATCAATGCCTTCACTGTAACACTGTCTAACTTTCACAACAGGTTCTCCAAGCTCTTTCGCAATCTGAACAAATGAAATGCCATCAAGCACTTTCATCTTAATGATGGCGCTGTTTTTCTTAGGGATTGAGGACAGCAGGTCATCAACGACGAAGTCATCGCTTAACTGCATGTCAGCGGTCATGCTTTCCAGCGCATCGAATGAAACCTTTGTTCTATCCACTTTTAACTCGCGTTTTACGATTTTGTGGCTTAATCCAGTCTCATCCATAATTTTATCAACGGTAGCTTCATCCCCAGCAGTTTCAATCTTGCTTTTGGCTCTTTCTACTGAATTATGCACGGATGCAAAATACTCAGATGATTCACCGGCCATGAAACGGAGATGTTTACCAAGTTCCTTCTTAATATATGGTGTGCAGTATGTAGTAAATGACGCTTTGCTTGGGTCGTATGTCTGTAAAGCATTCATGATGCCGATAGCGCCATGCTGAAATAACTCAGAAGCTTCACGGTTAAATGACGGATAATGTTTCTTGATAATGTAGTAAATGTAATCATGATATTTTTCAAGCATCAGTTCATTGCCGATACAGCGGTCTTTCTTGTATACCTCCATGATATCGGAATCGCACATGCAGTTTTCGTATGTTTTTGTATTACCCATAATGACACCTCTCTCTAAAATCTCTTCAACTTGTTCTCTATACAAAATCAATTCTCAGCGAGCTTCCATCTCAAGCCTTTTAATTACCTTATATATGCCGAACAGATATCCGGAATGGAATTGACTTTCCACATATGGAGGGTTGAAATGGCTTTTATCTGGCAGCTTTTTTAAAGGGCATTTAAGTGATATAAATGCACCATCAATAGCTTCATGTGTTACGTTGCAGGAGCAGGCCTCTTTGTTATAACAAGGGCAATCTCCGCATGAAAAATTATCGGGTAACTCTAATACCAGAACCGCTTTGTTTGTCTCACCGTATTTAGTCCTCTCATTATCCTCTGCTTCTTTGCGCTTTTCTGTTTTAGGACACCACTCGGGGATGTCGCAGTACGGTATCAGACCATAGATTGTCGGGCGTGAAGGAATGATTTTACTTTTGTTCCTGCTGGCGCCGCATATCAGTCCAAGAGAACATCTTATGCAGTCCTTACATTCTTCACACGATATATTTTCAGCCATTATTACCTCTCCTCTCTTAAGGTGAAAAATAACTTGGATTTCCAGCATCAGGATTGCTAAAACGGCCTTTCCATTGCTGGCAAATACAATATGCTTAAAATTTTGGAAAAAAGTTCATTTTTTGCGGATTTTTTTTAAATTTTTATTTTTAGCTTTATCCTCCATATTTAAATATGTAAATCTTAATTTTTATATCAAAGAAAGGAGATACATCTATGAGTAAGTATCGCAATGAAGCTGTAATGAATCTTTATCAGGAACCGGAGGATTCTATTTTAAAAAGTTCTTCCGAGGTTAGTGTAAAGAGATTCAGCTTGTCACGCTTCCTGTTTATTACAGGGGGTGTCATTGTATTTTTGACATCTATGATGCTGGCAATGTCTCTGGTAAAAGCCCCAGTGTACGGCGACTCTTCGTCTAATAATGTTAAAACAGAGGTAGTTCAGGGATGTGAAAGCGATACTTTCAAGGAATAAGATTTCAGGAAGAGGTGGCTGTGATGGCAGCACCTCTTTTTTTTTTATACAAAAAGCATAATTTTTTTTGCAAGATAAAATCCCCCACATATCATAAGCAGAATGCATACAATTTGTATAATTCTCAATATTATCCAGTACAGTTTATATTTACCAAGCCATCCTCTAACAACCCATAACCCCATTTTGTCAGACTTTTTTGAATTACAGTCCCTGCAGGCCGGGGCAAGGTTTCGTATATCGTTTACACTGCCGCATCTTTTTACTGCCAGCATCATCCGGGCGGATGTTTTTTTCTGTGCTTTTGCGACCGGGACGATGTGGTCAACAACAACTTTATTCTTCTGTAGTTTTTTATTACAATACCGGCATCTGTACGGAGCCTGTGTTCTGGCGAAGAACGTCTGCCGGTAATTATTTGCTCTTTCATATTCCACACGATAGCATTCATATTTAATTCCTGCCTTCTGTATTTTTTTAATAGTTCTTTTTGGTTTTTCTACATAATTATTGAAGCAGTAATTGTTTCTATATTTAGTAGATTTTCTATGTAAAAGCCGGTACAAGTCATACGGCATTTTTTGCTTTGTGTTTACTTTTAAAACCCAGTTTCCTTCCATTTTTCTTCTGCCTTTTTATGTATTTTTTAGATACATACAAAATGCAGAATTTTTCTCAAGCAGTACGAATTTTTCACATTTTGGGCGCAAAAAGGGCAGCTGCCTGCAAAATGCAGCCGCCCGGGTGTTTAAGCAATTTCAGATTTGTCCTGTGTTACCTTTACATTCTCCCTTCCAAAGTGGATTTTTGCCTTTTCCAGAACATCTGCAGTGATAGAGATATCACCGAGCATTTCTGGCTTTCTGGCTTTTTTTGAAACTATTTTTACATGGTCTCCAATACCTGGATTATCCTGCATGAAATTCAGAACCCTGTTTCTCAAGTTGTTTAAGGAATAGTCGTCAGTGGCAATCCATAATATTGACGGAGTGTCTTTCAACGGGCATACGGTCTGGAGGATTAAAGAACTGTCCTCACCGCCTCCCCTTACTTTTCCTTTCAGGAAAATCAGGCCGTCTTCATTTAACTCAGACTGGAATTTTTGAATTGCGTGTTCAAACAGCAGTACGCTGATGTGTCCAGTTGTGTCTTCAACATCAATAATCATCATGATATTGCCTTTTTTGGTGATTTTTTTCTTGATTTCAGTGATAACTCCACCGATAGCAACCTCATCATCATTATGATAAACGGAATTTTCAGATACGATATCTTCAATGTTTACCGCACCGTTTTTCTTTGTGATGTTCTCAATCGTAGAAGCTGGATGACCTGAGACATACATACCGGTCGCATCCTTTTCATTTCTGCATTTCTGGAGATATGAATACTCCGGATACTCATTAAATTTGTATGATGTATCAACATCAAGGCCGAAATCAAACAAAGTAAGCTGATTTTCATCGTAGTTTTTCGCCTGAGTCTTGATTGAGGTAAGCATAGTATCAAAGTTTTCAACTAAAGTCTGCCTGGTGTGTCCAAAAGCATTAAAAGCTCCTGCTTTCGCAAGGTTCTCAAATGCTTTTCTGTTAAATGACATATGCCGTTTTACAAAGTCATCAATGTCTTTGTAAGGCTGCTTTGCACGTTCTGCCGGAATTGTATTAGCAACGTCTTCACCAACTCCTTTGATTGCGAACAATCCGAACCTGATAGACTCATTGCCATCATCATCAGTTTCAATTGAAAATCCATATTCTGATTTTGTTACATCAGGTGGTAAGATATTTACTCCTGTCTGTCTGAAAGATGTTACATATTTCATCAGTTTCTTGGAATCATCCATAACGGACGTTAAGAGACCGACTGCAAACTCTAACGGATAATTGGCTTTCAGATAGGCTGTCTGCATGCTGATTGCAGCATAAGCTGCGGCATGTGATTTGTTGAATGCATACTTTGCAAAATCAACCATCTGATTCCAGATTTTCTGTGCAGCTTCTTCTGAAATACCCCTTCCGGTACATCCTTCAATGTTCAGTTCTTTATCACCATTGATGAAATGCGGGCCTTCCTGGTCCATAATTTCCTGCTTCTTTTTTCCCATTGCTTTACGTACAACATCGGCACGACCCATTGAGAAACCGGCCAGTTTTTGCACTATCAGCATTACCTGTTCCTGGTAAACGATAATACCATATGTAGGAGCAAGTATTGATTCAAGTTCAGGGGTTATATATTTAATATCATTCGGATTATGTTTGTTCTGGATATAATCCGGGATATAATCCATTGGGCCTGGACGATACAGTGCAACACCGGCAATGATATCCTCAAAGCAGTCAGGCTGCAGCTGTCTCATAAATTTCTTCATTCCGTCTGATTCAAGCTGAAATACGCCATCTGTATCGCCTGATGCAATCATATTGAGCGCTTTTTTATCATTCAGGATACTTTCATCCCAAAGCGGGATATCTTTTCCAGTTCTTTTCTTGATTTCTTTTTGCGCGATGTCAATGATTGTCAGATTTCGCAGCATCAGCAGGTCTTTTTTCAGATTGCCGAGATGCTCTGCCTGATTCATATCATATTCGCATACAAGCAGGCCGGATTCACTATCAAGACGGCAGGGGAATAACTGTTCGCATGGAACCGGTGTCGGGATATGTCCGCATGCATGAGTACCTGCAGATTTTTTTGTTCCTTCCAGTTTCAATGAAATATCCCAGATTTTTTCAAGTCTCGGGTCACTATGGACGTATGACTGTAAATCAGGGTTTATCTCCCATTCCTGTTTCAGTGAATTATTGCCTGTGATGAAATTAGCCAGCTTTGCGCCAATAGCAACGTGATTTTCAATTCCGGATACTTTTGTACATCCTTTTAAAACGTTTTTTGCCAGCATAGTTCCAAAAGTTTCAATTTTGGCAAAGCAATCATAACCGTAATCATTTGCTTCAGCAGCAATTACATCATCTTTTCTTAAATACTCGAAATCGGTATCGATATCCGACTGTACCCTGGCTTTCGCCATACTTTAACACTTTACAGTGGGGCTAGACTATCTCTTCAATTTCTTGTCAAAGCACTTCCTCCTGTAGCTCATCTTCAGGAGTACACCTTTCGGCTAGTCGTTACACTTCTATTTCATTACAATCTGTATGTCTCTCCATTTTCTATGCTTGTTTAGCATAGAATAGCTTGCATTATACTGTTTTGCCGCAAATCGGCAAGCTGCATTAATTGATTGAAATGTTGAGATATATTGATTGTTTTTGTATAATATACACTCTCTATAATTTCGTACAGGAGACATTGTCTTGTAGCTTTGTTGTAGATTTTCTTTTCTTGTACACCATTCTAAATTAGACAGATTGTTGTTTTGTGGGTTATTATCTTTATGATTAACTTCTGGCAAGTCTTTAGGATTTGGTAAAAAGGCTTCACATACAATCCTATGTACCAATACATTTTTGGCTTTCCCATCATTATTTACAATGTGTACTAAAAGATATCGTCCTTTTCCATCTTTCCATTGAGAAATTGGTTTAAGATATCCGCTTTTATTGCTATATACTACTCCTGTATCATCAACATAATAATCATCAAAACCGTTTATTTGTTTTAACATTAAAAACCCCTTTTATTTTTTATTATGCTGACTTTTTATTTTGTTTTTTTTTGAAATATTTAGCACGGTATCGCCTGCTATCCATTACTGGACCGTAGGGTCTCTTACGAAGCTGCTTCGTCTATGGTGTCGCTATATATCTCGCGGTGACGCTTCATATAGCAGTCTTATCCAACTTCTACCGTTAGCCTGTCTTACTAAGACAGACACCCCTGAGCAATAGGGTTCACAATGAACGCCCAATTATTTAGGCATCGATATTCTTTCCGGATTTAAGAAACGTTCAAACAGTAAATCATATTGTAATGGTTCAAGGTCTGTAATTTCCAGGCAGTAATTCATGCAGCTGCCGGCTCCAGAACCTCTTCCCGGGCCAACCAGGATATGATTGTCTTTTGCTTCTTTGATTGTCTTTCTGATATCAAGGAAATACTGAGCAAATCCCATCTGTTTAATGATTCCAAGTTCATATTTCAGCCTTGGTTCTGCTTCTGCTCTCCTCTGATGACAATGTGGATATCTTTTTTCAAAGCCTTTCCAGGCCTCGTCTTCAAGATATTTAAAATAATCATTGCCGTATTCTTTTGGAATATGGACTTTTGGCATACGGTAATGACCGTATTCAAATTCAAAATTACACTTATCCACAACTTCCTGTGTGTTGTAGACAGCTTCATGGCAATAAGGAAACAATTCCAGCATTTCTTCTTTTGACTTAAGATAGTAGTCACCATCATTAATCATGCGGTTTTCCTCATTGATTCTTTTGTCTGTCTGCATACAGAGAAGCCAGTTGTGCGCTTCTTTTTCGTCTTTTCTGACGTAATGGCAGTCGTTTGTGGCAATCAGTTTCACACCGCATTCTTCTGACAATGTCAGCAAGGCAGTGATAACCTCTCTTTCCTCAGGAATACCATGGTCTTGAATTTCGAGGTAATAATCATCTCCAAATACTTCTTTGTATTCCATAATAATCTGTTTTGCTAAATCTACATTTCCATGCACGATAGCCTGCGGTACAGCGCCGGCAAGGCAGGCTGACATAACGACAAGACCTTCATGATGTTCTTTCAACAGGTCAAAATCAATACGCGGCTTATAGTAAAACCCTTCAGTATGACTTCTTGTTAGCAGCTCGCATCCGTTCTTATACCCTTCTGCATTCTTGAATAGGATAATCAGATGATTGTAAGCTTTACCTTCAGATGCCTTTTTTTCAAACCTTGTTGTTCCGTATGGCGCAACATATGCTTCAAATCCTCCGATAAATTTCATACCGTTAGCTTTGCATGTGTCATATGCTGTAACCAATCCGGCCATTGTTCCATGGTCTGTAAATGCCATTGCTTTCATTCCGAGAGATTTGCCGTATTTAACGTAATCCCCGATTTTTCCTAAACCGTCAAGCAAGCTGTAGTCTGAATGGACATGTAAGTGAGAAAATTCATTACTCATATTTTTCAATCTCCTTTTCTTTGTATTTTTTTTGCTTTTTGCACTTTTAATATGCCGGATTCTCAAGACTACGAAAAAGAACTTGCGTTTTGTGTCAGCTTTCTGAAATACAGAACATTTGTTCTGGAAACATATTATCACATACTGAACAAAAAAGCAAACAAATGTTCGCATAAACTTTTTAATTATTTTTTGTAACTTTTCGCCAAAAATTTTGCATATTAAAATAAAGCCAAAAAAAATAAAAAGGAGAGAGAAAAAAAATGAAATCATTAAAATATTGGCTATCATTTCTTTCGCTTATTCTGCTGCTAGTAATTCCGTGTGGAGGGTTTTACTATTTAAGCAGACAGCCAGGCTTTAATGTCGTTGAATTTGTGAAGGAATACCCAATGCCTGTCTGCATTGGGGCTGTAATCTGGGCGGTTTTATTCAAATCATGTAATCTGTGGTATGAGAAATCCAAATACGGCAAAAATGTTGATGCATTCGGTATGACGAGCAAATTTGACTATTTTAGCCTGTCAGATAAAGAGCGAAAAGAATATGATAAACAGCGAAAAGAAGAAATGAACAGGGTAATGCCGGAATCCACAATCACCAAGGCAACACATCCTGGTTCTAAAAATCCTGACCAGGATATGGCAGCTCTTTCAGGAATGGAAGAAGTGAAGGATAAGATAAATGAGATTGTAGCCCGTGCAAATTATGATAAAGCCCACGGCAAGAAAGGCGAAGGCTTCAGTTCACATTACGTCTTTTACGGAGCTCCTGGTACCGGTAAAACAACATTTGCCAGAATACTTACAGGCTTTCTGTACAAGAACAGAATTATCAAAAAAAATCAGTGTATTGAAGTTGATGGTAACCTTCTCAAAGCATCAGCACCAGGTGAAGGCGGTATGAAAGCCGAGATTCTGGTTAAATATGCGATTGGTGGAGTGCTGTTTATTGATGAGGCGTATTCCATGGCTGAAGGATATGGAAATGAAGCAGTTGACACATTAATTAAACTTATGGAGGATATGCGAGGCCAATTTGTATTAATCCTTGCCGGATATACAAAGCCAATGGCAAACCTGCTCTCTTCTAACCCCGGTTTCCGTTCACGAATCAAGGATTATCTTGAATTTCCGGATTACACAACCGATGAAGCAGAAGCAATCTTCAAATCTATGGCGAATAAAGCCGGCTTAAAGGTAAGCCGTGAAGGTCTTGAAAAATTCAGGGAACGCTACGAGATAGAACTTCCAAAAGCAGATTTTGGTAACGCCAGAACCGTAAGAAATATTCTTGATGAAGCAATCAGCAAGCATGCGTTACGTCTTACAAAGGATAAGAAAGCGAAAGAAAACCTGCTAACATCTGCAGATATCAGCAGTGAGTCAAGAAAAATCATTTAAAAACAAAAAAATATTCAAAAAAAGTGTTACATTTTTTAAATTATTTTGCATATTAAAAATAAGCAAGACAAAAAGCTCAGATTTAGTTCTGAGCATGCCAAAGTAGCATAACTGGATATGCAGCTAACATACAGCAACCCTTAATTCATTTTCATTGATTGACGGAAGGCAGTAGTCATTCTTCTGTTATCCGTCGGTTTGAAAGTTTCTGGACGTGCATATGAAATCAAAAATTCCATTCATGTCTAGTTCATCTAATCACCCACCCGTTATTTTTTATCACCGTTAGCAATATGCAGGTTCGATTCCTGCCTTTGGCATTTCTGGTATATAACATATATCAGAAAACTGTATTATATTTTTGCTATGTTTTACCTCCAAGATGGGCAGTGTCTTTGTTGCACTGCCCCCTCATGCCGAAGTGGCTGTCTGTGAGTTCGACCCTCACAATCGGCATTTCTGACTGAATTTGCATATGAAGCTGCAGCTTCTTTGCTTCATCAGTCGGTTTATATATATAAGTTTTACCCGGCGAGATTTGCCGGCTGTAACTTAATACCTCAGGCCGTTTGACAGACCATTGCGCATGCCTGTCGGATGACTGACAAAACCCAAGCGAGGCTCCGGGTGCTAAAAACATTCGGAGCCTCGCTTGTTGTTGTGTTTATTACTTTTTGTTTCTTGTTATTTTTTTTGCTTTTTTTATTTTCTGATTCTTTTGAAAATCATGATACTCAGCGGAACAACCGCAGCACCAATCAGGGCAGCTTTCAGTGCTTTTCCACAGCATTCGCAGGTATTTTCATCGTCAGCCCAGTCGTCGTCAAGGTCGTCATCGTCAAAGTCATCGGCAAAATCGTCCTTATCTTTTTCCTGACATTCGCAGTCTTCTTTTTTTTCTTCTACTTTTTCGGCTTCTTTTTTCTCAACCTTGGAGTCTCCGTCAATATCATATATTACCCTTCCGACAATATCATATACCACCCTTTTGGCAATTTTTCTCAGGATTTCATCCTGCGGCGCTGCACTTCCTACAAGCTCAAGTTCATACTCGCGATAATCAGCGTTCATATCGTATGTAATTTCAGCGCTGCAATACTCTGAAGAATAAGCTTCTACAGAATCAGTTTTCTTTGTATCTTCTTTTTTTTCTTCTTTTGTACAGACTAATTCCACCTTCTGGCCGTCTGCTTTTTCTTTGTCTCCAGACTCTACAACCTTAAGGGTAAAGCCAGCTTCTTTTGGCATGTCTGCCTCCACAAGAGCTTTGATTACGTCTGCAAACTGTCTTAAAGTTAATTTTTCCATTATTTTTTCCTCCTGTATTTAGGTGTTTTTTATTGTTACATATTTAATATGCAGGATTTTTTGAAAATAAGAAAAATATTTTTTTTAAAAAATGTTCAATTGTTACAAAAATTTTACATATTAAATATGCAAGAAAAAATACAAACGATATATAAGGAGATTTTAAAAAATGAAAACACTAAACAAAAGGGTATTTTTGCTGCTTGCACTGCTGGCAGTAGTCTTATCTTGCGGTTTTTTTACAAAAAACGTATCAGCCGCAACGAAAACAGGATTCGTAACTATTAACGGGAAGACATATTACGTCAAGGAGGATGGCTCCAAAGCGAAGGGCTGGATGCAGCTGGGTAAATATAAATATTATTTTAATAAGAAAACCGGCGTACAGCAGAAAGGCTGGATGGTTGACAGAAAAGGCCGGAAGCGTTACTTTACGAGCAAAGCCGGCGTTATGTTGACTGGATGGCTGAAAGATTCAAAAGGAAACAGACGGTTTTTTGACCCGGACACAGGATTTATGACTACTGGGTGGATAGAGCTTGAAGGTGAAACGTATTATATGTACAAGAAATCAGGTGTTGCCGCAACTGGATGGGTAACAAACAAGAAAGGTGCAAAAAGATACTTCTCACAAGATAACTGTACTATGATGACCGGATGGGCAAAAAGTGAAAGCAATTACAAACGATACTTTGATGAAGAATCAGGTATCATGTATACAGGATTAAAGAAAGTTGGTGATAATTACTACTACTTCTATTCCAAAAGCGGAGTAATGGCGACAGGATGGCTTACAAGCAGTTCAGGAAATAAACGATATTTTGATGAAACAAGCGGGATTATGGCAATTGGTTCAGTTACCATTTCCGGCAAGAGTTATACATTCAAAAACAACGGCGTATTGGTTGAAGACACAGGGTCAAACACACAGAGTCCTTCTTCTTCAAAGACAGTCAAGAATTACCTGCTGGGAGCACTTCAGCCGGTCGGCAAAGCGTTGTATGTATGGGGCGGCGGATGGAATGACTCAACAAGAAAAGGTATCAGCCCTAAATGGCAGGAATGGTATAACAGCCAGAATAGCAGCTATAATTACAGGGATTATAATGATTTAAGCACAGCAAACCGTGCGAAAGGTCTTGATTGCTCCGGTTTTGTAGGATGGGCAGCTTATCAGGTTATGCAGCAGAAATCAGGGATTGGTTACGGATATACAGTTGTAGCCGAGGAAGTCGGTTCATATTACCGTTCTAACGGCTGGGGCTCAATCCTTACTCAGTCAAGCCTTGCAAATGACGGCTGGACATTACAACCGGGTGATGTCGGATACAACAGCGGCCATACGTGGATTGTTATCGGCCAGTGTTCAGATAAGAGCGTTGTTATCGTCCACTCCACTCCTCAGGCAGGATGTCAGATTTCCGGAACAAGTACTCCAAGCGGTGATTATGACAGCGAAGCCGTAGCTTTGGCAAGAAAATACATGTCCAAATATCCAGGATATACAAAATATGATTACCACACAACAAGCGGAAATTATATCAGAAACGGAAATTATTTAAGATGGAACCGGTCAACATTAGGTGACCCGGACGGATACATGAATAAATCAGCAAGCCAGATTCTGGCAGATTTATTTAGTTAAAACATAGCAGGAGCCGCGATTTCTCGCGGCTCCTGCTTTTTTTGTTTTTCGCTTTCTCATTCTTTTTTAAGCTTTTTCTTCTTTTTTTCTTTTTAGCTCCAATTTTCCTTCTCTTCTTCCTGCTTTATCTGCCGTATCGCCATCCACAAAAACGCGTCAACCGCAAAGCAGAACCCAGTAATCATCCTGCAGGCATTGCGGCCATATGTATCTTCTATCTCCTTCGGGTTTTCCGGGTTGATTTTAACGACAGCTCTTTTGCCTTTTTCTTTTCCGAATTTGAAAAACTCGCTTCTCGTTGCAGTATACGTTTTGCTGGCATTGCTGCTGCCGTAGTTGTACTGATATGTTACATATGTCGTGTAAGACGTTTTGTTATCTGATGACGGTGATGACGTTATATGTCGCTGCACGTCTGTAATTACTGCATTAACCGGCACGAAATCGGCATATTTTTGATAATATCTTACGTTCATCGCAAACAGCAATGCTGTCGTAATTAATACGGCTGCGAAAATTTTTGGAATATATTTTTTTGTGTCTGGGTTTAGTATCATATGCATTACCTTCTTCCTGCTGCTTTTGCTATGCAATATTTGATAAACCGTACGATAAGCGATAATACCGGAACAGAAAACATAAAAATTGCAATAAAAAAGAAAGTATCAGAATCATCTTGGACTTCCGATGGGTTTTGGGGGTTACACTTGATTGTCGCTGTGTCGCCTATTTCCTTACCGTTTCTGAACGCTTCATTTCTTTCTACGGTATAGTTTTTGCCGTCGTATTTGTACTGGTATTCTATCTTATTTGGGTTATTTTCAGTACTTTTTGTTATATTTGTTACAATAGCATCAACTTCTATAAAATTTTGATATTTTTCACGGCTTGATTTGAAACCCATTATCAGCAAAATTAAAGTAAAAATGACTCCGCCGTAGGCGAGGATGCTCCCTAATGGTAGTTTTTTTCTGCGTTCCATAGCTTCCACCTCCTTCAGGTTTAATATGCAAAATCAGACAAAAAAAGAGCCCGCTTTCGCGGGCTCCAAAACATTAGAGTGAACCAATTTTTCCATTTCTGTATACATAAGCGTGGTCGCTCAATACAAGCTCAGGCGAAACTGCACGAATATTGATATCACTAACCATCCGTGACAAATCCTCAGGATACGGGCAGCTTTTACCGGGCACGATGATAAATTCGCAGGTACTTGACGGCAGAATATAGAAAAAGCCGTCAAACTGCTTCGCAATCATTTCAAGCACTCCGTCGTAGAACAAAGACGCCCCGGTGAAGTTATCTTTTGTTGTTACGATTATCATATCCGAATCAGGAGTTTCAAGACCTTCCGGAATACTTTCACCGGCTTCTTTCATATTGAAAAGCATTTCTTTAACAAGATTACCTATATTACGAATCTCAATAGGCATTACGACCGGAGCGCTCTTAAACGCTTCCGTCATAACCTCTTTTTCTGTCTTTCCCCATGTTTTCAGCAGCTTTTGTGAAACCATGATACTCATGACGCCGTCGCCTATTCTACCAATTAAAAGGCGCGGAACGATAGCCAAGTCTTCAATACAGGTATATACATTGTCCTTCAAATATGCCGCATGACGGTCTTTGTTATATACGACAATGAACAGTCTGTCTTTTGCTTCATCCCAGGACTCCAGCATCGTCAATACGGATGCATAGTTCACAGGTGGCTTCATGTTGAAAGATTCAATAATACCGTCAACAACTTTTTCCATCAAGATAGGATGTCCGCTTGTCAGCCTCTTCATATAATCGTCGTATATTTCTTCGATTCTTATGGCGGCTGTCAGCCCATTCTTGCATGGTGTTTTAATAAGACGGTGTTCTGAGCCAAGTTTTCCTGGAGTCTCAACAATTTTTGTGTTGTATCCTCTTTCTTTCAGCTGTTCGATAACAATACTTTCAAATACTTCAAGTGTGATGTTACTCTTCATAGTTTTTGTCTCCTTTCTTAATCAGACAATTTTTATATTTACAAAATCAATATGCTGGATTTAACCGGAGACAAAAAACCAGATTACGCGGCTGGCTCTGTCTTTGTTTTTTGTTCTATATTTGTTTCTTCTGTTTCAGCTTCTTTTTTCTTTTTTCTTTCTTTCTTCTCCACAACCATATCCCTCAGAAATTTCAATATATTTGCGTACGAATTTAATTATTTTTTTCTTATATTTAATATGCCGGATTTTTATCCATAAGCAGCAATTTTTGCGGATTTTCTTTTATATATTTTTCAGCATTTTATATCTGATAACAAAATTTTTCCAACAAGAAAGGAGCCTATTATAAGTAAAATGGCAAAAGAATTCGCAGAAAAATATCTTAAGGAGGAGCTTGATTCCAGGCTGAAACACCTTGGAGGCCAGCCTGACGCACTTTGCCAGGCATACCAGACAGCACTTGATGCTATGGCACCGAAAAAGAAGTGCTATGTTTTCACCGTTGAAACCAGAGACGCGCAGGCTTACCTGGAGCCGGCTTGCATTCCACCGTCAGATGAAGACGAATGGGAAGACAGCGATATTGAAGAGCTGGACGAGGAAGACATCTGGTCTGATGTAAGCGGAAGCATTATTTATGATAAAATTTACGCCGATTCCAAAGAAGAGGCCGTACAGGCATTTATCAGAAAATGCCCGCAGCACGATATTGACAGCTTTGACATTGAAACATATATCGCGCCGGATGACGACAACACACGCAGCAAAAATAAAGCTGCGGCTAAGTTTCTTAAAGAAGAAATGAAGCATCGTTTGAATATTCTTGAAGGATGCCCGGATTTACTTTACCAGGCTTGCGATATTGCAGTTAAAATGCTGAAGCCGAAGAAATGCTATCTCGTTACAGCCGACACCAGAGACGCGCAGGGGTGCCTGCCGCCGGTATCGGGAGAGCCAAAGGATGATATTTCCGAATGGAAAGAGGAAGCTATGGATGACGAGGATAACTGGATTGACGTGAAAGGTGAAATCATTTACGACAGAATTTATGCAAAGTCCAAAAAGAAAGCTATGAATAAACTGTTTAAGATGTATCCGGAGTATGACATCAGCTGCTTTGAGGTAGAAGAATACTTTATCCCATACTGCGATACAGAGGAAGACTAATTTCCAGCCATAACGAGAGCCGTTTTTTACGGCTCTTTTTTGCGTGCAGCCGTTTTCCAGCATATCAGATATGAAAACATTTCACAAACACGAAAGGAGCAATTAATATGGAAAAATGTTTAACACCAGAAGAAAGACAGGGAAAGGAAGTCGTTATTAAATATCTTCGCGGAGAATTGAAAGACCGCCTGGACTATTTGAACGGCGAGCCAGACAATCTTTGCAAAGCATATCAGGCAATTATTGAATCAATGCAGCATCAGCTTGAAGCACAAGATATCGTCAAAGAGACTCATAACTTTCTTGATGACGAGAAAAACGGATTTGAGAAATTTGCCGTTGCATTTTCGTGACTTCAGTCGTGATGCAGCGAGCTTACGCTCGCTTGCATCAGACACGGACGGGATTTCTAACTCCCGCGTACACGTCAAATTACCTTCAGACCGACGGGAAAGTAAGTTTGACCGCAATTTCCCGTCCGTCGATGAGTTAGACGGCTCTGCTTTTTAAGTACATAGAAATATCGTTTACGACATTTTATTTCTCTACATTTTGGTGTAGAGATTTTTTTTATTTTCATCAACGAAGAGCGGGGAATCCCCGCTCAAAACGCGCTTCCCTCAGTCTTACGGCTTCGCTCGTCGCACTTCGTGCTGGTTATATTTATTCTGGTAACGAAGGCGTAAGCCTGAGTTATCACAAGTGCGAAGCGCGAGTTATCAAAATTTTTTCGTAAAAAATCGTCTCGTTTCTAATTTTTTCAGCATATTAAATATGTAAGAAATTTAAAGACAAATTTTTGCAAAAGGAGGTGCCTTGTATGGAAATCACTTCAAGCTATCAAGTAGAAATTTTATCAAATACAGATATGAAAAACACAGTGCAGATTTACCGCAGGGCACTTGCCTTCGTTATCGATGTATGTAATAAAGAATGGAGAAATATTTCGGTTCTTGGTGGCACAAAAGAAAAAGACCACTATGTAGAGAAATTGATACATCCAACTAAGAATAATCCAAACCCTAAATATCCATTTG
>ENA-OQNN01000679-OQNN01000679.1-human-gut-metagenome-genome-assembly--contig:-NODE-679-length-31408-cov-4.641859_pt1 | contig 31408 bp, 24 predicted proteins | sample MGYA00242624_ERZ504870 | MGnify/ENA primary metagenome ERZ504870 (study PRJEB26092, sample SAMD00036379) | human gut metagenome | host: Homo sapiens | study: EMG produced TPA metagenomics assembly of... | reverse complement strand
TGTTATGCCTGTCGTTTTCAGCACATCCTGTATCATCGTCATCGCCAGTTCTCTTGGTGTCATATTATAAGTATGCAGATAACTCGTTACATCCATAAATACTTCATCGATCGAATAAGGGAAAATATCTTCCGGCGCAATATATTTCAGATAAATGCTGTAAATTCTGGTGCTGTATTCCAGATAGAGAGCCATCCGGGGAGGAGCAACAATATAATCAATCTCCAGTGCAGGATTGATATTTAATTCTGTACTGTCATCAGAAGAACCAATAAATGTTCTGTTCGGTACTTTCCACCTGCGGGCACTATTGGCTTCTTTTACTTTTTGAACAACCTCAAATAAACGAGCCCTTCCGGGTATCCCATAACACTTTAAAGCTGGAGATACCGCAAGACAAATCGTTTTTTCTGTTCTGCTTTTATCCGCAACCACAAGATTGGTCGTCAAAGGATCTCTATTTCGTTCTTTACATTCCACAGACGCATAGAATGACTTAAGATCAATTGCAATATAGGTTCTTTCCTTTTCCGTCATTCTGCACCTCCCAATTCTCCTGTGTTCCGTTTGTGATTATTTCTCCTTATCCATTGCCATATGTATCATTTTCTCGAAGGATTCTCTGAAATGCTCATCATCCTCCGATATTCGTTTTCTTGGTCCTTTTAAATGATTCTTTCCGAATGCTCTTCGTGCCTTCTTATTCAGATGCCGTTCCATAAGCATCTGGTCAATATTCTCATTGGTATACCATTTCCCAGACTGATGAATCGCATAAGCACCTTTTCCTAATACCATTGCCGCCACTCCATAATCCTGTGATACAATAATATCGCCTTTATGACAAATACTGATCAGTTTATAATCCACTGCATCTGCACCGGCTCCAACTACGATCACTTCACTGTAATCAGATGATAACACATGATTGGTATCACACAACAACGTTACCGGAAGATTATGCTCTTTTGCAACTCTTTCAACGATACTGACTACCGGACAGGCATCTGCATCAACCAAAATCTGCATATTCCCTCCTTTAATTGCACCTGAACGGAGTGCGAACCTCAATAAGATTACCACTGGGATCATACAGTCTTACAAGCTTCTGCCCACCTGCAAGTTCTGTCAGTTCGGTGGCATATCGGACGAAATACTTACCAGATTCATATTTCGCAAGCAATCCATCTATATCAAAATCCTCGAAATACAATTCCATCATGTTATTGAACGGCGTAGAAGTTTCATTCAATGTTTTCCCCCATATGTCGGCATCCTGCAAAACAAGTCCCTCCGATAAGATCACATTACCTTCATTCTTAAGAATCACTTGCAGTCCAAATAAGTCCCTATAAAATTCTATGGATTTTTCTATATCATCCACCACAATCAGTACATTCTTTAACATACCGGCCACCTCGCAATCCGCATTCGATTATATGATCTTCCCAGACAAATGATCAATTTCATGTTGACAGATCTGTGCCGTCCATCCGGACAGCTTCTGCCGCTGTTTTTTCCAGTTGAAGTCATAATATTCTACTTCAATTTCCTGATATCTGGTCGTCTTACGAACACCATCCAGAGACAGACAGCCTTCTTCCGTCTCATACATGTCATGCTTTGAAACAATCACCGGGTTAAACATAACAACATCTATAAATCCCATATTCACAATGATAATATTCTTCCTTACACCAATCATATTTGCAGCCATACCAACGCACCGTTCCCGGTTCGCCTGCAGTGTGTCCTGCAGATCCTTCCCAATCTGGATATCTGCTTTTGTGGCTGGCTTGGATGGCTGGCCTAAAAAGAAAACATCTCTTACGATTTGCTTTACCATTTACTCTATTCTCCCTCTTAATTATAACCAAATATTATTTGCTCCAACCCATTATTTTTCCTATTTCATCAGCTATAGCCAATCCAATAACTGCAGAAAGGAAGTAAATATTATTGCTTATTAGACCCAACATACATAATGCTATAATGGCATTCTTTCCAACCATAACACCATTTTTATTTTGTGGTACATTATGTCGAATTTTATAAATACTATACTGCACTAAAATTGTAATCATGAAAAATCCTATTCCATACATAAATATCTTAAGCAAATACATTTTTTCCACCTATATTTCTTCTGGTTTTAGGAAATGCCCTCTACTACACTTTACACATGGTCCATATTTTCCTAATATTCCTTTTAATTCACCACCATCATTTTTCGGACACTCTACATTATGATTTGATATATACCAATTCATCAAATCAGCCGTCAAGTATTTCATTTTTTTACAGTTTTTGTTGGAACATCTTAAATATGCAGTTCCTCTTTGGTTCTTTGCAAGAATCATATGACTTCTACAATCTGGGCAAAATTCTTTTTCTTCTACAAATGCAGCTAATCCTATAGATTTAATTGACTGCCCCTCAGTAATATTACTTTTCAAGCTATTTTCTTTATTTGACAATGGTCTTTTATTAACACCAACCTGAATAACTTCCAGTTCTGTTAATGCCTTAATCATTTCAATTGTATTTTTTCCTTTGATTCTGACCATAACATGTAAAACTGTCTTTAAAGAAGAAGACTTATCTACTTTAAAACTCCAAGTGGCCGTTGGCAACCCATACCATGCTATTTCATCATCAATCACTATCAATGGAAATGTGGCGTTTTCAGTTCCTACACAATATCGTTTCCATGCATCCGAAAGCCCACTATATTCATTCGACTTCATCCAAATATCAATTCCACGATTGTGTGCATCATCAATAGCTTGTATAATTTGACCTTGTGTTTCTCTTAAATTGCTACTCGGTAATGATACTACAACTCTTCCTTTGGATTTTTCGAGATCATTTTCTAACATAAAAATAGCAGCATCTTCATTTGTGTATATCTGCATCATACTACCCGGATTTACATCCTCTACATAAGGCAATAATGTTTTTTCACTATTCGATACTACTTTATGCCCTTCTTTGATGTAATCTAATAATTTATAAAATATGTGATTTGTACCCTTATAAAGATTAATCCAAAATTTATCGTTTGCAACTGTAATAAGTTTTCCTTTTGCACGGGTAATTGCTACATTAATCAGCCTCATGATACTATCTGGCTCTTTTCCCATCAAATATCCGACAGCTGCTTTAGGATAGCTTTCCACAGCATCAAACACAATCAAATCTGCTTCTGATCCTTGAAACTGGTGCACAGTTGCACAACTGATATGATGGTCATTTTGTTTATAATAATCCTTCAACATTGCACGAATCAGTCGAGTTTGTGCCGCATATGGCGTAATTATTCCGACACGTTCTATTGTTTTCTGATCAGCTGCAACTGCTGTTGAAAATGAAATAATAGCACTAAGTATGTTGAATCTCGATCCGTCCGTATTTTTGTCTGCTGCACAATAAGTACCCGCAAGATTAACTAAATTCAGCGCATCTCCTGATAATGGTTCTGTCTTAACAATATTCTTTCTTGAATTCAATACACTTGTGTGATTCTGTAATAATCTTTTATAAATGTATTTATTAGGAAAGCCAGCGATATCCGGATGCATACGTCTTTGCTCATTCAACATAACAAGCCATGGATGCCAATACATGTGACCTACACTATCTATAATTTTTAAATATGAGAAGATATCCGTCTTTAACAGCTTTGCATCTGGACACTGCGAGATTGGTGCCAACTGTCTAAAATCACCAACGCATATAAATTTTTCTTTTGACAATGTTGCCGCAGCAATCACTTGAGGTACATAAGCCATTGAAACCTCATCAAACATTACTAAATCGAATTGTCGCATCTCAAATATAGAGTCAATAGTCGCACGTGAAATTGTAGTTCCTATTAGCTGTGCTCGTTCCGCATATCTTTTTTCTTCTTTTCGTATTTCATTCCTTATACGCTTAATCTTTTTTTCTATTCCATCATACTCTTCTGTTTTTTCTTTTTTCTTAGCCTTTAATTCGTCTCTTTTTAAAGTAAGTTCGTCTAAGTCAGCAGCAAGGCTTTTGCACTTGCTCAATGCAAAATTAAAAGAAGTAGCATATGGATGTTTTGAAAGCTCTTCGTCACGCACATATCCATAACGAAGAATTTTTCCAGCTTTTAAATCCGGCTCCATATCTACATCAAGTAACTCAACAATCTTTTTTACAACTCCATCTACTGAAACATTACTATGTGAAATGATTAAAACTGTTTTTCCTTGTTTTACATAAGTTTTGGCTATCTGTGACATGGTATATGTTTTTCCGGTACCCGGCGGTCCCCATACTGCCACAATATTATCTTGCTCCAGTTTACGTAAAACTTCTGGTTGCCCTTTTGCTACTGTGGAAATATCTTCAGTTGTTGATAGCTTTGGACCCTGTTCCAAAAGAGCAATTGCAATTTTATGTATAGATGGATTTAGAGTAGTTATTCTCTTATTCAATGCTTCCAATAATTTCCAAGGTTCCACCATCAAATACGCAGCCAGTACCTTTTCTCCTACATCATGATCCAACAAGAGCAAAATCTGGAAGTCCTCACATACTAAAACAGTACCAACTGCATGAAAACCACTATTCGTATCTATCACAACTGGGGCATCATCTGGTAGATGTAATTCTGTTTCCAATTCAAAAGAATATGTATAAATTCCTTTGTCATCCTTATTGATTTTTGCACCATTTACAATTTTATATTTTTTTCCACGTCCCATCTTTAGGAAGTGAATCTCACGACGCAGAGCATCTGAATATTCTTGTATACTTGCACTTAAATACGTTGGTTCTTCTTCTGATAACTGTGTTAAGTTTATTTCTGTTTTACCTTCTTCTTTTGAAGCAGCATCTGCTTTTAGAAGCATATTAATTATCCCACATGTCTTCTCATATTCATCTACTGTCATTTTGTATATGGAGATTTTTGTTAACTTCAGCCTTCTTTCTTTGTCTATTTGATAAGAAATTATCACTTTCTTGTAATTACTGCAAAGAAAAGTAAATTCAACCACAGCATCCGTCAAGAAGATCTTATTACCTTCATTTGAAATTGTAGTTCTAAAGCTTCTTGTCTTTTTACGTGGCAGCAAGCAATAATCCATTTGAGATTCATGTACATCATTTACACGATCTGTATATACTGCTTTTTCAAATACAGTATCAACATCCGTTCCCGTTTCTTTATACATAAACTTCGTAGAAAGTTCAATACGATCCGCATATTCTTGAACTTCTGGAATTAGCAATCGAAAATGCAATTCATTATAGGATCTTGTAACTTGCGGCTGAAACATATTAATTCCAGATAAACTATTAACTTTTGCAAATGATTTTTGCATTATTTCTATTACATGTATTCTAGCCTCCTGTTCAATTGCCTGTTTTTGTAAAAAACTATCCACACGTGCAAGCCCGATTTTTAATTCCTGTTCTGTTTTAAAAGGTGCGTCATTTATTACTTCACCAAGTCCTGCTTGAAATAACATTTGAAATATCTGTTTTTCTCTTTCATATTTCACAAACAAATCACCACAAAGAGCAACACACAGTTTTCTGTTTTTGAACACACTATACCCATAGTCATTTGTTATTTTCGCCATTATATCAGCGATCTCTGTGGTATGCCACATACTTTCTCCCCCACTTGTTTCTAATTAATTCTTATATAGTAAACACCGATTTTTTCATTTGAACTATATGAAAAACCAACTCTTGTTGTTTCGGTACTCTGATGCTTCTGACGTAAAATGGTATCTACCATATCAATAATATTCTCTTTCTTTAACATCCCATTTATTCGAAAGAAAATCTCTTTTTTTCCTTGTTCAATCTGCTTCTGTATATGTTTTGATAATCCATAACGAGTATGAAAATCACACTTAGCTTTAACAAAATAATTCGCACTACTTTTATTACATTTTGGAAGAATATTCTCCGCTCTGTGCTCCAAGTTGATCAAACTATCCGTAAGATTAAAATAATCGTAAATAATCTTTCTCGATTTGGCCGTTCCTACATCCCAGGTAACATCTAACTGATACGGTTCTCCATCAATATCCACAATATTCCATGCATGTGGCACACACTGTCCGCTTTTTATTGAATCACCGGTTACAACGATACACTTCACATCAACTGCATTTAAAAGGACCTTTACTGCTTTAGCAATCCCTTCACACTGAGCTTTATGATGTGCAAAAACTCCGAGAATATTGTGTGAAGCAATCACTCTGGATACTTTATCCTTATCGGCTCCTTCATAATCATATTCAATATTCCGACAAATCCAATCATGCACCCGAAGTTCTTTTTCATAATCATTACATTCCAGCAAATGCAGCTGTCCTGCCAGTTCATTCACTACTTTTTCAATTTTACGATTATATTCTTTTACCTTCTCTTTCGTAAAAAAATACTGCGGACATATCGCAAGACGTCCAAACATATCACTGGCAGTGCTACAAGCGGACTGATTCAAGAAATAAATCAATGGATTATCCCTCGTCATTGCCATGAATATACGCTCAAAACTCTCCTGACTGAATTCTCCACGCACCGGAATTGGAATAATCTCCTGATGTGACATTACACCTTTGTAAAATACCTTATAGATCGCCTGCTCTTGTTTATTCAGTTGATGATAATAATAGCGATCTACAATCATTTCCTATGACTCCCTTACTCTCCTGTAAAATACACCATCACTACCGTAATATCATCTCCACACCCAAGTTCACTGGTCTCCGTCAGCCAATTTTTCAGATTTGCCTGCACTGTGTCTGCTCCATGCTCCTGAAGCATCTGCAGATAGTCTTTACATGTCTTCTGATACTCTTCATCCGACGTATAACTATTGGCAAATCCATCTGTAGAAAGGATATACATATATGGCTCTTCACTTTCCATCTCCCGTCTCCGCACCGATGCTACTGCTTTTCTCCAGGCATCTGGTTTTGACAGGGAATGGGTTTCTGTTCCAAGGAATTTCTCCGGTTCTACCAGTGGTTCGACTTCTTCTTTTGTCACAGCACTGATATCCCCGTCTCCGATTTGGAAGGAAAATACAAAGCTGTCAGTCACCAGCATTCCAAGCAGTGTCGTTCCATACAATGAAAATACGGACGGCCACTTGATATTTCCATCTTCATCGGTCATTCCATCTACTTTATTTTTGTAAAAAGACTGTTTCACTCTTGCCTGCCACTCTTCACATACATCCTGGGCAAACCGCATATCACCTTCCCTGTTAAGGAATGTAATCAGATTGGAAAGTCCGGTTTCATCTTCTCCATAGACTTTCAGATAATTCTTCATGACTTCATAGAAAGAATTAACAGCAATCATAGAACCTCTGTCACTTCTGGGACATTTGGAGCTTCCATGACCGTCTGCAACTGCAACGATCGCAATTTTGTCTGAAATTTCTACGATTCGTTTATTATCCTGGCAAGGCATTTGGTTTCTTACGTGAGTCGCACCCTTGACGATTCCGTCACATATATAGCGTTTCATCCGACTCCTCCTCTTCTTACCAGACAGCTCCTTCATCAAAATCATCTGGATTTGGAATATTACTCATATCAAGTACCAGCGGTGCCCCATTGTTTGCCGGTGCAAATGGATCATCTACCGGTGCAGATGCTACGGAAGCTCCTGATGCAGCTGCAGGCGTGGATACGGATGCTGCAGGTGTAGATGCTGCAACCGAATTCATTGGCTTGCTTGATGGTGCGGATACCATAGAAGCTGTGGTAGATGCCCATTTAATCATCTTTGCAAGTGCTGTTGCATTATTCGCCTGCAGAACAAGCTCTTTATTTCCAGTAAACTCAATCATTACTTCATCATCTGCATCCTGTCCAATGGAGATTGCAATCTTGACTGCTTTCCGGAACCACGGTAGCTTTTTCAGTTTCTCCATGCTCTTTTTATAATCATCTGTCGGCTGTCCGTCTGAAAGAAGCACAATAACCGGTGGTAATGCTCTCTCCGGCATTGGTGGAATACTTAACTGTGCTGCCAAAAGATCAAATGCTTTTCCAAGTTCTGTCAGTCCATTGGCATCCATATCCTCCCAGCCGTAATCCTCTACTGGCACTGGACTTGATGTAATCCAGCTTGCTCCTGATGAAAACTGTAATGCACGGATCAGTAGCTGTGCATTTGGATTATTATCCGCTGCAGAACGCATTTCCGGTATGCACTCCTGAATCGTGTTGTTTACGATTCCAATCTTCTCTCCATGCATAGATCCGGAACAATCTACTACCCAAAAGAAATGAATTGGTCTTGTTGCTAACTCTCCACCTGGTCTTTGTAATACTTCCATGGTAAATCCCTCCCACATGTGCTTTTATTATTTTCTCAATCCTTATTTGAACTCCCCTGTTGATTCAGGGAATATAATCTTTACACCTTTTGCAATTCCAGCTGTTCTTCCTGGAGCAACCGGGATCTGTGTTCCATCCACTTTCTGGTAAGTCCAGTTTACTTTATCTTCATTCCGAATTCCCCAGAATGCCGGATTCTTTGGATTTTGAACCACTGATCCTACGACTGTATCCATGTCAAAATCACCGTAAACATGATGATGTAACAGCTTCGTATTCTGGTTTAACAGCACCCGATTCTTTCCAATGATAATCTTATTTGGTACCTGTACTGTCTTTCCGCAGTTCCAACAGGTATGTGCCACACCCTTTGCTTCCAGATCCTCATCATAGAAAAGCTGAGCACCACAGGAACACTGTAACATTCCGCTCATCATGTTAGAGAATAACGTCATCCATTCCGGCTCCGTAATACGTTTGCTCGGCTCATTCAGTCCGACTGTAAATGCTCTGGTAAACATCTGACGCAATTTCTCCGGATACAGTGGCCAGTAAATCGTTGCATTATCATGGATTCCTTTCACCGGTCTGTTCGCCTTATTATTCGAATCAAAGATAAATACCGGATCTGTGCCATACAACTTCACTCTGGCTGCCATATCCATGCAACGGATACTTGCTTCCAGCTTTCCTTCCAGTGGATGATTTACCATAAAAAGATAGAACAGTAGCACGGAAAGTGAATATCTGTCTGTATCTTTGGATGGTCGTTTTTCTCCTCTTACAATCTCTGGTGCCATAAATCCCGGTGTACCAAGGACTCCACCTGGCTTACTGTTATCAAAGGATACGTTGTCATTATCACAAATCAGTACATCTCCATTATCCGGATTAAAGAATAAGTTTCCAAAAGAAATATCCTGATACTTGGCTCCCATAGCGTGCAGTTTCTGGTAGCCTCTGGTCAGATTAAAAGCAGTTCTGCACAGCGTATAAAAAGATGGATTCACACGTTTCTTCATCAAATCCACGATACTTTTATAATTTTTCGGTCGAAGAGGCATGATATAACCATACAGATCACTTTTCGCCGGCACAATCAGCTCCATAGGCCAGAGAAAACTTTCATCTGGTGAACCTTTGGCAATGATTGTTTCCAGAATCTTTTTCTGACGCTCAGTAGCACTACCCTTAAAGTACCATTTCAGTGCATAATGATTACCGCTACATTTCACATCATAGACTTCTCCCTGCCCACCGGCTCCCAGGAGACTGACTACCTCATATTTGTTTCCACTCTCTGAAGTGAGAATTGTTCCATTTTTTAATTGTCCTTCCATTATGGTATCTGCCTCCTTTGTTTGATCAACTGCAATACCTGATTTACTACACTTCCATCCGCCACGATCATGCAATAGGATTTATTTCCAAACTGCATCTCGCAGGCATTGCTGTATGGAGTAATTGCGGTCAGATAACGATAAGTCTTGTCAAATCCCCATTCCGTTGCCTGAAACACAATCCTCTGATTCGTTATGTATAGAATTCCCCGGTGCTGCACAAGTTCTGTATGCTCGACCGTTCTTCCTCTTCCGGAACTCCATCTGGTTCCCTCAAATAATCCTGGGGCACTTCCTCCCACATGACGGAACTCTTTCACTGTTTTCTGCTCCATATTGATTGCCTTATCAATAAAGTGAATCTTTTCTCCACGTTTCAGGAACAGTTTGTCTGTGTTTAAAATTGGAAGTCTGCCTGCAATAATCTCCTGCCTTGCTGCATCCGGCAAAATCGTCGTCACCGTAGGAATCTGGTTCCGATTTCCAAATAGTGCATCAAAAAGTCCCATCCTCTCACCTCTTTACCCAGTCAATATACCGTAAATCTTCTCTTTCGTTGTCGCATAGCAGGCGACAATCTGAAACTCATGCTATACCAGCTGATATTTAAATTTGTTCTTTCTTGCATATTTTTCTGCATAAGACCCAAAAGAACATTGAATAATAAACTGCTTGTCTGTATTGGTAAATGCGTCCTGCCCGATCTGCTTTACACTGTCCGGAATTACAATGAAATCCAAAGAACTACAGCCGAAAAACGCACGTTCACCAATTGCTCCCAGTTTTTCATGTAACTCCACTTTTTTCAGACTCGTACAGCCTTCAAACATACGATCCGGGATTCTTCCTATATTCTCTGGAATCGTCACATGCTCCATTGACTGACAATCTGCCACCAGTCCATCGCCTAACCAGAACACACTCTTCGGAATCTCGATGGTCCGCAAGCCTGTTCCTTTCAATGCAGCGTCTCCGATTGTCTTCAATGCCATCGGCAATGAGATTGATTTGAGACTACTGCAGTTTTCAAAGGCTGAATCCTCAATTTCTTCGATACTGATCGGCAATACCACCTGATGCAATTTGTTACAACCAGAAAAAGCATTCCGTCCAATATACGCTATTCCTTCTGTCAGAATGGCTTCTTCGGTCGGAGAATTGCTGAAGCTATCATCTGCAATCTCCACTACCGGCGTATTCCCAGATCTGTTCTGGAAAATAATCGTCTTATTCTTATCCCCACGGAATCCAGTTACTGCAAGACCTTTTCCCCTGCGGCTTTTTTCATAGATAAAAAGATCTCCATAAGATTTACTTGAAGATGACTGTTCTCCCTGAATCGCCGGTCCGCTTCCCTGCTTCTGAATGGAAATGTCACAGGCTTTTCCCAGCACTTTTCCCCCATAGCAGGAACACCACACCGATACAATCCAATCTGCATTGACACGGCTCATACCAAAATCGTCCATAAGCTGCTTCACATAGCGAAAAGCAAAGGTATTATTGATATGGGATGCACTCTGAATATCCTGTGCAATTCCCATGTTATATGCCATCAACAGTAAATTGACATTCTTCGCCTGATCTGGAAATAAGTCCTTTACCAATGCAGTAAATTTCTTTCTATCGTCCAGAGATGCCTGGTGTTGCCGCAGCATCTCTTCAAAATCCTGTTCAAAAATAACCCATCACCTTCTTATCTGCTATTGTGCTATATTCAAGTCCTATTCCACACCAAGTGCTTTAAATACTGCTTCTTCTGCGGAGGAATAGAAAATCAGGCTAAACGCCCCCACCAGATCAGATGGTACAGTTCCCAGATCTCCTGCAGATGTAATTGGCAGTAAAACTTTCTTCGCTCCACTGTCCAAGCATACCTGCAACGTACTTGCCAGCTCATCCACTTTAATCAAAGTGCCACCGATACTGATTTCACCTAAAATTGCAAGGCTGTTCAATGGTGTCTTTCCAAGTGCTGCGGAACAGATTGCAATTAACGTCGGCAATGCCAGATTTCCTGTCATTCCAATGCCCTGCATATCCTGATAATTGATAATATAGTCCTTTGTAGTGGTACTGATCTGACCGGAAATTCGGTTTCCATTGGCTTTCAGATAATTAAACGCTGTGTTGGTTGCTTCTTTCGGTTCTTTTCCTGAACCAATGCCCGTACAGGTCAGCTTTCCATTACCAGGCATCATCTGTGTTTCCAGCATATAGCATCCGATCATACCTGTCTTTGATTTTGAAACAGTATAAACCGATCCTGGTTTTCCCATACCTTCCGGGATCAGCTTGCCGCCGCCCTGCTCTGGAACTGAAACATAATGCTCTTCAAAACTGTCATTATCTGTATAAGAGAAATTCACATCATAGAACTCCATGCCGCCAATCTTCTTCAACTGTTCTTTGACTCTGCGGCGAAGTTCCAGTGAAATCTCCACAATCTCACGTAATTCTTCTTTTGTTACCTCTCCATCTGGATACAGCAGTTTCGTAAATCCAGAAATCATCTTACGAACCGCAATGGTATCACGCTGGTTCAGGTTATTTCCAAGACGGAAATACTTGTCCATCAGATCACTATAGCTGTCCTTACGAAGTTCACGCATGAACTCTGACAGATAATCTGTGATAAATCCATAATCGTTCGTAAAGGAATCCGGTCTATATTTCGGAATCTCCCAACCAGGAATATAGCAATGCATACGATCCAGAAACGCTGTGTCAGTACCCATTTCCGGTGGGAATGGATCAAATAAGCTGGATGTCTTCAAAAGTGTATCCACACTCTGATTGATATTTCCTACAAATACCATGGAAGCCTTTGCCTGGATTTCTGCTTTTCCTCGCGAAAATGCTCCGGATGCCATGTAACCTTTCATAATCTGGATACCATCTTTATCTTTGAACTTAATACCAGCGACCTCATCAAAAGCCACACAGTCCCACATACCTACAAGACCTACTGTATGGTTAGACATGTTGTAGAAAAGGTTGGCAACCGTTGTCTGTCCTCCTGCAACCAGAATACTATTCGGAGAAATCTGTTCATATATGTAAGATTTACCAGTAGAACGTGGTCCCAACTCGCAAAGGTTAAAGTTATTCTCTACCAATGGAATCATACGTGCAATCAACAGCCATTTTGCTCTCTCACTAAAACTTTCCGGCTCCAATCCTGTAGAGCGAAGCAGGATATCCATCCATTCCTCTTTTGTAAATGCTTTTCTTCCATTTCTTACTTCATCCATGTCTACATGTGGCATCTGGATTGGTGTCAGTTTACGGATACGGATTGGCTGTGTATTCTTCTTATCTTCTTCAATAAACTCATACTCCATCTGCAGGATACACCAGATACCACCACAGAGCAGTCTGTCATAATCTTTCACATAATCCGGGTGAATCGGAATTCCTTTCACACCAAGATTCGAGAATGTAGCTTCATAGCGATCTTCCTTTGTATTCAGTACAACCGTAATACGGTCAATTACTGTATAGCTGCCTCTTTCACGCAAAAGAGAGAGAATCTTCTGTGCCTCATCCGGGCGCACATAATTATCTCTCAAAATACGCTTTACGTTCTCTACACCTTCTTCAATGATCTCTTCATCATCGGAATTACAATATTGTCCGAGAAGATATTCCAGTACATAGACTGGAACATTAGCTCCCTCACGGATAGATTTTGTTAAATCCTTTCGTACAATACGGCCTTCATAGTACTGACGGAGTTTTTGCTTTATTTCTTCTCGCTTGTCTTCCGTTGCATTTTCCTGTGTATTACTAAATTCATCCATTTTCGCTTTTCCTTCCATCCCTTAATACATATATCGTATTTTTATAAGCACCCTGCCGTTCAAGAATTCCTATATTGACCATTTCTCCTAAAACAGCCCTCGCTCGTCTTTGCTTTACTTGCAACAATTCTTCTGCCTGTCGCGATGTAATTTTTCCTTTTTCTTTTGTAAATTGAAAAATTATACTTTGCTGTTCCGTTAAATTATTTATCGGCGCTTTATCGGCACTTATCGGCATTTTATCGGCACTTTTAGTATCAATTGCATTACTACTTCGATTTTCTACACCATAGTCAAATGAATAATCATCATCTAAGGGTACAATAATCCGAAATACATCATCTTCTACAAACTGAGGATCTTTTCCTGAATAATACTTACTATATTTGAATAATTTTCTTACACCAGATCCAAGCTGATCAGCATAACCAATATTTCTGAAAAATGCTGCTATAACTGGATTCTTTGGATTTGGTTCCAAATTATCAACCGTAATAAAACCTTCCTGCGTTGCACGGTTTGCATTTTCTACATACATTCGATTTTTTTCAATTACAAACTTTGCTGTATAACTACTGGTAAACTCACGATGCATTAATGTATTGCTAACCATTTCTCGTACAATAGTATTTCTAAGACTTTTATTTACGGTATCTTCTAAGAAAAATTTGTCTGGCAAATTTTTTCTTCCAAAATCAAGAAGTTGGCTATAACTTTCAATTAAATTTGTCTTAACAATTTCCCGATCATCGTAACGATCTACATTAACTTTTCTTACAAGTGCATCTGTCACATATGTTGGTGCGACATTTAAAATCACATCGTCTTTTCCTAAAAGCATGATCGCTGCAAGATTATAACCTTCTTCACCGGTAACTATATCCCGTCCATACAAACCAGCACTTTTTAGCAGTTCCTGATCATCCATTCCCGCCCAAGGATGTTGTCCGCCAGCATGATTTTTTGCCATAATACGAATTTTAGGCAACAGGTCTAATCTCAAATCTTCCATTCTTGCATATGGATAAATCTTCTTTTCTGTAAAAATATTCTGCTTTCGAATATACATCTGCGCAATTGTACCAGTAGAAGTTACCTTTACATCCGCATCATCCACACGGTCATAGATTATCTTCTTGTAGCTGTGTACTTCTGCACTTGGTGGAATATGAACATGAATAATTGTCCGCTTCCCATCATATTTAATAATCTCAGGCACCAGATATATTGTTGGCGAAAACAATACGGGATTACTGATAACCTTTATAAAATTTTTTACCATATCCGTAGCTGCCTTTTCCGGTACACCAACTACTGTTCCATCATCCAGTATACCCAGAAAAAGATCACCACCAAATCTGTTCAAAAATGAACATACTGTTTCATACGTATCATTTTCAATTCCGTTACCACAGCGTTTGAATTCTACCGCTACGGTTTCTCCGATTGTAAGAATGGATTGTAATTCATTTAAGTCCATCTGGGATACCTCCATACAGTATAATAGCTACTTACTCTTTATAAAAAATAGGTTTATTTATCATTCCTTTATATTTACAATTTTCCTTGTATTTTTCAAGTTTCTTATAATACTTATTCGCCAAATAATGCAATTGAAGAATGTTATCAAAAATATTTTTCTGTACATCATCGCCAATTTGATTTAATCCATAATAACATTCCGGCCTGATATCTGAAATGTCCATATTTTTACTTAAATCAAATATTGTATGCAAAACACTTTCAGTTACTAAATAATTCAATTGAAACATCAATTCTGCGTCTTCTTGAACTACTGGCATCATTAATAAATTAGATGCCAATTCAAACACTACATTCCAACTACTGATTATACTTTCACAATACGTCAACGTTCTGCCATCAAATGCGCTTACATTAGAATGCTCTTTCAAATTTACTTTTTTTATATAGCTTTCTAAAAAATTTGGTTCATAGAACTCTTCCAACCGCATTGTTTTTTCAGGTTCAACTTTTGTATTTTCTGCCGCATTATACATTGTAATAGCAATATCATCCAGTCTAACTAATAATAATTGTAATCGTCTATATGCAATAATCTGCGATGGTCTTTTTTCATAATCTCTAAGCAATGATGGGACAAACTCAATTGGAAAATAAAATATATATGCTGCAATAATACTCATAACAATACTAGAAATAACTTGATTATTCGGATATAATCTCCAAATAACACTCGCGCAAACGCTAATAATTGTTCCCCCGGCCAATACCTTCCATTTCATAATTTTCTCCTAAAATCCGAAATCATCTGCTAATGCAATATCTACAACTATCTGGTGTCTGAGAACTTCTATATCATTCTTATCGTCATAAGCAACCAGGTAGTATTTCTGTGATTTATCGTATTTCTTGTTCTTAAAGTTAAAGCGGAGTCTGAACATACGCTTCGTCGTATCTTTATCTTTCTTATCTGCAATAACAATATTCTCATTAGAAATCTTCTCGTTATTATCAGAAATGAAATATACTCGATAGCTTGTTTCTTTTACAACATCGCTTACTGGTTCTGTCTGAACAAAATCCAGTGTCGTGATAAGGTTTGTAATCTTTGAAGTCAAACTTACAAGGGCAATCTCTGCAAGGCTTGTTTCCTTTTTACCCTTATCTACTTTCACATCAATCATTGGCACAAGCATTTCCTGCGGAGAACAGCCACCATGAACATAGTTCTGTCCTGCTCCTGCCACCTTGAAAATATCTGAAGCAAGCGGGAATGATACAATACGCTCATCATCATTGCCAAGTACCTTACCAACCGTTGTATGGCAAACTCCGTCTGCCTTGATTTCTTCGGCAGATATGGAATAACGCTGTCCAACACTGTTTGATTTTGAAGCAGCTCCGGCAATCTTATCTGTTGCCTGAATTTTATCTCTCTTATAAATAAATCCGTGGTCTGCCGTCACAATAAAATGATAAGTATTTGCCTGCGATGCAATTCTCTTTATCAAAGTATAAATTTCTTCGATTGCTTCTTCGCAAGCGGTAAACACTTCATTCTCAGAAGCCGCTTTATCTCCACGGGCATCTATCTGATTATGATAAATATACACAACGTCCTGTCCGGTAAAGATAGAACGAAGGTCTGCCTGCTTCATTGTTTTCATTGAATCGAACTGAACACACTTACTGCTTACTTTATACTCTTTCAGAATAGCTTCCCTCTGCTCCGTGGAACTGCACGCTTTTCCGTCTACCAGTACATCATAAGATGAATTATATTCAATCATCTTATGTGGAAGTAATGAAGTCATACCTAACGGTGTATAAGATGGAAGAACGCCTTGCATTGCTCCGATAGAAGCATTGCACTTCTCATCTGCCTGCATTTTTTCAAACAGCGTATGTGCAACCTCATAACGAAGTGCATCGGATATAATAACTACTACTCTATCCTTTGAGTAATTGATGTGCCTTACAAAGAAATCTCTCTGCAACGTAAGTCCTGTTTCTCCATTTGAGTCTGCAAGCTCATTGTTCCAGTTCACTGTAATCCGGTTCAAATACTCATTTGTATAAATATTCTCAACCAGTTCCCTGATTTTTTCAAACTGTGTAGTATCTTCCAATTTATCAAAGTAAAAATAGAAGTATCTATAATAACGGTCAATCTTATAAGTTGACTCTGTATATTCCTTAACCAAGTTTTTGATACCGCTGACTGGCTGATACTTACCTTCAGCAGTCATATCAAACGCATTCTGAAGAATGAAATACTCGCTGCGGAAATTCTTTCCAAAATGTTGCTTCCTGCGTTCTACACAAAGTTCCGGAATCGTCTTTCCATTCAGCTTTGCTCCTATATCCTCATTCTCAAGTCTGCCGATAATCCAACTAATGAGAAGTTCATCAATACCTGCAAAGATATTGCAATCTACAAGTGTTTCCACCTCCATCTTCTCAAGATAATTTTTACCGTTGATTGCATTATAGATACTCTCTGAAATCTCATCAAAACGAGTACCATACAGATAGCTGTTCATCAGGTTATCCATAAATACAATGATATTACCGGATTTATAAGAAATAAATGGTTTCCAAGCCTGCGGCATATCCGTATGAATACTCTTAGCCGCATAAGTAACAAACATCGTGATAACGAGTTTTTCAAGTGTTGGCTTCGGGTCATTATATCCAAATGCCACATCTGCCTGCTGCCAGAATGCAGAAAGCAAATCGTACTTTTCAAACTCTGTCAGATACTTGTTATCCTGCAAGCCATCGTCTGTCAAAATTGAACGCAGCACTTCTTCAAAAGAAGCGGTCTTATCCTTGCAAAGTACGCTCATCAAAGCAACTTCTATCGTACTTCTGTTGAAATTCTCTATTTCCAAATCATAGAATTTCTGTGTTCTGTCTTTGTTCGCAAAGAATTTAATATAATGCTGAATAACAGGCTTGTACCGTTCATCAATTCCTAAATCAAGCGTAAGCAAAGAAGCACGGTCGGCAAAAAATTCTTTGGAATAACGGATTGTATCTGCAAGATGATTGTCCCTTATGCTCGGTTTCGCAAACGGAGCATATACAAGGTAATTGGTTGTCGTATCCTCTCGTTCCAAGAAGTATTTGATGTAGAACTGGTTGTCCGGCTCAAGATGCAGAACCTTTGCATTTTCCAGTTCAATGCTGTCAATATCCTCCTGAAACTCCGCATTGGCATCATACCAAAACACAAGTTTACGGACATCACTTGCAAACTCACTATTTAATTTGTCTGTAATCTGTTTTAAGTTTAGTTCTGCCATAGTATCTCCTACTTTACTCCTGTACACATTATATCTTGCCCCGTAATCTCTGCGGCTAATTCATCAATGAATTGGTCTAACGCCAATGTTAAAAATTCATGCAACAACCAATTCTCTTTTGAATTTAATAAATGTGCCATTTGCTCAGGTTTGTACCGAACAATTTCACTAACCCTATGCATAGCTGCCATAATAATTAACATACTATTAAGATTCATAACCTCTGGATGATTCAATGCCGTTCTTTTCAAATACCACAATTTCTTGCTCGAACGAATATATTGAAACTCTCGCCTTAATTCATCATTCTCGTTTTTAAACTCTGATGATAAACTATCTTGGTTTCTTTTTGCCCCATTTACACTTTGTAACACAAAATTGTTATCATCGGAAATCTTAAATTTTGAAGATATACTGTTTACATATACAACTGGAATAGAAACCGGTGCAACTCCAAACAAAGAATGGTCTACTTCAAATTTTAAGTATAGGTTGCTATCATTTCCCTTGTAGTAGCACGGAGCTTGTGCTGTTTTAACAGGTATAAATAATTCAGGTACTCTTGCTCCTCTTGGGGTGTTATATGTAGTTATATAGGCACGATGAATAAACGCTAAATTATATAATAATTTCTTCAATGTAACTGTATTTGGTTTTCCGCCTGCCCAAATAGTATCAAAGTTCTGCTCAAGCATTCTTCCAAACAAGACAAAAACACCTTTATTTTGATGTCCCACATGTATAGTTGAAAGTTCATTTCCAGAAATAGCAGTATTTTCAAATAGTCCATGTCGTGAAAAATGTTCTACAAAATCCTCAATGTAATCGCATTTAAACGCTAGAAATGCTTTCACCGCATTTAGCATTGAATAATATGATACTAACGGAACTGATTCCATTGGCAATGTTTTTGCTGCTTTATAAAATGACATTGCTTGTTTCCAATAAAACGAATAGTGATATTTCTTTTCGTCGCCATATTTTATTTTCGATACAGTTGGATTACGATATTTCATCGCTTTTTTGTGGCTTGAAAAATAAAAATCAATATATGTAAAAATATCATCTGTTAAAACCGTATGGCTACTAAAATCTGGCGATGTATAACTTTTCCCTATCTGAAGTTTACGGTTCTTATATTGATAAGGTACATCATCAACCTTAATAGAAATTCTTTTTGGCATACTATTTCCTCATTAAATCTTCGCTAAAATCTGCATTTTCTTTCCATCAGCAGTCTGTACTTTTTCGTAATTGACTTTTACGCCGTCGTCAAGGTCGATGTCGATACGTGAAAGAGCCAAATGAGCGATTTTAGCATCATAATCTTTGGTTTCCTTAATCTGTTTCTGGAGCTTTTCTTTACGCTTTGTAGCATTGGAAATTTCCTTGTTGTCGTGGCTATTGTCGATGATTTCCTGCATACGGGTAATCTCTTTTTCATACACACGCTGAATACGATGCAGGTACTCAACTCGAACATTACCAATGGTGTCTGCGTTCCAACGGTGCATATAAACAAGAGCCTTAAATCCATTCTGCTTACCACTATCAAAAAGCCAATAAATCGGGCGTTTCTGATAAGTCTTAATATGGTCTTTGATGAAATCTGTCAAGAAATAATTTCTGATTACTTCACGGCTTGTCTTTCCTTTATTACCAAGGGCATTCGCAATAAAATCAAGGTTTTCTTCAAGCGTATCTTCTCCGTAAACCTTTTTCAGCCATGCACAAAACAGACCGACAATATCATCTTCAAAATATTCCTCGTCCGTAATTGGAATGCAATTATCTGCATCAGGTTCAAATGATAATTCTGTTGCAGTTTTCCAATCATCAGTATCATGGAATTTAGGATAATGATAATCCGCAAAAGATATACCGGCATAACTGCCTTCTATTGCTTCGCCATTTTTGTCTAATGCAGCTTGCCCTTTATACTTCCAATAAACATCATCGAAGTTTCCGCCTGCATATACAATTCCCTCACGTTCAAGAGAATAACGACCAAACATACAACCCACTGCATAAGAAATTAAGCTTTTAATATCCCTCTGCAAATCGGCTTTACGAACAGTGACATCTTTATCTTCTACTTCCGGTGTCAATTCGTCCTGCAATCCATAAATATCAATAAAAGTGCGATTAAGTTTCTCTTCATTTGCTTTAAGCTGATTGAAACGTTCAGCACATTCTTTTGACCATAATTCAAAAGCCGTTAATGTTTTATTAGTAGAATAAGAAACTAACGGATGCTTTTTAAAATCCCAAGATGCTTCAAATGCGTCCCAATCTTGTTGACTCCAAGCAATAGATTTTTGGGTTAAATAAATTATTTCCTGACTATCTATCTCAGAAAAAATTATAGGTATATTTGAAACAGAGCCAACTGTTGTAGTAATTGTTGGGTTAAGGCAATTCATAATGATAGGTGGTATCTTTCCACATAAAAGTCCTAAACAATACAATTGCATTTCATCATTATTGAAAAACATCATATTTCCCGCCGTTTCAAATATATATCCTTTGGGTACATAGCGCATTCCTAAATATGATGAACTAATTGTCGACCACGAAATACCTTCTGAAAAATAGTACTGTGGACTTCTTATTGAAGCTTTACCAGTTGCCTTTATTTCTTCTCCGTTATTCTCCCAATTGATAACATACTCATTATTTCCGTACCATTTTCTAAAAGAACCGCCTTTTTGTAATGGTATCCATTTTGCCTTTTCATGACTAAAGAGCGAACTTTTTCCTACTGATACTTCATACCATAATCGTAAAAATCTATCATTTTTTCCTGTATCTAAACCTTTTTTTACAGCAGCAATATCAGATAATAATTTTCCCGAATCAAATGTCTTTATGATATTTTCTCCAACCCAATATGCAATCGAACAGCCAGGTATTTTGAAAAAATTACACTGTTCTGCTTCATAAAAATATTCACAGCCCTTGTTTTCAATTGCTTCCAAAACTTTTTGTTTTTGAACTTCCATTCCGCCTTTAAAATCAGACAGTCTGAAGCACAATGCCTTTTCTGTTGCTTTACCATTCTTTAAAACAAATGAACATATTGGCACTGTTGCTTCTTCAAATGCAGAGTATTCCATCTGCACCAAAGTAGTAATCGCCTTTGTATCGATGATATATGTTCTCAAAGCTTCATACGTTTTAATAAACATCCAAACAAACGGTGTCATAAATGCAGAATATCCATCTACTTTGCAATAATCAAAATTACGATAAATAAATACGCTAAACAAATCGCCAGAATACGCCTTATAATTATCAACAACAAATTTCTTTAACTGTCCTTCCAACTTATTCATGTATGGCGGATTGGTACAAACAACCGCATACTTATTGCTCATAATCTCAGCTTGTTTTGTAAGCTGTAACATCTGCGGAAGTGTATCATTCAACCAAGCTGTTGAAAAAAGGTCTATCTGTCCTGCACTGCTATCAATATTATTTAAATATGTAACAAATCCATTGTAGTCTTTCTTTTCAATCGTCTGTAATGTACCGATTTCCTGTGCATCCCTATATGCTTCAACTAAATATTCCCCAATCTTGTTCTGTTCACTATCCGTTGTTAAGCTATCACAAGAAAATTTATCAATGAAGTTACTTTCCTCAACAACTGAAAGATTATTGGATATACCTTTTGTTAATGCACGGCGATTATAACTACGTGCTTTCATCATTACCGCAAAATACGCCAACTGATACGCACGCTTATCAATATCCATACCGAAAAGGTTATTTTCCACAATACTTAATACTGCGTCTCTGTCGGAATATCCCACTTCACGGTAAATTTCCATAAGCACATCAAATGCATAAACAAGAATATGTCCACTACCCATACAAGGGTCGAAAAAGGTTAAATCAGTCGGATTGATTTTTTCATCAACATACTGAATTTCCCCATTTTTAGGTGTAACGAAAAATTCCAGTTTTTCTGCTAACTTACTCTGTGGATTTCTTTCAATCCAATATCTTCCCAAAGAGTTGTCCACCATATAACGAACAACCCAATCTGTTGTAAACAGCTGTGTTGCCGCTGGAATATCCGCTTTCTTTACTGTTCCTTTATAGATATTTACAATCTCGTCGTGCTTCTTTGAAATATAATACTGATACAACCAGCCAATAATCTCAACCTGACCATCAGCTTTAATTTTTCCGTCATCAGTGTACATTTCATCGTTAATACGAAAATCGACATCTTCAATATCATTGATAAGATGATGAATAATACCTTCTGGGTCTGTAAACGAAATTGTAAGAAGTAATTCCGAATAATCATCGGTCTTTTCAAACAGTTCCGGTAAAATATCGTGAAGTTTATTGCACTGCTTAATAAAGAGCATACGGAATAATTCGTCCAGTTTATTATCATCTTTTAACTGGATAATTCTGTCCTGCTCATAAGATGTAAATTCCAAATCAGTATCAAGCGGTGTAGTTACTAAATCAGGCTCTTTTTTTGCCTTATTCTCAGAAGAAAGTACACGAACACCGAAAGGCAAATAATCATTGACTTCCATAAAACGAATCGCAATCAAACGGTTGAACCAAGTATATGCTACTTCTTCAATCACATTTTCAAACGCTTCTTGATAACTTTTATAGCTGCGTTCTTTTGTCTGAATTGCTTTTACAAGAGCATCTCTCTGCTTAATTTCAACACCGGAGATTTTCATATAATCCTTTGTACCTACATCATAGAAATACATATCACTTGTTGATTGCGGTAATTTCTCTGCGATTCCATTCGCTGTAATACCAACTGTTCCGGCTTTATATTTAATATCTTCAATGAGCTTTTCTCTCGCCCACTCTGCAAATTTTCTTATTGCTGTTTTGTTCATCTTGCTCCTCCCAAAATACACTTTATACCTTCTCTACTTCGTAAATTCGTACTATTTTATCAATTCTCTCTTTTAGCTCCTCAATAATAGCCTGACTGGTATAAATGATTTCTTCTCGCAATTCATATTTTTGTTTGATTTTTTCATTATCATTGTATTTCTTGAAAAAATCATAATGATAAGCCATATATTCTTCAGGAAGCATCTGCATTTCAATTACTGGCGCTCGATTTTTATATTGTTCCCCATTTATAATTATGTTCAATGCAGATGCATATATATTTTTTAATTGACCGTAAATCGGTTCAAACAACCCGTTTTCATAGTCAATACATACTTCATCAGAATACATTCCCTCATTACTTAATAAGCTTCTAATATTTTTTTCATCAGCTAATTCTCCAATTATTTTTACAGGTTCTGCAATCTCTTCTTCCTCCCACTCATTGCCCTCTCTATCACTGTGATAACTTATTCCCTCAACAATACTTCCATATATTATTTTATAACCATCTGTAAATATATCCACGATTATACTACGGGCAATTCGTACCGGATTTATATTATTATAATTTTCTATCAGCTGATATAAATCATTGCACTTTTTCTGTAATTCATCAGATAATCCAAATTTGTAATCATCATTTGATATTTCTTTTAAAAGCTCAATTTTTATTATTTCTTGAATATTCCAATCAAATTGAGAATATTTTTTTAATTCATTTATCAATGGTTGATATATCTCATTTTTTCTCTCAATTGCAGTTGAAGATTCTTTCTTCCCTTTTATTATTCCTGTAAACCAGCCACCTATACCACCTATAGCAAGTAAGATAGCTCCCGAAATAATATCGCCCAATATTGTATTCCAATCCATATCATTACCTTTTAGAACTCAATGTTGATAATTGTATCTTCTTCCAACATATTCATCAGTTTCTTCTCAAGTTCCACAATGTACTTTTTAACATCTGCTTCATTCTCAAGCTGCCAAGTTGCCGCATTGTTGATAGATTTAATGCTAATCACTTTCTTTCTCTTTACCTTTGGAGCAGGTGTAAGTGGAGCACTTGTTTCTTCACCATAGTTACCAGTTTCTGCAACGTGAGCAGGCTGTTCTGCTGCAATGATTTTCGCTTCTTCTTTTTCAATCTCATTTAAGCAGCGGACTTTGAGTGCGTCTGCTTCCACTTTGATATTTTGCAGTGTAGCCACATTGTTACAACTCATTGCCTTGTCGCTGATCTCTTTGAACAGATCTTCATACTTATCTGCCAGTTTATCGTGACATTTCTTGTCTTGCAATTCTTCAAAGACACGCTGTCTTGCTTCCTGAATAGCAATATCTATCGGCTTTTGCATTTCGTTGAGAAGTCCACTGTAAAGATTAATAAACTTGTCCAGTAAATCTGGCATTTTGAAGATTTCTGAATAAGGAATATCTTTCTTCAAAATGGACTTGATATCCGCAACAACGGATTCTATCTCACTATTTACAATGAATGTCTTACTGTCATCGTAAATCTTCATCAGCTTCAGCGCTTTATCAAATATGCCCTTCTGTTCTCCTGCAAAGAACTTCTTAACAGGCTCATAATCCTCAGCAAAATCAAGGAAATCATCTTTCTTATGGTCGATTCCTGCAAAAAACTCATTGGAATATTTCATTTGCAGAACATCAGCCATCAGCTTTTTACCGGAAGCAATCAACTGTTTGCCCGGATATGCAGGCTTTGTCGCATAGTGAATATCCAATTTTTCAAGGTCATTCTTCAGATTTGATGTGTAACCAAGGAAGCTTTTCATAATCACATCGTCATCATCACTTGCCGAAGTAACATTAAACAGTTCTTTCATTACTGTACGGACAGACTTCTTCTGCTTTTCATTTGCTTTTACACGCTTTTCAGTCATCAGTTTTTCATTAAATTCTTTGCGTGTCAGATAACGGATAATTTCTTCCGGAGTCTTTGAAAGCAATGTAACTGCATCGTTATTAACAAACATTGCAATTTCGCCATCTTTAAACAACTTAGCAACAAGCCACTGAACATCAGCTTCTACAAATCCATACGGTGCTTTCAAGAAGCGTTCCAGAATGGACTTCATAGAAGTTTTCATGTGACGTTGTGTATTCAAAGCAATATAGTCATTCACATCGTGCAAAGCCAATTCATTCTTTGCTGTATTTGTACCTGCAAGAGTAAGCTGCTGTCCATTATTCTTGAACAGTGTGCGAATGTCCGACTCACTCATTGCCGTATCAATATAAGACAACTTATGATAAACTGTGGAAACCAACTTACCGAGTGCTTCATTTATCTTAGAAGCAATTTCCTTTGCTCCACTCTGAATTTTATCGCCATTCACATAGATTTCTGCATTCTTCAAACTTTCTGAAAGGAACAGCTTTGCGGCACCGTTTCTCTCACGCATTTCCACTTTCTTAGCTTCCTTAATGCTTTCAAACTGTGTAACTGTATTTGTTGCATCAAAGCGGATAAATTTTTCTATCTGCAAAGCAGAACGGATTTCATCAAGAAATGTTCTGTCGTCAGGTAATACTACAAGTACGCAACTTGATTGACCGGACAGAATTCTCATTGTTGTTTCATCTGCTCGCTCATCACTGTTCGGAGTAAGGATTTTCAATGTGATGTCATTATTCTGATTCGCCTTATATGGCTTATCATCAATAACCTGATTGAAAGCAAACGCATATCTTCCGTTGAATGCCGGATAGCGATACTTCTTTTCATCATAAAGACCGTCAAAAATCATCTCAGATACCTTTGCAATGACTTCTCCGGAATCCACGTTCTGTGATTCAATCGCTCTGTTGATTTCCTGCTCCTCATCTGTCAGGAATACATAAATATCCCCGTTCTTCTGAACCAACGTCTGACGAACAAGGCGTTTTAATGCGTCCTCTACCTGCTGTGCAAGTGCCATACGGTCATCATTTACATTTGATACCATAAGACTTGTGATATTCTCAATATTTGCCTTGATTTCCTTAACGTACTTAATCATAAAGAGCGTTTTCAGTACATTAACATCGAAACATTCTTTTTCGTGATTTGGATTCAGATACTCATTATCTAAGGCACGGGAAATAACACCCTTGTGAGAATGGTCAAGGAATTGCTCAAGGGCGTCATAGAACATATTAAATGGCACAATCGTTCCCGGCTCATCGTTCATAACTTTTACGGCAGATTCTTTAAACAATGCAAGCATAGAACGCTCGCCTTCTGCCAGATGCTTACCAGATGCACCGTGAGTACGAATGGAAGTCAGCACACTTCCAAGTAAATTAAACTGATATGGAATAAACGGATAGATGTCCGCAAAATTTTCTCTGTCTGAATATAATTTCTTTTCAACACCATCATTGAACAAAATCAGGTTCTTAATGACTGTCACCTTATCATCATAAAGCAGTGTAAGTGTCTGTTTTCCTGCTTCGTTCTTTTCAAGGATTCTCTTTTTGATAACCTCATCTACATTGGCAGATGAAAGAGAAAGTCTGGTATCAAAACGTCCCTGAATTTTCGAGAAGTCATTTCCTTTTGTTTTTGTAATCGAATCAATATCCTGCTGACTTGTTACGATAATCCAAGCCTTACCGCCGCAAGCAGTACCTAAATCTTCTGTTACAGTCTGAAGATTCAGCATAAGCTTAGAATCATCGCCTATGTACTGTCCAATCTCATCAATCAGGAATACGATATGATGATTGCTTTCTTTTTTGTCAAGATATTTCTTAACAAGTCTGGCGAAATCCTCAACCTTATATGCATATTCTCCGGTAGCTTTCTCGCACCAGTTTCTGCCTGCTTCAACGCTCATAAAGTCAATTTCATCAAGGACTTCTACCACATCGTCCTGAATAAAATCAAAGTCGCTGCGTGATTCTTCCCAAGTTGAACCAAAGCTATCTTCAAATTTTTCTTTGAATAAATCGTACTTTCCTTCTTCCGTCAACTTACGTTCCAAATCTGCAAGGAACGGATTAGAACCACTAAATCCCTGCATTTCATTGAACACATTCTGCAATACGGAAACAATGGCAACCTTAGACTGCTTACCATTCACTTCGCTTTTGGAGTCAATATTGAAAAGGACAACATCAGTTGGAATCGTACCTGCCAGTTTCATATCTGCAAGTACCATCTGGTCAAAGATCTTATTATCATCTACGAAATAGTCAATCGCTTTCTTACCGCCAACTTCTTTATTTTCAAGGAGATAGGATAAAATCTTCAAGAAGTGAGATTTACCACTTCCAAAGAAACCAGAAATCCACACGCCCATCTTGTCCGTGTTTCCGGTAATTCCTCTTTTGTAGCTTGCGAAGAAATCAGAAAAATGTTTCTGAAGTTCCCTTGTCACTACATATTCTTCAAGCTCCTGCTTAATATTTACATCGTCATCTTGTCCAACCTTGATTACGCCTTTAATATCTCTGTTGATAGGCTTTGAAAACATATTCTTGATAATCATATTCCCTCTCCTCTTAATCCACGAGCTTGAATGCTCTGTAATAGTTATCGTCCTTTATCTCTCCAAACAGCACCAGTTCCTGACCGTCATAATTGCCCGGATAAAACAGCACTACCGGAACATTATCTATGACCTGATGTAAATTATTCAGTACCGTATGTGAACGCAATATCGGATAGCACTTTCCAATACCAGTAATAAACACAACCGCTTTCTCCGGCGTATTATCCCTGATATGATTCACTATCAGACTGTCTGATGATGTTATCTTCAACATATTGCTGATGGATTTTGATACTCTCTCAAAGCCTTTTGTCTTTTCAAACTGATAACACTTTTCTAAATATCCTTTTTTGATAAGAATATCAATTATAATATCGTAAAGGTCAAACACTACAACTTTGAAATCATCATCTGAGTTTTCACTTTTTTTCTTGATGTATTCTATCCTCTCACGGATATACAATTCTTTTTCAGCCGGATAATCAAAGATATAATATCCAACCTCATTACCTAACCCTTTGTTCTCTCTAAACGAGGGTTTTTGTATCATTTCTTCTGCTTTATCTAATCGTTCGTCAAGCGACATCATTTAGTCCACCCCCGTAATTGCTTTTATCATTACACTCTCTCCACACGCTTCAAGATAACGTTCTAAAGCAATATCAAGAATTGGTGGCGTTATTGTTTTCTTCTTATCAACAACCGTTAAAAGGTTCGCATCTGTCAAATAGTTAAAATATATCGAGCGAAGCCTGCGTTTTGTACCATCTGTCCAAGCTGCAATATCTTCACTTTGAATTTCTTTATTCTTGAAAAAAATATTTACATCTGCATCTTCGATTACCGGAATACCAAGTATATTTTTTTCACGGTACACTTCAAACATAAATTCAAAGAACAATCGGTCTGACCTGAGAATAGCAATCAAATTGATTACCTTTTGGGTTGCCAAGTCAGAAGTACAAAACAAGTCAATCAATGTCTTATCCAATCTTTTTGCTCTATTCCAAATGTATCCATATATCCTTTTGGCTCGATACTCTTTTGCCGCACCAAAAAGATTTTCGTCTATACACATTTTTTTTATTTCTTCTTCGGACTTTCCATCGTCAATAAGCTTGATGACCTTCTTCATTTCAACAAACCAGAATGATTGGGAAATCAATCCTGCACTATAATTTGGGTATTCCATGTAAAACCTCTCTATTCGCCCTTTTTCTCAGATTCGCATCAACCTGATCATCAGGAATAAAATCTACAACCTCATCGATGGTGCATCTCATACCAAGACAAATCTTTTCAATTACTTCCATAGTAACATTTTCATTATTAGCCAACTTTGTTATTGTATTGCTACTAATCCCCGTCAATGCTCTTAGATCTTTCTTTTTCATATCCCTATCTATTAGCATTTTAAAAAGTTTTTTATAAGATACTGCCATACCTGATACCTCATTATATACGTACTTTTCACTTCCTGTGTTACACATATTATTATAGCATACGATCATTATTTTGGATATTAAAAAATGGCGTTCGAGTGATTTTTCCCTATTATTCAATTTTTTTATTTTTAAATAGTTTACATTCTAACTATTCTTCCAAATACATTTTCAGTGCATTATAACAGTTCAGGGTCTCGTTATCTGCATCATTGAAATTCTGTGAATAGGTCTGCAGACTTCCTGTTGGATCTGTTGCAAGATTCGTCAATGATATATACGCATCATACAATTTTGAGAGCGATTCATAAGCGTCCTTATATTCTTCCGGGGGATTCTTTAATTTCTTCATCAAAGAATTGACAGTATCCTTGTTGTCATTGATATCAGCTATCTGACTGCTGAAACTGCTATCTGAGAACAGATTTTGCAGTGCATCATTAAAATCAGACACATAGTATCCCTTGGGTTTTGTGTATTTATCTGTTTTGCTGTCACTTTTCTCACAAATTGCATTGTACCAAACCTGTTTAATCAGATTGCCGCAGGTTTCAGCATCACTGGCACCAGAAAGCATAGCATATGCTGCCATATTCAGATTGGTACCGTATTCCTCGCTCTGCTTCTGTGCCTCTGCCGCCGCCTTTGTTGCGACATTCTTTTTATGTGTCTGTACTCCAATGGCTGTGATGATTGCCGCAACAATAACTGCTATCGTTGCAATCACAATTATTTTCTTTGATTTTTTTGTTATCTTCACACCGGTTACTTCTACCTGTTGTGGAGTTTTTTCTGTCTCAATAATGTTTTCTATCGGGCAACCACATTTCGGACATGTATCCATTCCTTCTTCCAGTTCTGCCCCGCAGTCAGGACAGTATTTCTTTTCTTCTGGAACCAGAATTGCACCACAATGTACGCATTTTTTCGCCTTATCCGATATTTGTTCGCCGCAATTCGGGCATGTTGTCATAGCCATAATCTTTTTCCTCCGTATTTTTCATTTTCAATTCCATCTCTACCATTTCCAGTAGTTTTTCCAATCTGCTTTTCTTCGACATACGTTTCACAGTCCCTGCGTCATGATATTTTATATACTGGATCACCTCAAAAAAATTCTCTGATGTCAGCTTTTGTTTATGGTATCCTTCTGTACATTTCATTTTCTGTTTTTTGAAATATTGAGATTTATTGGTTCTGTAATTCTCATGAAATAGTTCTTTTACCTTATCTTCCTGCAGATAAACAATCCATCTTGAAAAGGCTGTCCTTACAAATACAGCATTACTACTGACACTATAAGATAATTGGAACCATTTGCAAATTTTTTCTATATTACCTTCCGTAGGTGGAAGCTGTTTTAGATTTTCTCTATTTTTCTTGTTTTTTGCTTTTTGTATACTACTAAATTCCCACTCCAATCGTTTCCAGTTTTGCTTCTTACCACAACACTTACACACTGTATACCCTCTGAAAATCATACTTTTAGGAACTACCACTTTCCTTTCTGCCGACATACTTTGCACATATCGACAGCTCTCTGTGTGTAACCTTCTCGTAGCATCATTTGCAAAACAGTTCTCTGTAGCTGTCACGCCACTATATTGTTGAAAGCATTGATAAAAAAGCTGATAGAGATAATTAGCATCATGTTTCGCATAATGAAGATAATTTGGAACATACTCAACACCAGAACATATCAATGCATTTTCAAATCCAATCTGATTATTACCACTACCGGCAATTACTCCCAAAACGTCTTGTAGAACCACTACTCTGTGCCTTTTTATCGTAATACCATATTTTCTCATATCTCTCAGGAATAACTCATAAGCATCTCTACTCCACACTATTAAATGACAATATTGTGGAAAAGATTGTGCAAACTTTTCAAGTACTGCTTTTTCCTCGTTGCCTTGCATAATATTTGCTAATGGTGTATGCGATAGGATTTCCGTTTTTTTATTAAATAGTTTTGGATCACTTAATCTGATCGCCTTAGAAAATGTTTTTACTTTTTGTATTTGTTTATCAGCAGCTACTACCCCTATCTGAATTGCCTCCCGCCCATCCAGATCAGATGTTCCTGGTGCCTGATTCCACTCTATATCAAGAAACAGATATTCAATTTTTTCGCTTTTAACATCTTCCACTATTTTTTCCCTTCTTTGTATGCCTGAATCTCATCTGCCCAATGATCATCCATAAAATCCATCATTGCATCACTTTCAACAGCTTTTGAAATTGCTCTTCCTACAGCTTTAAAGTTTAATTCAACGCCCTTGGAATCATTTTC
>ENA-OQNN01000666-OQNN01000666.1-human-gut-metagenome-genome-assembly--contig:-NODE-666-length-31756-cov-17.198425_pt1 | contig 31756 bp, 29 predicted proteins | sample MGYA00242624_ERZ504870 | MGnify/ENA primary metagenome ERZ504870 (study PRJEB26092, sample SAMD00036379) | human gut metagenome | host: Homo sapiens | study: EMG produced TPA metagenomics assembly of... | reverse complement strand
ATGTGTTCTCCAGATTGTGGGATAAACAGCTGGTTCCAGACCGGGCTTACCTGATGCGGAGCGTGAAGAATGCCTGCATCAATCTTATAGCCAGAAAGAAGAGAGATGAAAGACTGAAACGGCTTCTCCCTCTTTCGGAAGAGAAATTGACGGAAGAAGAACCTTCTCGTCTAGAAGAGCGATGGCAGGCTGCCGTGGATTGCATCGACCACGACCTGACCGACCAGACTGCTTCCGTCATCCGATTGTGCTATCGGGAAGGAATGTCGTATAAGGATACGGCGGAGGAGCTGGGCATCAGCGTCTCGGCAGTGAACAAGCATATAGTGAAAGGTTTGCGAACGCTCAGAGAAAAGTTGAAAGGAAAATAGCATAACCATGATTCTATTGTCTGAAGACGTCCTTACAATGGAACCCTAAAATGAAGAAAGGAAAAGAAAATGAAACATGAATTATCTGACATAAATCCTCAGAAAATGGATTCTCAGAAATGGGATATGCTCCTCGATCTCCTGGAGCATCCCGAAAAGTATTCCGAAACCCAAAAGGATGAACTTCTGGGCGATAAGGAAGTGAACGAACTCTATCAACAGCTGATAGAGACCCGACAGTCTCTGGATTTCGCCATGTCGAAGGAAAAGATGAAGATGCCTTCGATTGATGCAGAATGGGAGAAGCTGAAAGAAGAAAAGCAGCAGAAAGAAGAGATGAGTCAGAATGCAGAAACCCAGCAAACTGCCAAGCTGTTTTCTCTCTGGAGTCCGATGAGAAAGGTGGCTGCCGTTGCAGCCGTCCTTGTTGTCTCCGGCATCACCTTTGCAGCCATTCATCTGGTAACCCGTTCTCATCAGCCATCAGATAACAGCAATACTGAACTCGTGGCATCCCGAAAGGATTCTATCCAGCAGGTTTCCGCTCCTCAGAAATCCAACTTAGAAGAAAAAACAGATTCTGCAAGTCTTGCCCAGTTTCCATTGGTTTACGAAAACGCTGAACTTCAGAATATCCTGACTCCTATCGCCGAGCATTTCCATCTCCAGGTAACTTATCAGAACGAGTCGGCTCGCCACATCCGTCTCTTCCTGCAACTGGAGAAGAACATGAGTCTGGATGATATCATCGAACTGTTGAATCATTTCGAGAAAGTGAATATTCGTCATGAAGGTCAAACTTTAATCGTGGAATAAGATGAAAAGATTAAGATATATCATACTGCTGGCAGGTCTGATGAGCCTTTCTCTTCAGACCATCTATGCCCAACGCATCACCCGCAGCTTCCGCAACACTTCTATGTCAGAAGCACTCACTATCCTTGCCAAGAGCACCAAGGATTATCGTATCAACTTTATGTATGATGAACTGGAAGATTTCACGGTTACCACAAGTATCGTGAAGCGAACAGCTCCGGATGCCATCCGCCAGATTATGGGCTTCTATCCGATGAAGATGACGATAGATGGCAAAAACATTTTTGTGGAGTGTACGCAGAAGACTCCCACCAAGATGATAGGTCGCATTGTAGATGCGCATCATCGCCCTGTAGATTTCGCCAATGTAGCCCTGCTGAATGTTCGTGATTCTTCATTGATTAATGGCGGTGTGACGAATGAGAACGGTCAGTTCGTGATTCCCTGCGGAGCCAGAAAGGCGATAGTAAGAGTTAGTTGCGTGGGCTATCATACCGCTGTTGATACTTATAATACAGGTAAGATAGGTTCAATTACTCTGAAGGAGGCAACAATGAACCTGCAGAAGGTGATAGTAAAGGCGGTTCGCCCTCGTACCAAGTTGACCCATGGTGGATTCCAGACCCAGGTTCAGGGTACGTTGTTGAGCGATGTAGGTATGGTTTCCGACTTATTGAAACAGATTCCTCGTGTAAGAGTGAACGCCGATGGAGCTTGTAGCGTATTCGGAAAAGGTACTCCTGAGATTTATATCAATGGCAGAAAAGTTACCGATACCAAGGAATTGCAGCATCTCTCTTCTAAGGAGGTGAAAAGTGTGGATGTCATTACCAATCCTGGTGCACAATATAGTGCCGAGGTGGGGTCTGTTATTCGCATACATACCATCAAAAAACAGGGAACGGGTTTGAGTGGCAGTCTCTATTCCAAGTATTCCTTCGCCGAAAAGAATAATTGGATAGAGAATTTAAATCTCAATTATCGTATGGGTGGCTTGGATATCTTTTCGCTCTTGGCATGGAATGATACCTATCGTCATCTTTCTCAAACTACGGAGACCACGATTATGGGTAATCAGCATCAGGTAAACTTGGCGATGCCCTATTCAGGAACGTTGCGTTCCCATAATCCATACGGAAAATGGGGAATGAACTACCAGATAGATGATAACAATTCATTTGGTGTCTTCTATAGTGTCTATAATAATACCTATGAATATTTCAATCTGCAGTCAGACTATGAGGTGAAGGAAGATGGGAAGCATGTAGGCAAAGTGAAGTATGATGACGATGAAAGTAGTACGATTCAAGGTCCTGTTCATGAGGCGGATGCCTACTATGAGGGAAAACTGGGCAAGATGAGTGTGAATCTGAACGCTACCGCTCTTTGGTCTTCTGATAAGACTTTTCAAGATGCCGTAGAAATGAGTGAGGAACTTGGCTCACGTGATGTGAACAGTATAACAAGAAACAAACGCCGCATGTTGGCTGGTAAGTTGGAATTGGGTTATCCTCTTTTTGAAAAAGTAAATCTCAATGTTGGAACAGAATATACCAATAGTCATGTTCATAATTTCTATCAGAACGAACAGGAGTATATCGCCACTTCTGACAGTAGGATAGAAGAGCAAAACTTTGCTGCATTTGCCAATATCGATCTTGCTATAGGCAATCATATTGGCTTACAGGCTGGAGCTAGATATGAGCATGTAAGTCATGACTGCTCTGAACGGGAGATGAGTAGGACATACGATAATGTGTTCCCTACATTCTCTCTTGGTTATCAGAAGGGGAAACTTCAGATGGAGTGGAGTGCATCGATGAAAACTCAGCGTCCTTCTTATGATGTCCTTTCCGGTTTTACCAGATATGACAACCGTTATATTTACGAGGGTGGCAATCCTTCCTTGCTTCCTACCAATATATATAATTTAGGATGGGATGTTCAGTATGGTTGGTTAGGATTTTCTGCCAATTATGGTTATAACAAACATGCCATAACCACTCTTGAAATGCTATATGATACAACCTCAGATATTCTGCTTAGTAAGCCCTATAATATAGATTATTTACAAGTGATGGACTTATCTTTAGTGGCAACTCCTGTGTTTGGTTTCTGGCATCCGATGTGGGAGTTGGATTTTGAACAACAGTTTGTGAATGGTGAGAAGTATGGTTATCATGGTAATCTCCGCAAGCCTCAATTCTCTGTTCGGTTGAACAACTGGTTTTCCTTGAATTACGATTGGTCGGCTAATGTAGATTATTTCATATCTTCATCTCATAGTTCTGGCTTCTCAGAAGTGGGTAGTGTCAGTGCTTTGAATCTTTCTGTCAAGAAGATGTTCCTAAAGAAAAGTCTTAGCATTCAGTTGGAGGCAAACGGTCTCTTCCATGGTCTGAACGATAATCAGAAGTCGTTTGCTACATGTATGTCTATGTTCAAGAAGTGCAAGATGAATTCTCGTTCTTTTGCTCTGACGGTAACTTATAACTTCAATGCCACCAAGAGCAAGTATAAGGGTACGGGTGCTGGTAATGCAGAAAAGAGCAGATTATAGCTTCAATTTAACAGGAATTTTTCCTCTGTTTCTTTGCCATTTCCATCTTTTTCCTTAAATTTGCAGCGGAAATTCTATAATAGATATTTGTAATGGCAATAAGAATGAAGATGAAACAGAAAAAGATAAGAAAGATAGGCATCGTTTCGGCTCTGGGCCTGGTGGTGCTCGTGGTGCTGGGACTGTATGGCGCCAGCAACTATATGCTCAATTATTCGCTCAACTATCCGAAGGAGGAGAGAATGACAGCTGAGCATTGGAAGAATAGGATGAAGAATGAGTGCCCTTGGATGATAGGCTGGATGGACTCTGTGTATCAGCACCATTGCGTGAAGGATACCTTTGTCGTGATGCCGTCGGGTTACAAGGCACATGCCATCTATCTCTATGCACCGAAAACTACGGAAAAGACTGCCGTGGTGGTGCATGGCTATCAGGTGCGCTCCGAGGGAATGCTGCACATCGCCTATCTCTATAATCACGATATGGGGTATAATGTGCTCCTGCCAGATCTGTATGGACACGGAGAGAGCGAGGGCGACCATATCCAGATGGGATGGAAGGATAGATGGGATGTCATCAGATGGTCGGAAATAGCCAATGAGATTTTTAAAGTGAAGAGTGAAGAACAAAGAGTGAAGAATACCCGTCAGGTGATTCACGGCATTTCGATGGGTGCGGCAACCACGATGGCAGTATCGGGAGAGAAGACTCCTGATTACGTGAAGTGCTTTGTGGAGGACTGCGGCTATACCAGCGTATGGGATGAGTTTTCCGCTCAGCTCAAAGACCAGTTTGGCTTGCCTGCCTTCCCGCTGATGAATACCACTTCAGCTCTTTGCCAGCATCGCTACGGCTGGTCGTTTGCCGAGGCGCAGCAGATAGAGCAGGTTCGCAAGAGCACCAAACCGATGCTCTTTATCCATGGCGATAAGGATGCCTTCGTGCCCTACGCCATGCTTCATCCGCTTTATGAGGCAAAGACGAAAGGCAGAAAAGCCATCTTCATCGCCAAAGGTTCCGTTCATGCTATGGCATATCGCGACCATCACGAGGAATACACCCGCATCGTGAAAGATTTTGTTTCTAAAGAAGAATAGACTATTCTCCTATATGTTGTCCCACCACATATCCCGTGGTCCAGGCTGCCTGCAGATTGAAGCCGCCGGTGATGGCATCAATGTCGAGCACTTCGCCGGCAAAGAAGAGGTGAGGGCATACCTTGCTCTCCAGGGTATGCAGGTCGATGTTGCTGAGGCTGATACCGCCGCAGGTAACAAACTCCTCCTTGAAGGCTCCCTTGCCGTTTACCTGATAGAGGTCGTTGGTGAGGGTTTCTATCAGCAGGTTGCAACCCTTCTTTCCCATTTCGCTCCATTTCTTTTCGGGTGCATATCCCATTTTCTGAATCAGGAAGAGCCAGAAGCGGGATGGGAGATTGTAAGGGCGGATGCTAGCTAGCTGCTTTTGCGGGTTGGCGATGATGATGCCCTGGATGTTCTCTTCCACCAGCGAGCGATTGCTCTCGTGTACCCAGTTCACGGAAATTTTGATCTGATAGTTGTTCTCGTGCAGATGGCGGGCTGCATGGGATGAGAGTTTCAGCACGGCAGGACCGCTCATGCCCCAATGGGTGATGAGGAGCGGACCCTCAGCCTTCAGCTTGGTGCCCGGAATGCTGGTATATACAGGTTCTACCACCGTTCCCATCAGATTTTTGAAAGCCTTGTCGGCAATGTTAAAGGTGAAGAGCGATGGGATAGGCTGCTCTATCGCATGTCCTAAATCAGAGAGATGCTTGAAGTTCTCTATCTTCGGATGACCGCCCGTGGTGATGGCTACCCGGTGGAAGGCAATCTGCCTGATTTCGGAAACGGGATGAGAGACAGAAGATGCACCCGATAGATTTCCCTTTCCTTTTGAAATTTTGAAATCCAGGAGCAGGCGCTCATCCTCCAGTTCGGTGATGGCGGTGAGCTGATGATTGCATTGTATCTTCACGCCCAGTCGCTTGGCGGTATTCACCAGGCAGTTAATGATGCTGTGTGAATCCTGCGTTTGCGGAAACACACACTGGTCTTCCTGTGTAACCAGAGGCACGCCGTTCTCCTCAAACCAGTCGAAGGCATGCTGGTAGTCGAATCTCTTGAAGAGTCGCTTCATCAGTTTATGTCCGCGAGGGTACGCCTGTTTCAGGTCGGAAATCTCGTCAAAGGAATTGGTAAGATTGCATCTTCCTCCTCCCGTGATTTCCACCTTGGCGAGAACCTTCGAATTCTTCTCGAAAATCGTGATGTCGGCGTGAGGGAAGTTGCGCTTGGCCTCTATCGCCGCAAAGAATCCTGCGGCACCCCCACCAATAATTGCAATATGTAGTGATTGTGGCATATCGTATTTTTTGGATGATTAGGGTGCAAAGGTAGCATAAAAAGAAGACATGGCAAAATAAAACAACTGATTTTTAAGATAAAAAAGATTGATGCAGGAATTATTCTTTCAAAAACTTGGCTATTTCATTTTTTCTTTGTAATTTAGCGGCGCAAAATATAAAGCTGGTGAGAATCGGCTGAATTGCAACGAACAATTCATTCATTAAAGACAAATCAGAATATGAAACAATCAATAGTATTGACTCTGGGGTTGGCTTGTGGAACATTCCTGAATGTGAATGCCCACGTTCCAGCAGAGAAGGGAGCGGCACTGTCCGTATCCCAGCAGATTCCTTTGGATTCCATCCAACTGAGTGATCCATGTATCCTGGCAGATAAGGCTACTCATACTTATTATATGACGGGTACAGGCGGCATGATGTGGACCAGTAAGGATTTGAAGTATTGGGAAGGACCGAAGAAGGTGGCAGAGATTGATCCTCAGTCGTGGATGGGATCGAAACCTGCAATCTGGGCGGCAGAACTGCATCAGTATCAAGGAAAATACTATTATTTTGCAACCTTTACCAATCCAGCTGTCATTATAGACGAGGTGAAGGGCAACAAGATAGAGCGTCGTGCCTGCCAGGTTCTGGTGAGTGATCAGGCAGCAGGACCTTATCGCCCATTTGGTGATGCTACCTATCTGCCTGCTAATCAGCCTACACTTGATGGCACATTCTGGATTGATAAGGATGGCAAACCTTATATGGTATATTGCGGTGAATGGCTGCAGAATTGGAATGGTACGATTGAGAAGATAAGATTGAAGTCTGACTTAAGTGGTACCATCGGCAAGGGCAAGATCCTGTTCCGTGCTTCTGACAGTCCTTGGAGTAAGGAGAAAAATGAAAAGGGCGAGATTGTTCCCAACAAGGTGACGGATGGTCCTTGGCTCTTCCGTACCAAGACGGGAAAACTGGGTATGCTCTGGACTTCATGGGTATATAATGTTTATACCCAGGGTGTTGCTTATTCCAAGAGTGGAACCCTGGATGGTCCGTGGATTCAGGAGAAGGAACCTATAACTCCTCCTAACTTCGGTCATAGTATGCTGTTTCAAACTTTTGAGGGGCAGTGGCTGATGTCTGTACACAGTCATTATGTGGATAGTCAGGGCAGATATATCCGTGTACCTCATCTCTTCAAGGTAAACCTGGATGGAGATAAGCTCAAAGTGGAAGGTGAATATAAAACAAAATAGATTTATGGCAAAAAGAGAATATGTTGAGGCCAACAAGCGTTGGCTGGAGGAAAAGGCAAAGGAGGAGGGCGTTATGGCGCTGCCTCGTGGTATATATTATAAGGTGTTGAAGCAGGGAGACCCGAAGGGAGCACAGCCTAGCCGACGCAGCATCGTGACGGCTCATTATACCGGTTGGACCATCAATGGCAAGAAGTTTGATTCCAGCCGTGGCGGCACGCCATTCGCCATGCGGTTGAGCGACTTGATTGATGGCTGGATTGTTGCCATGCAGCAGATGCACGTGGGCGACCAGTGGGAACTTTACATCCCAGCCGAAATGGGCTACGGCAAGTTCTCGCAGCCGGGCATCCCAGGCGGTTCTACCCTGATATTCGAAGTAGAACTGCTGGGTGTGGGATAACCCGGATACTTGAAATTATAATGATCATTAAGACAAGAGAGTCTTGTCCGGCTATAGTCGGTTCAATTCATCTTCCGCACTGTTCATGCCGTTGTATCTTCCCTTGCGCTTGTTGAATTTCCAGGTTACGGTCAACTTGTAGCTCCATAGCTTGTAATCCTCAGTCTGGGAGAAGTCAACGGCATGCTCGTGGATTCGCTCCTTGAAGAGCTGCTGATGGAAGAGGTCGTTGGCACTGAAGGCAACCTGTAATCTGCCGTCCATCCACGATTTGTTGGCACCAAGACTCCAGTTCTGAGTGGGGCTGAACTTCGTTTTGCCCACTTGTCCTCCGTTGTCAAAACTGTAGGAGAGTGACAGCTGATAGTCGTTTGGTAGCGTGAAGTAATTGTCAAACGATGCATTCCAAGTTGCTCCGTTGTAACTGATTAGCTCTCCATGATCATTTACGGAGAAGCGCTGGTAAGTGATGCTTGCATTGACATTCGGACGCCAGCAGCCGAAGACGTGACCCCAGTTGAGATAGGCCATGTATTTCTGTATCTTGTTGAAGTTCATGAATGTACTCACGTATCTCACGGGCTTGTCCTCCGGCACTTCATGAATGTACATGATGGAGTGGTCGGTACGGGTGTATCTCAGCATTCCCATGAAATCTTTCCACTGCACGGAGTAGGTCAGACGATAGGTGTTGACAGGCTGCAGCTTCGGATTGCTGATCTGATACTGAAAGCGCGAGATATAGTAGATGCTCCCACTGAGCTGACTGAAAGAAGGTCGGGCGGTGGTAGTTCGGAAGCTGAGCGAGTGATGCCACGATGGTTCGTTGAGAGTGATACCGAACGATGGAAACCATTGGTCGTAATGACGCTCCATATTATCGGGAGATATTTCCGACAGATTGGTGTATCGGGAGGTGAGATGCTCGTATCGGATGCCTGCCCACCAGCTCCATCTGCCAGCTTCACCTTGATATTGCAGGTAAGCAGCCGTCTTGGTATCGTGGTTTTTGTATTCCGTAGTTCCAAGCATATCGGCAGAACTTTCGGTTTTACCCTTGCCTTCCATCAGGCTCCATTCGCCACCATAGTTGATGGAATGTTTGTCAGAGATGAGTTGCTTGACTTCGATTCTTCCACTATAGATATCGTAGTTGGAATTGGAACGGTTGAGGGTTTCCTGCATCTCGCTACCTTCTTTCTCCGTGATAGGCTGGCTGTCAGAATCCTTGTTCCTGGCATAGTCCAGATAAATCTGTGATGAGAGATGCTTCGACCATTTAGCCAGATGGAAGAGGTTGAAGTGGTGACTGCGCTGGTGTCCCCATTGCTGGCTCTCCGCATTAAAGTACTTCATTTCGCCATCCGCATCAGAAAGCTTCATCTCTCTATTTGTATCTTCTCCTGCTGGGTTAGGATAGCGATAGTACTGCTGCTGTTTCTCGCTTCTGCCGCCATTCAGCCAAAGCCCTTCCCATTGTATTCCCACTTCGTGTTGCTTGCTGAGCAACCTGTCGAAGTTGAGTTCTATAGCGTTATAATTTGCCTTGTTCTTGCCATAGCGGTCGGTTCCGAAGAGATATTCGCCATCTTTGGCTCTTACGAGCGCTTCCTGTGGCTGATGCACATTGTATCGGTTGTCTGTGTAGCCGTAAAATCCTGTGAGCGAAATCTTCTTCGTTACCCAACCCAGGGTCAATTCCTCGTGGTTGGTGTTCACCTCGCTCAATTTATCATACACCTGCATCTTGCCGAATATACCCTCGTCTGTTCTTCTCGTCAGGATTCTCAGTACGGCTCCCGTCGTTGCATCATATTTTGCACCAGGAGTGGTAATGAGTTCTATTTCATCTATCAGCTTCACATCGAGATGAGAGAGTTCGGCAGAGGTAGCCTTCTTGTCGTTGAGATAGATGGTGGGTGCTCCCAGTCCGTTTACTTCCAGAGTTCCATCGGAGGTTTGTTTCATGCCGGGTATGTGCTTCAATACATCTTCCAGCGTCGGCTCCTTTGCCAAAGGTGTATTGCGGACACGGGTAACCAGGGCATCGTTTCTCATCTTGTACATCGGGCGATGACCTGTTACGGTTACGGCTTGAATCTCGGCCTCCTTATCAGCTTTGATTGAATCTTTTTCCGTCTGTACTGAGTCTGCGGAAACTCCGGATGTCGGGAATTTCCCGTTTTGTGCTGTTGCACAGGTGGCGGTGGCTAGCATCGCACATATAACTGTTTCTTTCTTCATTTTCTTCCTTGTTTTTGTTTTCATCTGCAAAGGAACAGCTTTTCGGGCTTAAAATCGCAAATAATCATTACTGAAACATTACGCTGGCAAAATAATCTTGCTTCACCTTATTATATATAGTGAAATCTTCGTACCTTTGCACAGAAAAAAGAAAAAATGATATGAATAGAAGAATCAAACAAGTCTGGCTGCTCGCCATCTTTTCCTCTTTCCTGCAGATAGGCTTGCAGACCTATTGGCTCTACAATAGCGTGACCTATTCGATGGGAGAGATGGGGAAGAAAAATGCCGAAAAGGCGGAACAGGCAATAGTCACTTATCAGACAAATATCGGAGCGGCGGTAAAAGAAAAATCACATATCGGTTATGTCGTTACGGCATATTTTTCAGACTACAAGAGTCCCTGTACTACGGTTTGCTCTCCGCTGGATACGGATACAATCATTGGTGGAGTGGTGTATAGCAAGCCGGGATTCGGCAACGTGATGGAGAAGAGAGATACTTTCGATTTGCGTGAGACGGATTCCAACAATTCTTTTGATTGCCTGAATACTTACATCACTTACCAGCTTACCCGTTTTGATAAGGCGCATTTTGACCGTTTCATCAGTAGGAAACTGGGCAATGATTTCATCGGGGCAGAGATGAAGACGGGAAAGCATCGTCTGTGGCAGACAAGAATCGTAGAGCCTCCTACCTTGTTTCATCACGAAATGCTGGTAGAAGTGCCTTTCAATCCTATCCAGTATCAGTCGATGCAAATGAGGATGCAGGTGCCGATGCTGCCCATCCTGAAGGGAATGATGTGGCAGATGATAGGAAGTCTGCTGGTTACCATCATGCTTCTCCTGAGCATAGCTTATCTCATCAAGGTGATGCTCCTGCAGAAGAAGGTGGATAAGATGCGAAGCGACTTTGTGCATACGATGATTCACGAGCTGAAACGCCCCGTGCAGACGCTGAAGATGTGTGTATCTGTATTCTCTGCTCAAAAGACAGATGAGAAGGATGAGAATGCTCTCATCATGGAGACGGTTAGAGAGGAAAGCGATAACCTGACCGCCTATCTCGCCAAACTCCGGGAAGTAATCAGGGCAGAGGAACATATCCCGCTCCAGATAACGTCTTTCGATATCCATGCCGCCTTGCTGAATCTGGTGGCTGTGTATCGAAAGAACAGACAGAAGGAGGTGAATGTTTCGCTCGATTACCAGCGCACTTCCGACCTGATGATGGGAGATAGAGACCAGCTTCTGAATGTGGTCAGCAACCTGATGGAGAACTCGGTGAAGTATTCTGGAGACATAGTCAATATCCATGTTGCCTGCCGAGATACCGGGAAGGGGGAAGTCATGATTTCTGTATCAGATAATGGAATCGGAATTTCGCCCGACGAGCAGCAGAGAGTCTGGACGAAGTTCTATCGCAGCAATACTTACCCGGATATGATGCAGCCGGGCATCGGCTTGGGCTTGAGTTTTGTGGATATGATTGTGAAGGCCCATGGGGGTAGAAAAATGATGCAGAGCGAAGTGGGCAAGGGAACCAGGATTTCAATAGTCATCCCGCAACACTCCTGATGCATCCGGTTTAACGCTATAAACAACAGAAAAAATGATCAAGATATTATTCGCAGACGATGACTTGAAGTATTCCATGTTGCTGAAGAGTTTCCTTCAGCAGCATGGCTACGACGTGACTTATGCCGGAAATGGCAAGAAGGCATGGGAACAGTTCCCGGAGGTGAAGCCCGACCTGGTATTGCTCGACATCAATATGCCGGAGATGGATGGCTATGAGGTGGCTGAGCGCATCAGAACCATCGACCCGAAGGTGCTTATCTTCTTCCTCACCGACCGTACGGAGAAGAACGATCGGCTGAAAGGTTTCTCCCTGAAGGCAAACGATTATCTTGCCAAACCCTTCTATCCGGAAGAGTTGCTGGCAAGAATAGAGGAGCGGTTCTCTATGAATGAGAGTGAGACGATAGAAGAGGAGGTGTATCATTTCGGTGAAACCACCTTCTGCTATAATAACAATGAACTTCGTACCCGTTCCTCTCGTGTGCTCATCACCAGCCGACAAGCCGACATCCTCCGTCTGCTGGCGAAGAATATCGGTAATGTAGTAAGCAAGGAGATGATACAGGAGGCGGTGTGGGGAACCGTGAGCTATGCCAACTCCCTGGCTGTGAATGTGCAGATGACGTATCTTCGCCATGCTCTTCAGCATGATGTGACCGTTAAGATTGAGTCGCTGAAGAAAAAGGGATACGTTTTGTCTGTTATTTCTCCAGAGTAACGATGATGTAGCTTCTGCCATCCTCTTTCAGACCTCTTTCCTGAATGGCTTTGGTGCCCTCTTTCAAGACCTCGATGGCTTTGATTTTGCTGGGAGAAATCTTGTAGAATTCCTCTTTAGTCAGTTCCTGCTCTCTGCCCTTGATCAGATAGTGAGGGTCTGGCTTGGGGGCAGGAGGTGTGGTAGTGGTGATGATATGAATCTCTGTCACATCTCTTTTGGGTGCCGGCAGGACGTTGGTGTTTATCTGGTAATTCTTGATGGTTTTACCGATGAGTTCCTTGCCGGTGAAGTTTGGAATGCGCTCGCCGTCGATGCTGTAGATACGCAGGGTATCTGCCTTGGATGCCATACTGCTGGTTATGCCCAGCAGGGCAAATGCAATGGTGAAAATATACTTTTTCATAAGCGTGAAATGTTTATAATTCAGCGTGAAATGTTTTATTATTCGTTTAATTGTGCCAATGGAAGTAGTTGATAACTACCATCTTGCGTTTCTGCAATATTGATGGTGTAATGCTGCATGTTGCCGTCGTTGTCCAGGGTTGAGATAACGATGTTATCGCCTTGGCGGTTGATGGTAAGCTGCTCGGCAGAAGGCAGGGCGGCAGAGGCTACTTCATAAATCTGATTGAAATCTTCATGAATGCTTCTTTCTGTTTCAGATGAAGTCTTCCCGGCATTGCCGGAAGTCTTCTCCTTATTGTCAGAAGAGGTCTCTTCTGTATTTTCTGCTGCCTTCCCAGCATCTTTCTCACTTCTTCCTGCGATATTCTTTCTTTTAGCAAGGGCCATCTTGCTTGACTTCATTTCCTGCGAGGTCACGATATCCTGGGTTGCAGCCAGGAAGAGGGAGTCGGCACGTTCCATCTTTTCGTATGCGTTCAGGTTCCCGTCTTCATCCTCGGAAGATGGCTGCGAGCGAACCACCTGCTCTGTAGGAACCAGGTTGGCGAAACCAGGTTGTTGTTCAGAAGAGGATGAGAAATAATCCTTGATAGGGAAGAGCAGGAAGATGAGTCCTGCCAGCATCGCCGTAGCGAGAAGAATGGCTGAGAGGCGTACCCATCTTGTTTCGTGCTTCTTAGAAACAGGTTGAAGAATATTCGGAGTATAGTTCTCCATTCCCAGCATCAGGTTTCTGATGTCGAGATCCTCATCCGTTAAATCCTTATTCTCGCAATGGCGATAGAAATCAGCCAAAGCCTGTTCTTCCTCCACGCTGGTATCAGCATCGAGGTAGCGTTCTATCAGCTCGTGGCGATAGGTTATATCTTTTAGTTTCTTCATTTCTTTCATTTTTAGAGTTTATGACTTTATCATTTTCAGCAATGATCTTCTTGCTGCAGAAATCATCGTCTTGGTGCTCGTCTTGTTGGCTCCACAGATTTCGGCAATCTCATCGAGGCTCTTTCCCTCGCTTCTCAATAGCAGCATTCTTCTCTGCGTATCCGGAAGCCTGTCCATCGCCCTGTTGAGTCGTCTTTGCGTATCTTCGCCGATGATGGTCTGGTCGGTACGCTCGGTTGCCGTACAGATTTCTGCAGGATGCTTCATCTGTTCCAGCGATGCCGTCTGGGCTTTGTTGCGTCTCAGATGGTCGATGCAGAGATTCCTGGCTATCGTCATACCTAGGGCCTCGATGCTCTGGTATTCAGAGAGCCTTTCGCGCATCTTCCAGAGCTTCACCAGGGTTTCCTGCACGATGTCGTCGGCTTCTTCGGCAAGGGTTCCTGCCGAGAGATAGCGTTGACAATGTGCCGTCAACCTGGGGCGCATTTCCTGGGCGATATGTTCAAATTCTGTTTCTTCCATTTGTTTCTTTTTATGTGTATGACGCAAGAAGAGGCGGAAGGTAAACAAAAAAATGCTACCTTCGCACATTTCCGTGCAAAGATAGCATAAAAATTTGAGATATAGACATATCTTTTATTTTATTTGTGGATGAAGTGGTTTATTCCTCTGTTTTTGCCATCATCTTCTCATAGAGTCCATCCACGATGGAGTCGGCGAGCGAGATGTTGGGCACCATGATGTTTTCACACTTCAGGTATTCGCATGCCTTGAGGAAGATCTCAGCGGCAGGAATGATGACGTCGGCACGGTCTTCTTTCAGGGAGAAGGAAATCTCGCGCTCCTCGATGCTCAGGGGCTGCATCATCGAATAGAGACGCTTCAGTTCGGCAAGCGTCAGGTTTTTGGAGTCCTGCTTGCTGTGGCGTGCCAGCTTGTTCAACTTGTTGATGTTGCCACCCGAACCGATGATCCTGATGTCGCCGTATTGCTCGGCATATCTCGTCAGGTTCTCCTTGAAGAGCTTTTCGGTTTCGGCAGTCACCTTGCCGCTCAGCATTCTCAGAGTACCCATGTTGTAGGAATAGCTCTCGGCGAGCACACCGTCATGGATGATACTCACCTCCGTGGAACCACCGCCCACATCAATGTAGGCAAAGCTGCCCTCGTTGGAGTCTGTTTTCTCTACCAGGTTGTTGTAGAGGAGCTGTGCCTCCTCCTGCCCCTTGATGATTTCGAGTTTGATGCCGGTTTGCTTCTCTATCTTCTTGAGCACCTTCTTGCCGTTCTCGGCATCGCGCATGGCTGAAGTGGCACAGGCGCGAAATGCCTCTACGTCATTGAGTTTCATGAATTGCTTGAAGCCCTTCATCATGTGGAGCATCATCTTCTCACGCTCCTTGGAAACCTTTCCCAGGGTGAATACATCCTTACCCAATCGCAATGGGATGCGGATGAACATGAGTTTTTTGATGCGGTCTTCCTCTCGGATTGCCTCGGGATCGAAGCGCTTGATGAGGAGTCGGGCTCCGTTTGAGCCGATATCAATGGATGCTAAATTCATCATTATTTATATGCTTTATTATTTATATGCCTTATAAAGTTCTTCCTGACTGCGGAATGGCTCGCCTTCTACAAATTCCTTGCCGCCCTTGCCATCTACCACTCTGCCGTTCATCGTATCTCTCATACCATAGGAGATGGTGCGGAGCAGGTCTGCCTGCATATCCTCGTCATATACCGGGGTGAGTACCTCGATGCGGTTGATGAGGTTTCTTGGCATCCAGTCGGCAGAACCGATGAAGTATCTTGGCTTGCCTCCGTTGGCAAAGATGAGGATACGGCTGTGCTCCAGATAGCGGTCGATGATGCCCACGCAGCGGATGTTGTCGCTGAGCTTGGCGATGCCTGGCACCAGCGAACAGTTGCCGCGAATTACGATGTCGATCTTCACGCCAGCCTTTGAAGCCTGATAGAGCTTGGTTACCATGTCGGTATCGGTGATGTGGTTGATCTTCATCTTCACCCAAGCCTCCTTGCCCTCGTTGGCATTCTTGATTTCTGTATCAAGCATGCGTAGGATACGGCTCTTCATGGAGTTTGGAGAGACGAGAAGCTCGTTGAAGCGGAATGGTGAGAATGGACGGTCGATGAAATCGAATACCTTAGCCACCTCGTTTACCAGCTTAGTACGGGCGGTCATCATCAGATAGTCGGTATAGATCTTGGCATTGCCCTCGTGGAAGTTTCCGGTTCCCACACAGGCGATGTTGCCCTTCTTTGATTCGATATAGAGCAGCTTGGAGTGAATCTTCAGTCCTTCTACACCGAAGATTACGTTTACGCCCTCTTCCTGCATGCGCTTGCTCCACTTGATGTTGCTCTCCTCGTCGAAACGTGCCAGAAGCTCTACCACGGCAGTTACCTTCTTACCGTTGCGAGCAGCAGTGATGAGTGCCTTCACTACCTTTGAATCCTTGGCCAGGCGATAGAGGGTGGTCTTAATCGCCTTCACCTCGGGCTTGATAGCAGCCTCACGGAGCACACGGATGTAGCCGTTGAAGCTATGGTAGGGTACATGGATAAAACGGTCTTTCTCACGAATCTGGTCGAGGATGCTCTCGTTGGAGAGGAACTCCGGTTTCATGATAGGAGCCCACTTCTCGTACTTCAGTTCCTTGTGTCCGCAATCTGGGAACGACATCAGATCCTTGTGGTTCTGGTATCTTCCGCCAGCCAGTGAAGCATCCAGTTCTTTGGTGTTCAATCGCTCACGGAGTTTCTTTTGGAGTTCCTTCGGCATCTCCTGATCGTAGATTACGCGCACGGCTTCACCCTTCTTACGGCTGTTTACACCCAGTGCAATCTTCTCCATGGTTCCGAAGTCGGCATCATTGTCCATCTCCATTTCGGCATCCTTGGTAAACTTGAAACTGAAAGCACGGTAGGTGCTCTCCTTGAAACCGAGGAATACCAGAGGCAGACAGTATCTGATTACATCATCGAGATACATGATGTTGTCAAAACCCTCGCTTGCCGGCACCTTTACCCAGCGTCCGTAAACTCTATCTGGTACCTTTACTACGGCATATTTCTTCTTCTTGTCATCCTCAGCCTTTTCTACGGCAAGGTAAATGCGGTTGTCCTCCAGTGTGGAGAGGTCGTCTATCTCGTTGAGCCAGATAGGGTTGACAGAACCATTGAGCTTGTCGTAGAAGAACTGCGTAAGGAATTCCTTCTGCTCGTCGTTGAGCTGGTCTTCGTTGAGCAGGCGAACCTTGTGTACTTCAAGCTCTCGGAAAACCGTATCCACCGCCTCAGTGTATTCTTTCGAATAAGATTCATTGAGTTTATTAATTGCTTTAAGTGATTTCTTAATCTGCTGTTCGGTATCCTTGTCGAGCTTTTGGTTGAGCATGCGGTTGAGTGATGCCACGCGGACACGGAAGAACTCGTCAAGGTTATTGGAATAAATACCGAGAAAAGAGAGACGCTCCAACAATGGGACGTACTCTTTCTCTGCTTCCTGGAGAATGCGATGGTTGAAGTACATCCAACTGATATCGCGTTCTACGTATGCCTTTTTGAGTAATTCTTCTTTGGTCATAGTCGTTTGCTAATTATAGAGTTATTTAACTTTCTAATGTCTTTCCATACGTCCTGGGCTAGGGGCTTTTGGGCTTTCAGTCCGTTCTTGAACCACATTCGAAAGTTTGTGGGTTATTTTATTTTTGTAGACTCTTTCTTATTCTTTTTTTCAACTTTCTTTTCTGGAGCAGCTTCCTTCTTCTCTAAGTCAGCTTTCTTTTCAGAAGTCTTTTCTTTCTTCTCTGCGTTAGCTTTCTTTTCAGAAACTTTCTCGTCCTTCTTGTTCTTAGAAGGTTCTTTAGAGTCTTTGCCTGGTACTTCCAAAACGAGGAAATCTGTATCTCCGTCGATAAAGTGAAGCTCTTTACGGAAGAACTTGCTGCTGCCTGCTGGAACGATGATGTCGTGCAACTGGTCGCAGTCATCGAAAGTATGACGGCTCAACTTTTCTGGAGTTCCTGCGAAAGTAATCTTCTTCAGTTTGTCGCATTCAGCGAAAGCGTATGCTTTGATAGCTTTCACGCTGGCTGGTATATAAATGTTATCCAATTCATCACAATCATAGAATGCATCATGTTCAATCTCCTTCACCGTACTAGGGATGATGACATGAGCCAATTGTTTCTTGCCACGGAAAGCCATCTCTCCGATAATCTCTACTCCCTCAGGAATCGTAAAACTGGCATCATGGTTCATGTAGTAAACCAAGCGCTTCTTGTCGGCGGTATAGACTGCCCCGCCGTCAAACTCAAAATTATCGCTGTCAATCTTCTGTAAGGCGAGGTTGAGAACCAAGTTTTCAAACTTACCGTCTTTCTTGGACTTCTTCTTGAGAATCTCCAAAATTGCTTTTTTATTTTCCTTCATATAATCATATATGTTAATTGTATTTCTTTTCGGTTGCAAAGGTACGGCGATATTTTTAAACTAGAGCGAAAAGATGGTTACATGTTTATGACGATGATGTTACATCGATATTACGGGCGTTACAATCATATTACACGCTTTGTAAACAGGCAATGTAACACTTTTTTAATACTTATGTTTTGTGAAAGAAATATTTTATCCTTATCTTTGCAGCCGAAAAGAAATAGAAAGGCATCTTGTAGGATTTCAATTCATAACGGGATTGCTTTCTTGTTGGTAACAATCAATTAAGCTATATATAATAAGGTAAAATGAAGAAGAAAACGTATCTGTTGATGGCACTCGCTATGGTGTCGATGGGAATGAATGCCCAAAACTCAGAAAAGAGTTCTCTTGGAAACAATGTGCCTGAATTCGTCAAGACAATGAAGATAGGTGGAACCATCCGTTCTAAGTATGAATACCAAACCGAGGAAGGGGAGGGACGATTTGAGGTGCGTACGGCCCGTATCAATGTAGCAGGAAATGTAACAAAGGAGGTTAGTTATAAGGCTGAGATTGATCTCTGTGATGAGGGTAAGATCAAAATGCTCGATGCTTATACCCGCATCAAGCCTTGGAAGACACTGCAGCTTACCATTGGTCAGGAGCGTGTGCCATTCACTATTGATGCTCACCGTTCTCCTCATCAGCAGTACTTCGCCAACCGCTCGTTCATCGCCAAGCAGGTGGGCAACGTGCGCGACGTGGGTGCCGAAATCGGATACACCTGGAATGTAGGTTTCCCAATTGTGGTGAATGCCGGTATCTTCAACGGTTCGGGGTTGACCAACCAGAAGGATTACTGGACCAAGGGCGTTAACTATTCAGCCAAGGCTCAGTTCCTCTTCCCAAATGTCAACCTGGTGTTGAGTACCCAGAAGATCAAGCCATCTGATGTTACGGTAACGATGTATGATGGCGGTATCACCTTCCACAAGGGTGGTTTCATTGCTGAGGCTGAGTATCTTTACAAGCATTACAGTAAGGATGCTTTCCACGATGTTCATGCATTCGATGGTTTCGTATGCTATGATATTCCGGTGGCTAATCCTAAGAGCCTTATCAGGAAGGTTTCGCCTTTGGCAAGATATGATTTCATGAGCGACCACAGTGATGGTACAAGATATGGCGGTTCTGATACAGAACTGGGTGCATTGAAGATCAATGATTATAAGCGCCATCGTGTTACGGGCGGTGTAACCTTGAGCCTTGCCAAGCCATTCATCTCAGATATCCGTATCAACTACGAGAAATATTTCTATCGTAAAGGTGGTATAGCTAAAGTTTCAGAAAAAGATAAGATTGTTGTGGAGTTCATGACAAAGTTCTGATAATAGTTTATAGTTAAGAGTTTATAGTTTATAGCAATAGTTATCTATAAACTATAAACTCTTAACTATAAATTCCTTACAGCATTCCCTTAGAACTAGGAAGCTCGAAGTGGTAGATGTCTCTCTTTACCGCCATTTTCAGCGAACGGGCAAGTGCCTTGAAGATGCCTTCTATCTTGTGATGCTCATTTTCGCCTTCAGCCTTGATATTGAGGTTCATCTTTGCTGCATCACTCAGACTCTTGAAGAAATGCTTGAACATCTCGGTTGGCATTTCGCCCACCTTCTCTCTGTGGAACTCGGCATCCCAAATCAGCCATGGACGGCCACCGAAATCCAATGCTACCTGACAGAGACAATCATCCATCGGCAGACTGTAGCCGTATCTTTCTATTCCGCGCTTATCACCTAAAGCCTGCAGCAGGCATTCGCCCAGTGCAATACCCGTATCCTCAATGGTATGATGCTCATCCACATAGAGGTCGCCCTTGGTATGGATGGTGAGGTCCATCATGCCGTGCTTGCCTATCTGTTCCAGCATGTGGTCGAAGAAACCGAGACCGGTAGAAATGTCGCATTTTCCTGAACCATCGAGATTTACCTTGATGTAGATATCCGTTTCCTTGGTGGTGCGCTTCACTTCTGCGATACGGTCGCCGGCAAAGAGAATCTCGGCAATCTTATCCCAATCCATACCGTCTTTTCCGAGAATCAGGCTCTTGCAACCCAGGTTTTCTGCAAGCTGGGCATCGGTTTCACGGTCGCCGATTACATAACTGTTTGCCAGGTCGTATGCCGGGTTGTCGATATATTCAGTCAGCATGCCTGTTCCTGGCTTGCGCATCGGCGAGTTATCCTCAGGGAAGTGGCGGTCGATGTGCTGCTTGGCAAAGTGGATGCCTTCGCTCTCCAGGGTCTGGATGATGAAGTTATGGACTGGCCAGAAGGTATCTTCCGGAAAGGAGTCGGTACCCAGTCCGTCCTGGTTGCTCACCATCACCAGCTCGTAGTCGGTGTGCTGGGCAATGAAGGAGAGATTGCGGAACACGCCCTTGGTGAATACCAGCTTCTCGAAGCTGTCAATCTGTTCATCCTCTGGTTCCTGAATCAGAGTTCCATCGCGGTCGATGAAGAGTAATCTTGTCTGTTTCATGTCTCTTATATATGTTAATACGATTAATATTTTTCAATTTCTGCGGTTGCCATCTTCTGGCTTTCCTTCATTCTCTTCTTCTCTTCGTCTTGCACCTTGTAAGAGCCGAATTGATAGGCAAGTGAAATGCCGAGCCAGCTCAGGGCGTAGATGATGAGCAGGAAGGTGATGGTAAACACCAGGAAGAGGAGTGGGGTGAAATAACCCGGCACACCGAGCGGGTCACCATCAAGCGCACCGAGCTGTGAATAGAACTGTGCGATGATGAGGATGATGGAAGGCAGGGCTGCGATAAAGGTAGCGATGCCTACGATAATCATGCCGAGAAAACTGGTCAGAAAGAAACCTCCGAAGTGGCGGAGAATGCGGAGGAGGGATTTTCTTATCTTGCGCTTTTCGCCCTTAGGACACAGTTGCTTTCTTGGCAGGAGATGCCAGAATGATACGATAGCCATTACGATAGTGGCTCCGTAAATGATGGTTTGCAGGATGAACGAAGCCATCGGATTTACGGCTCCCCAATCGTGAAGCGGTTTGTTGGGGAGGAGGAAATAGAGTACGATAGCCAGCAATACAGCAAATGGAATATGGGTAGTCCATGTCTGTTTTACAAGTGATCTGAAGTCACTTGTTATGGTATCGTATGATGCTCTCATGCAGGAAGTTATACTTCTGTGCTTAAATAATTCATTTACTTCCATAACTATCTTGTTTTAATTTCTAATTATCGCTTTTTTTTACTCTTTTACTTTTTTACCCTTTTACCTTTAAAAGTTTCTTCTGAATTCTGAGCAGGTAATGGCGGTAGCGATAGCCACATTCAGACTGTCGGCTGTAGCTCTACCTTCCGGAAAGTTAGGGATGAGCAACTTGTGATTTACCTTCTTTGCCAGGTCTGGCGAGATGCCTTTTCCTTCGTTTCCCATCACGATAAGTCCTCGGTTTTCGAGCTTTTGCTGATAGATGTTGTCGCCATCGAGCAGGGTGCCGTAAACGGGAACATCAGCAGGAAGTGATTCTACCAGTCCCAGCAGGTCGCCATATTCTACCTTCACTCTTGCTATGCTGCCCATCGTAGCCTGAACCACCTTCGGATTGTATACGTCGGCAGTATCCTGACTGCAGTAGATATGGGTGATGCCAAACCAGTCGGCGATGCGGATGATGGTGCCCAGATTGCCCGGGTCCTGAACGCCGTCGAGCGCCAGACTCAGTTCGCTGGTATTAATAGAGTAATCTCCTGATGTTGCCTGTCTGAATACGGCAAGCACCTGCTGCGGATGTTGCAGGAAACTTACCTTCTTCAGTTCTTCATCAGTAACCTCTATCACTTCGGTTTCAGCCCCGAAGTGTTTGCCCTGGAGCCATTCGCCGGTAGCCACAATCAGGTCGGCAGGTTGCAGAGCGAGCAGATCGTCTACCACCTTGAAACCTTCTGCCACGAACTTTCCTTCTTTATTTCTGTTCTTCTTCAGTTCGAGCGAACGTATGTACTTTATTTTATTCTTGCTAATCATTTATTTTTTGTCTATATGTGTGCAAAGGTAACATAAAATATAGACATTTCAAAATAAAAAGTGCTAAATATTTTGTATTTAATTTGTTTTGCATTATCTTTGCATATCAAAAACGATAGATATTTTGAAAATACAGAAGATTTCATTACTTGCCTTGCCGCTGCTCATAGCATCTTGTTCTTCAAGCAAAATGGTGCCGGAAGGGGAGTATATATTAAATAAGGTAGAAGTGAAGAGCGACTCGGCAGGGTATAATGCCGGGGCGCTCAAGCAGTATGTGCGCCAGAAAGAGAAACCGAAACTCTTCTCGCTCTTCAAGAATCCTTTCAGCAAGAAGCCTGTCATCTACGATACTTTGCAGGCACGGCTCTCCTGTCAGGATCTGCTTACCGCCATGCAGAACCAGGGCTTCATGCATGCTGGGGTGTCGCTCTATACCACCAAGAAAGGAAAGAAACTGGATGCTACCTATCTGTTGCATCCCGGAGAACCTTTTATGATAGGTAAGGTGAAATATGAGGTGGAAGATGAACATATCCAGCAACTTCTGCATCTCGATAATCCCGATAATCAGCAGATTAAGCCGGGTATGAGATTTACGGTAGAAACATTGGATAATGAGCGCAGGCGTATCTCCAGCCTTCTGACCAATGATGGCTATTTCCGCTTTCATAAAGATTTTATCCAATTTTCTGCCGATACGATTGCGGGACAGAAGGATATCGCCCTGACGCTCCACCTGATGAAGTATAAGGCAAACAGTAATGCTCCTGAGGTTGATCATCCCCGATATGAAATCAGAAACATCAACTATCTGAGTAATGACAGCGACCGAATCCATCTGCGCCATCAGGTTTTGCTCAATGCCACTGCCCTCAGAGAAGGCCGTCCCTACAGTGCCGCCGCCTTGCAGCGTACCTATAACAACTTTGCCCGTCTGCAGGCGGTGAAGTATACCAACATCAGATTCTCTGAAGTTCCTGACAGCAACCTGGTTACGGAGAACGGAATGGAGAGGGACAGCATCAGCCGGCAGATGGATTGCAATATCCAGATCAGTACCAACAAGCCTTCTACCATCGCCTTCCAGCCGGAGGGAACCAATACGGCGGGCGACTTGGGAGCTGCTGCATCGCTCACTTATACCAACCGAAATCTCTTCAGAGGTAGTGAGCAGCTGAGCATCGAACTTCGTGGAGCCTACGAGGCCATTACCGGTCTGGAGGGGTATCAGGATCAGAACTATACAGAATATTCGGTTGAAGGCAAACTGGTTTTCCCTCGTTTCTTGGCGCCTTTCCTTTCAAGAAATTTCAGAAGAAGGCAGACGGCAAACAGCGAGTTGTCGGCAAGTTGGAATCTTCAGAACCGACCGGAGTTTCATCGCCGCGTATTCTCTACTGCCTGGCGTTATCGCTGGACAGAACCGCGTCATCACCTGGCCTGGCGTTTCGACCTGCTCGATCTCAACTATGTGTATATGCCATGGATATCCGAGACTTTCAAGAGAGACTATCTTGATAATGCAGAAAACAGAAATGCCATCCTCCGCTACAATTACGAAGACCTGTTTATCATGAAGATGGGTTTCGGTTTGAGTTATAGCGATGGGGTAGATGCTGTGCGAGTGAATGTAGAGAGTTCGGGCAATCTGCTGAGCGGTGTTTCCAAGACATTTGGTTTCAAGGTGAACAGCCAGGGACAGCGTACATTATTTAATATAGCTTATGCCCAGTATGCCAAGTTTGATGTAGATTATACCCACCTGATGCAGTTTGATAAGCGCAATGCTCTGGCGCTGCATGCGGGTATCGGTGTGGCTTATCCTTACGGCAACAGTACGGTGTTGCCTTTCGAAAAGCGTTATTTCTCGGGTGGTGCCAACTCGGTAAGAGGTTGGGGCGTAAGAGAATTAGGTCCGGGCAAGTTTAAGGGAACTGACGGCAGAATAGATTTCATCAACCAGACGGGTGATGTGAAGCTCGACTTGAATGCCGAATATCGCACTTCGCTCTTCTGGAAGTTTGAGGGTGCAGCGTTTATCGATGCCGGTAATATCTGGACACTTCGCAATTATCAGGATCAGCCTGGCGGCCAGTTCAAGATAGATGAATTCTACAAGCAGATAGCTGTAGCCTATGGCTTAGGTCTCAGGTTGAATTTCGATTACTTCATCCTCCGTCTGGATATGGGTATGAAGGCAATCAATCCAGCCTACGGAACGAAGGAAGAGCATTGGGCGATTATCCACCCGAAACTAGACCGCGATTTCGCCTTCCATTTCGCAGTAGGTTTGCCGTTCTAAATGCAGCTAATAGTTTATAGTTAATAGTTGATAGTTAATAGTTTATAGCCAGGAGTTTCTGTAGGGCATCTTTTTTGATTATGATGCCCCTCAGAAACTCCTTACTTTTTTCAAGGCAATTTTTCCAACTTAATCTTCCAGAGCCCCTTTTCCATACACATCGGCAGTTGGAAATCGGCCTGTTCTATGAGCTGCGGATCCTGCCCGATGCTGTCCATCTGCAGAAAATTATGAACCGTAAGGGTAACGGTGGCACTTGTTTCATCGTCACCGAAATCAATATCCGTAATCTCGATGCTGGCATCCTCCGGTTTCTGGCGCAGCTGTTCCACGTCAGTCTCGTTCACATTACTTGCAGCATAACGCAGCCAGCGCTCCGATTCCTGGGTGCAATACTTCACGGCTTTCGGGAAATGCCAGTTGAAATAATTGTTGGCAAACGAATCAACATCTGCCTTCAGCTGGTCCTCGCTGCCTTCGTGAGGTTCACAGCCCGAAAGGCTGAATATACTTGCGGTCATGCATGCCACAGCTATGCATAAACCTATCATCGACTTCTTCATCATGATTCTCAAATCTTAAAAATTCTATTTTTTTGCGATATTTCGGCACAAAGATAGTAAAAAACTTTGTAATAAGAATCTTTTTTGCTAACTTTGCATGGAAAATAACAATTAAAATGCTGAAATTTATATCCTTTGGCAGTGGAAGTAGTGGCAATTGCTATTATCTTTACACTGATACGGATTCGATACTGATAGACGTAGGAGTAGGAATAAGAATATTGAAGAAGCATTTCCATAACTATGGACTTCGCTTCGAGGATGTGCATCACGTCCTCATCACCCATGACCACGCCGACCATGTAAAGTCGGTGGGGAGTCTGAGTACTGACTATCATCTACCGGTATATACGACCCGTAAAGTACATCAAGGCATCGAGCGCAACTATTGTGTTCGAAAGAAGATAGAGCCTAACCATGCTCGTGTGATAGAGAAGAAAGTAACTTTCACACTGGGCGAGTTTAAGATTACTCCGTTCGGTGTACCCCACGACAGTACCGACAATGTTGGCTATTTCGTGGAGTGCGGTGGTGTAAACTTCTGTCTCATCACCGATGTGGGGCATATTACTGAAGAGATGCACGACTTTATCGGCCGTGCCAACTATCTTGTGCTCGAGGCGAACCATAGTGTAGAGATGCTCCAGCAGGGTCATTATCCCCAGTATCTGAAGGATCGCATTCTGGGAGATAACGGTCATCTGAGCAACGACGATTGTGGCGAGGCGCTTGCCAATTATGCTACACCGGAGCTTCATCACGTCTGGCTCTGTCATCTCAGCGAGGAGAACAACCATCCTGAGCTGGCACGCAAAACCGTGGAGCAGATCCTGCGCAGCAAAGGCATCATAGCCGGCAAGGACTTCCAGCTGGAAGTATTGAAGCGCAAGACACCGAGCGAAATCTATAAGCTGGTGTAGGGCAGGTGTAAAACTAAAAAGGTAGCCGGATAAGGAGTTATATTGAGTTAACTCCTTATCCGGCTATTTCATGAATACGAAATAAACGGCTGCAATCAGGCAGCAGAAGGCTGCGAAATGATTCCAGTGCAATCCCTGTCCCTGAAAGAGGATATTGGCGATGATGGCGAAGACGATAAGCGATACGCATTCCTGTATCACCTTGAGTTGGACCAGATTAAACGGTCCGCCATTATCCACGAAACCGATGCGGTTGGCTGGTACCTGACAGCAATATTCGAAGAAGGCGATCGCCCAACTGAAGGCGATGACACCGATAAGAGGCCAGTTGCTGCTCACGCCCGTTTGTTGCAACTTGAGGTGTCCGTACCAAGCTAGCGTCATGAAGATGTTGCTCAGCACCAATAATAATATAGTATACAATCCGTTCATAATCTTATCTTTTTTGCGGGTGCAAAGGTAATATATTTTTTTAAACCCTCCAAATTTCAGGGAAGTTTCATTTCGTTTTTGTTTTGATATGGCTGTTTTTTGCAGATAGATCTCCGATATCCTGATATTTATCTCCGAAAGATAAGTGTGCTGTTTGCGTATGGCTAGTAGGCTGTTTGGGGCGAATAGCCTACTGGCGGAATAGGGAACAGTCGGCTGTTCCTATGAGACAGTCATCTCAGACGGGGAAACCAGATTTCTCCTTCCATCTGCACTTTGATATCAGCTATCGCAATATCTTCTTCCATAGATTCTTGTATTCAAGAATCTCGTTTATTAGTTGGCATCAAGATTTCGGTATAATCTGGCAAACTCTTCTAATCTAACTACTAGTACTCTTGGAAAATCAATGTTTTCTAAATCTTTGAAATGTTTATCATCTGATACAATGAAATCGGCATTAGCAAAGACTGCACAATCCACAAACTTATTATCATCGGGATCCTGTGTGATAAGATTCCAATGATAATGAGCATCAACTCTTTGGGTATTTGGAGCTTGAGTTATAATCTCTAATACCATAGTTGCTATTAATCGATTCGTTTTTAAACAAAGTATTTCTTCGTATTCTTCTAGAATTTCAGTTGTAAAGCAGAGACAATAGTCCCCATTCAAGAATCTTTCCCATAAGAAATAATTTTTGCTTTTCCTTGCAATTATCTGCAAGAGACAGTTGGTATCTAAGACGATATTTCTCTGCATAGTCAGTTTATTTATAAGTCGTGCGCAAATGTTCTGACTGCATTTCCTGCAACTTTTCATTGCTCATTTCGCCAGATTCCCAAAGCTTATCTATTTCTCGCTGCAAGCGATCATTCATGAACTTTACTAATGTTCGTTTCAAGTCTGCCAAGTCCTGTTCTGACTGCAAACAAGAGATAACATTGAGCACCGCCTGCTGGGCCTGATTGAATTGTAATACTTGTGTTGCCATAATTGTAATTTTTAAACATTTCACTCTGCAAAGATACAGATAATTATTGAAACTCCAAAGATTTTGAGAAGAATATTTTGATTTTGCAAGAAAAATGGGGGATAATATAAAAAAGGTGGCGAATCTTTTTGTTATCTCTGATTTTTGCTGTATCTGGATTGATTCGCATAATCCTTTAAATTTCCGTGTCCTCAGCCATTTTCTTTCAGATTTTCTTGCGAGTGCCAATCTTTCTTCGTATCTTTGCCGTGCCAGTTATTCATTTTAAAAAGGAGCAATATGATGGTACATCGAGATAAGATATTATGTTTTTTGGTTTTATTCTGCTGCTTTGCTCATACTCCTCTGCAAGCCCAGCAGCCACGCAAGAAGGTGGGGCTCGTGTTGGGTGGAGGTGGTGCCAAGGGTGCGGCTGAAGTAGGTGTGCTCAAGGTGCTGGAAGAGGCTGATATTCCTGTAGATTATATTGCCGGAACCAGTATCGGTGCCATCGTGGGCGGACTCTATGCCATCGGCTACGATGCTGCGGATATTGATAGCCTCTACCGTAACCAGAACTGGCTTTTCCTTTTGAGCGACCAGGTGAAACGTGAATCGGAGACTTTTCTTTCTAAAGAAGAAAGGGAGAAATATATCGTTCATATTCCTCTTTCCAAAGAGAGGAAGGTCTCGTTGCCAACCGGTTATGTGAAGGGGCAGAATATCTTTAACCTTTTCTCTAAACTTACCGTGGGGTATCATCAGGTGGATGATTTCTCCAACCTACCTATTCCTTACCGTTGCGTGGCGGTAGATCTGGTAGAAGGCAAGGAGATGGTGTTTTCATCGGGCTCGTTGCCATTGGCGATGCGTGCCAGCATGTCGATACCGGGCGTGTTTGCTCCGGTAGAATGGAAAGGGAAGATGCTGGTGGATGGCGGCGCCTTGAACAATCTGCCGGTTGATGTGGCAAAGGAAATGGGAGCGGATGTGATTATCTGTGTAGATTTGAGTACCGGTTGGAAGAAGAAGGAAGAGTTGAAATCGGCTTCTTCTGTTGTAGAACAGCTCATAAGTATGATGGGGCAGAACAAATACCGGAAGAATATGGCTGAAGCCGATCTTTATATCAATCCTTCTCTGAAAGGTTATTCGGCAGCCAGTTTCCAATCTGAAGCCATTGATACGATGATACAGCGGGGAGAACAGGCTGCCCGTCAGAAATGGGATGAGCTGATGGCTCTGAGAAAGTATATCTATGCTGATGCTTGTGATTCTGTAGCCTCTGATGATACATTACAGGATAAACGCCTCAAACAGCCGAAACCTTCTCAGACGGAAGCTTATCATATAGGAAGCATCCGGATAGAAGGCATCAGCGGAGAGGAGGAAAAGTGGATTAGAAAGAAAATTGCTTTACGGGAGAATTCGGAAGTCAGTCCTGAGGAGATAGATGGCACACTTGCCATGCTCAGAGGACTGAATATCTTTTCGCGTGTAGAATACAGACAGTCTAACGAGGAACCTTATGACCTGGTATTTATGCTGGAACCCAACGAATCGAGAAGAATCAGTGTAGGTGCACGTTTTGATACGCAGGATTTGGCGAGCGTCATTGCTCAGATATCCAATAACCAGCAGTTTTCTACCCGTCATCACTATGCCTTTACAGGACGCATTTCCCGTAATCCCTATCTGGAAATGAAATATGCCTATGGCAACCTTTTCGGAGCGAAAATAGGCATTTCCTATCGTATGGCTCATTATGATTTCGACCTTTATGCGGACAAGCATAAGCTGGATGCCCTGGAGTTTCTTTCGCATTCTTTCGCTGGATTCTATACCCGCGATATCGGTAATTTCAGATTGAAGTCGGGAGTGCAGTTTGATTATTATCATTATCATTCTGATATGTTCGAACGCGACGGAAGCATCCAGACACGTTCGTCAGACCATTTCCTGAACTACTTTGCATCTGTTGTGATGGATACTTACGACCGCCGCTATTTCCCGACCCGTGGTAGCCGCATTCAGGTTCAGGGCATTCTGCATACGGATGACGGAATACATTATGCTGATGGTAATCCTTTTGCTGAAGCTGCTTTTCAAGGAGAATGTGCCGTACGTCTCAATTCCAGATTCTATCTGCTCCCTAAGCTCAAGAGCCGCTTCTTGTTTGGCAGTTCCGTACCAGCCATTTATCAGAATTATGCAGGTGGAGTAGCTGACGGTTACTATCTGCCTTGGCAGGTGGCATGGGAGAGTGCGCAGCATGTTCATCTGCTGGAGCGCAATGTGGTGACTGGTCAGCTCGGTTTCCGCTATCGGGTAAAAGGAAAGTTCTATCTTACCGCTCTGGGAGAGTATGGCAAGGAAGCCCGCAAGTTTTCCCATATTCTCATCGGTGATGATTTGTGGGGAGGAGCCTTGCGGGCATCCTATGATTTCGTATTGGGTCCGGTAAGCATTCAGGCTAATTATTCTAGCTTGGGTAAGAATGTAGGATTCTATATCAATGCAGGATTTGTATTCTGATTTCCTTATCTGCATCATGTAAACCAGAACCTGCATGTTTATATGTGTCATGGCGGTTCGCACAAAACTCGCATCTTGTCGTTTCCAGAGCCTACAAGACAGGAAATCATCAGTCTGATAGGTGGTTGGCTGAAGGAATAATGCTTTCATCAACCAATCATGATGGATAAAATGAAAGATTTTTTCAAAAAATATCCATAAAAGTTTGGTGGTTTCAGAAAAATGTATTACCTTTGCACTCGCTTTTGAAAACAAAGCTTTTTGCAGAGGCACCCTTAGCTCAGTTGGTAGAGCAACTGACTCTTAATCAGTGGGTCTAGGGTTCGAATCCCTAAGGGTGTACAAAAAAACTCCGAAGAATCAATCTTGGTTCTTCGGAGTTTTTTTGTAATAATGATGACCATTATACGATAGAGGCGATTGTTCTGAACATCATGATGCCGGTGAATTACAGACAGTCCGATTTTTATGTAAAATATCGACATTTTACCTTGAATTATCTAAAACTAGTCCTCCATTCCCTATCATATATTAATAAACTTCATAAATTCACTGTCATTATGTCAAGAAACAAGAAAACATCAGAGTCTTTATTCCAGTTCATGAACCTCCTCATCGCCCTGTTGCTGAAGAACGGGCAATACCGCACCTCGCTGCATTACAAGGCAACCCTCAACAGCTTTAAGCGATACCGAGACAATAAGGATATTGCCCTACAAGAGATAGATGCAGAAGTGATGCGCTCGTATGAGGCGTACCTGCATCATACGGCGGAGGTATGCAAAAACACCAGCTCCTTCTATCTCCGCATCCTCCGTGCCACCTACAACAAAGCTGTGGCAAAGGGACTGACGCCACAGCAGCATCCCTTCTCGGATGTCTATACCGGTATTGCCCAAACTCGCAAGAGAGCCATACCTACAGAAAATGTCAGCCAGATCAAAAGTCTGCAATCTGTCAAGGATCTCACTCCCAAGGAAGAGATGGCAAGAGATACATTCCTGATGAGTTTCTATCTGCGTGGTATCTCTTTCATCGACCTGGCTCATCTCCGCAAGTCTGACCTCAAGGACGGTTATCTTCATTATACAAGAAGAAAGACAGGACAGCGTCTCACCATCCGATGGGAGAAGGAGATGCAGGAGTTGTTGGAAAAGTATCAGGCGCAGACCGCCTCCTCATCTTATCTCTTTCCTTTCCTTGTTGATGATGGAAACAAAAGACAGGATAAAACTATTGACAAAAAGCAGGATGAGGCACGCCTATATCACAATGCGGAAGCGCGTATCTCCTACCACCTCAGAAAGTTTGGAGCTACGATAGGCATCAAGGGCAAGCTCACCCTCTATGTTGCCCGCCATTCCTGGGCAACGACGGCAAGAGATAATCATATCTCTATCTCTGTCATCAGCGAGGCATTGGGACATCATTCCGAAACCACCACACAAATCTATCTCCGTTCCATCAAAAGCTCAGAAGTAGATGATGCCAACGCCAAGATACTGGCAGCCCTATAAGCCACAAAAAAGAATAAAAAGAGGGATTATGTAAAATGAACCAAAATGAACCAATTTTTCTGAATCTTTATATAAGAGACACAGAATCTTACCGCAAAATTACGAAAATTATTGGAAACAAGCAAATTATGCGTGTTAAAAAATTAATATCATTCTACAAAATTCTACATTTTTTCAGCATTCTTCTCGTAAGCGGCTCTGCGTTTATACCTTGCCCTTTATCGTAAAAGTTCTTACCTTTGCACCATAATTTTAAAAGCAACGAAATTATGAGAGCAACAGAACGTTATGAGAGGGCATGGAATGCCTTCCAGATTCATTTGAATCATAATCCAAAAGCCAGTTTGATTCCTTTTTTAAAGGAACGGCATGTAAACCATCGCTCGATGCAT
>ENA-OQNN01000664-OQNN01000664.1-human-gut-metagenome-genome-assembly--contig:-NODE-664-length-31827-cov-5.972082_pt1 | contig 31827 bp, 36 predicted proteins | sample MGYA00242624_ERZ504870 | MGnify/ENA primary metagenome ERZ504870 (study PRJEB26092, sample SAMD00036379) | human gut metagenome | host: Homo sapiens | study: EMG produced TPA metagenomics assembly of... | reverse complement strand
GGCGTTTTCACCTGATGGGAAATATCCGATACAAGGGTCTGTAACTCCTGCCGTTCCTCGTCCACCCGGCGGCGGTTCTCCTGCATGATCTGGTAAAGCCTTGCCAGCCGGTGTCCGATTCTGGCAAGCTGGGTTTCGCTGTCCTCTGGCCGCTGGGGCGCTTCATTCCCGGCGATCATGTGGTCTAAGGTCTGGCACAGGTCAGCGGTAAACTGCGACAGCCGCTTTCCAAACGCCTGCGTCAGTACAAAAATCCCCACAAGGGCGCACAGCAGCAGCGTCCCGCCTGTCAGCAGCACCGCAATCTGTTTTGTCACAAGAAACAGGGCTATGGTGATCCCGGACATGGAGAGGACAAGCTCCATTGCCACCCGGCCAAACAGCCGCTTTACCGAGAGGTTTTGAAACTTCATTTTACCTCGCCTCCCGTCCATTGATACCCCATGCCGTAAACGGTCTTGATGTAGGGTGCGCCGCCGTCGGCTTCAATCTTGCTGCGAATACGGCTGATGGAGGTTGTCAGGGTGTGTTCGTCCACAAACCGCTCGTCTATATCCCACAGCTTTTCCAAAAGCTGCCCACGGGTCAGCACTTGCCGGGGATTTTTACGAAACAGGTTCAGCATTTTGTACTCCATCGGGGATAGAGTCAGGGGCTTGCCGTTTAAGGAAGCCGTCTGCTCCGAGAAGTCCAGAAACAACCGCCCGTCGTCGTAAATGTCCTTGGCCGGTTTGTGGTGTTCCAGCATGGCGAACATGGCTTTGATTTTTCGCTGCAAGGCCCCGATCACAAAGGGCTTTGTGATGTAGTCCACCGCGCCCACCTCATAGCCCCGTATCTGGTCGCTCTCCTGATCGTTGGCGGTCAGGAATATTACGATGGTGTCCGGGTGCTGGGGCTTTATCAGCTTGCACAGTTCAAAACCGTTCCCGTCCGGCAGGTTGATGTCCAGCAGCACTAAATCAAATTCCCGCTGGCGGATGGCTTCGGCTGCGGTTCTGGCATTTAGGGCAGAAGTCACGCCGTAGCCGTCTGCGGTCAGGTTATAGTCTAACATCTTATTCAAAAAACTGTCGTCCTCGACAATTAAAATCTGCTCCATATTCTCACTTCCTTTGCTTTTTGCAGATAGTATAACAGGCAAATGTCCGAGAATTGTTACAAGGACAAATATATTTATCATTTTACAGCTTTTTTATGTGTACTGCAATTTTATAAAAGAAAGGACAGCAGTATCATCAAATTGCTGTCCTTGCGGTTTATTATAGCTGGTAGTGTATAAGCGTGGGTTCATCATATTTGGTGTGGTATCTTTAACTATGGGAAACTCCGTTCAGCTTGTCGGAGAAAATAAAGTCAGAAAAACAGCCGTCTGCAGTATGCGCACCTGCTGCTGCCTTGTATGGCACGGCTGTGAATGAGAATGACATCCTCTGCTGATATCCAGATCATTCTGCCATCCTCTTATAGTCGGAAGCAAATTCCGCCAGCATTTGCTCGCGGGAAATTTTTGCGGGCTCCTCCGCGATCTGCGGCTTCGCCTGGGAATCCATGGGAAAAGTCATATCTGTATCCATCGTGCTCTCCTCGTTGCAGCTGGAATTATAGTGCATGTCATGTGCAAAGTCAACGGGCTCCGCAGGGGAAACGCCACGCCTTATGGATGCTCCCTTGTCTCCGCATATTCATCCAGAATATACCCCGCATATCTGGCGGCCTGTCTTTCCTCTCCGATCGGAGTCAGCTGCAGGGAATTGATCCATTGAAAATAATGCGTCAATTCATGCGCTATGGTGCTTAGTGTCGCCGCCAGAGCGTTGTCCCTTCCCCGTTTCCGGCACAGGTCGTCATAGTCGCCGGCTGCAATGCGTATATACGGCTCGACTGTATAATCATCCTCTATGCTCCAGAAGGTACCGGTCACTTTTTCTCCATCCATGGCAGTGAGGCGAACAGCATTTTTTACGTAAACGGTAACTCTTAACGGAAAGAAATATTCTTTCCTCAAAAATACGGCGAACTCCTTACAGGCCCTCCGCACCTCGTCGTCTGTGCCTTTATCAAACCGCAGTCTCAGCCCGCTTCTATGGCCTTCTCTTGTTAAATCTATGTTCTTTTCCCAATTATCTAACGTCCATATATGATACATTGTCGATTTGTCCCATCCTGATCAAAGTGATGCTTAAAGGCGATGCCTGCTGATACGAATCAGCCGGTCATACGCCTCCTGGACAGCCGCACACATATCCCGGTCTGCAAGCTCCTGGCAGAATCGCCGGATTCTCTCTTGTGATGAACGGCTGATTTCCGGATACACGTCCGACAGGCTGTTCAGGATGGCACATTGGTTCCGGTAATTGCACCGGCCGAACATACGGATCAACCCGGCCGCCGGCGTTTCATCTCCCAGATGGATCAGGCTTTCAAGCAGGCAGATTTTCGCGAATGTATCGGTTTCCCGTATGGCAGACAGCCGGTTTCGCAGGCCTGCGCGCTCTTCATCGCCCAACAAACGCCCTGTCGTTCCCACGCAGATATAGGCATACCCCCGCACCAACGGGTGCCGCGAGGCGGACAGCCGCATGGCCGCCGCCAGCGTATCGTCTCCCGGAAATGCGGACAGGGAATCTATGGCGCTGGTCTGTACCAGATAGGAGGCGTCCTCCCGTAGCGCGTCCCGTTTCGCGTTCCATGGCATGATTATAACTTATCCGCAGGCAAATGACAACGCAACTCCGCCTACAACGGCGAAATTTTGCCATGGGCCCGAAAAAAACAGCCGTTTTCGATAAGAAAACGGCTGTTTTGGTGGTTGCGGAGGGAGGACTTGAACCTCCGACCTCCGGGTTATGAGCCCGACGAGCTACCAACTGCTCTACTCCGCGATATTGAATTGGGTCCGGTTGGTGCCGGTGACCGGACTCGAACCGGTACGGTATTGCTACCGGGAGATTTTAAGTCTCCTGTGTCTACCATTCCACCACACCGGCGGATATCGGCAAGAAGTATAATACCACACCCCTCCCTCCCTGTCAACCCCTTTTTTGAAATTTTTAGTCATGGCCGGGACAGGCACGTTTTCCGGAAGGGACACATATATTGGGCTATGCAGCAACGGATGGAGGTTTTTCTATGGATCAGAAGGAAATGATGGAGCGGCTGAAGCGGGACCCGGCGGCCCTGCAGGCGGTGATGGGGTCCCGGGACGGCCAGATGCTGCTGGGACTGCTGTCCGGCAGCGACGGGGGCCGCACCCTGCAGCAGGCCGTCCGCCAGGCGGCGGCGGGGGACGCCTCCGCCATCAGCGGGATGCTTCAGGGCATCATGAGCACGCCCCAGGGGGCGGCCCTGGTGCAGCGGATCGGCGAAAGCCTGCAAAAATAGGGAGGAGGGGCGGCAGTGTCGGAGCTGGAGGAAAAACTGAACGCGCTGCTGTCCGATCCCAACAGCATGGCCCAGGTCATGCAGATGGCCCAGCAGCTGTCCGGAGCCATGGGGGAGCAGAAGGCGGCCCCGCCGCCCCCTGCCCCGCCGCCGGGGCCTGACCTGGGAGCGGCCCTGGGCGGACTGGACCCGAAGCTCCTGGGGAAGCTGCTGCCTCTGGCCGGTGAGCTGGGTACGGAGAACAGCGCCGCTTTGCAGCTGCTCCAGGCCCTGCGCCCGTTCCTGAAGGAAGAAAAGCAAGGGAAGATCGAGCGGGCGGCCCGGCTGGCGCGGCTGATCCATGTGGGGAAAAAGCTGCTGGCGGATTGGGAGGGGTAGCCATGTATAACCGCTATATCCGCAACGACAACGGGGTATATGACCGGGTGCCCCAGCAGGAGACGGCCCCGCCGTCTCCGCCCCGTCCCCAGCCGCCCCCGCCCAGGCCGGGGCCTCCTCCGCCCGGGCCGGAACCGGCACCGCCTTCGGCACCTGCCCCGGAGCGGCAGTTTCTGAACCGGCTGCTGGCGAAGCTGCACCTGGGGGACATGGACGCCGGGGATCTGCTGCTGCTTCTAATCCTGTTTTTCCTGTTCTATCAGAAGGCGGACGAGGAGGTCCTCATCGCCATCGGCCTGCTGCTGATTCTGTAAGAGACTGTCCCAAAAGGGCAAAGTCCTTTTGGGACAAAAGGCTTGCAGGCTGCTGCACGCATAATTGGTTCGCTGATGGCGAACCAATTCCACACTTGCAGCCTGAGAAGTATTTTCGGTCAGGTACACGCCCTGGCCGAAAATGATCCCATTTGCTTTGCCGCCTGCGGGCGGCAAACTCTGCGAGGCTTTTTTAGCACTCAAAAACTGCGCTGCCGTGAGGCAGCGCAGTTTTTTATGGGGCGTTTTACGCGTTATAGACGGCCATGCAGCCCAGATAGTTCATGTAGCAATCCAGCTTGCCCACGGTTTCAAAGGGGGAGTGCATGCTCAGAACCGGCACACCGGCGTCGATGGTGGTGATGTTGCGGTTGGCCATATACTGGGCCACGGTGCCGCCGCCGCCGGCGTCGATCTTGCCCATCTCGCCGATCTGCCACACCACACCGGCGTTGTCCAGCACGCGGCGGACATAGGCCACAGTTTCGGCATCGGCGTCGGAGGAGCCGTTCTTGCCCCGGGCGCCGGTATACTTGCAGATGCCCAGACCATAGTTCACCCGGGACTCGTTGCGCTTCTCATACACCTCGGCAAAGTTGGGGTCATAGGCGGCGGTGACGTCGGAGGACAGGCAGAAGGAGCTTTCATAGCACACCCGCAGGCTGACGCCCTGGCTCTGGCACAGGTCCTCCATGAAGGTGTCGAAGAAGGCGGACTGCATACCAGTGACGCCCATGGAGCCAACCTCTTCCTTGTCGGCCAGCATGCACACGGCGGTCTTTTCGGGAACGTCGATGTCGAACAGGCCCTTCAGGGCGGCGTAGCCGCACACCCGGTCGTCGTGGCCGTATGCGCCGATGAGGCTGCGGTCCAGGCCCAGGTCCGTGGCGTTGAAGGCGGGGACCACCTCCAGCTCGGCGGAGGTGAAGTCATCCTCGCAGATGCCGTATTTCTCGTGGAGCATATCCAGCACCCGCAGCTTCACGCGGTCGCTGTCGCCCTCCTCGCCCAGGGGGCGGCTGCCCATCAGCAGGTTCAGGTTCTCGCCGGGAATGGCCTCGTTAAGGGGCTTTTTGCCCTGCTCTGCGCCCAGGTGGGGCAGCAGATCGGTGATGACGAACTTGGGCTCGCTGCCCTGGCCCAGGACCACCTTCACCACGGTGCCGTCCCGCAGGACCACCACGCCCCGCAGCTCCAGGGGGATGGCCACCCACTGATACTTGCGGATGCCGCCGTAATAGTGAGTCTTGCCATAGGCAAAGTCGCTGTCCTCATACAGGGGATGGGGCTTGAAGTCCAGACGGGGGGAGTCAATGTGGCAGGCCACGATCTGCGCGCCGTGGGACAGGTCCTGGCGGCCGATCTTGGCCAGCATCACGCTCTTGCCCCGGTTCACGCGGTACACCTTGTCGCCGGGCTTCAGGCTCATGCCCCGCTGATAGGGGACATAGCCCTGGGCCTGGGCCAGCTCCACGGTATAGGCGGCGCACTCCCGCTCGGTCTTGCCGTTGTCCAGGTACTGCTTATAGGTCTCGCAATAGGCCTCCATGGCCTCCAGGGCCGCCTGGTCCACCAGGTCATAGCCGTTTTTGGGGCTGGAGAAGAGCTTTTCGCGCTTGGCCTTCATTTCGTCTGTCATGGTTTTGATTCCTCCTCAAATATGTTCGATTTCCCGGAGTATTTTCCGGAAGAAAATCCGTGCCTGATCCCGGAACTGCGCCGGACCGGCGCAGGTGTTTTCCAGGATATGGGAGCAGTGCTCCCGGTAAAAGCCGTCGGACGGCTGGGCGGAGATCCGCAGCCGGGCATAGTCCCGGCTGATGCCGTCCCGGGCCATGATGCGGCGGACCCGATCCTCCGCTGGGGCCAGCACCGCCACGGTGCAGGCGCACAGCCGGTCCAGGCCGCTTTCCACCAGGTTGATGGCGTCCAGCCCCACCAGGGACTGTCCCGCCGCCCGGCGCATCAGCTCCGGCGGCAGGAATTCGTACACGATGGCGTTGAGCCGCTCCAGGGCGGCGGGGTCGGAAAACACGATGTTCCCCAGCTTCTGCCGGTCCAGGGTCCCGTCGGGGCCGAACACCGGGCCGAAGGCCCCTTCGATGGCCCCCCGCAGGGCGGGGTCTGTGCGGAGCATCTCGTGATACACGGCGTCGCAGTCCAGCACCGTGCCGCCCAGGTCCTCCAGGGCCGCCAGAGCGCTGGTTTTTCCCGCGCCGGTGCCGCCGGTGAGGCCGATGAGAATGGGCCGGTCGGCGTCCACCAGGTGGAAGCCTGCCGCCTTTTTCAGGCGGTTGGCCACCGCCAGACCCAGGCCCCCGTCATCGGGGCACTGGGCGAAAATTTCCGTGACGTCCGTGCCGTCGAAGGTGCGCAGGGCGTCGAAAACGTGCCGGGCCTGGGCGGATTTGTCCGCCGCCGGACCCAGACGATGGATGATGTGCCCGGCATACAGCGGGGCATACTCGTCGAAGCAGATGACCCCCGCCTGGTCCGACAGCAGGCCCAGGATGCGGCGGGCGCTGCGGTCCGGCGTGCCGGTAGCCACAGTGACCGGCGCGTGGGGGGCATAGTGCCGGTATTTCATCCCCGGGGCCCTGGGATGCTCTCCGGCGGCCAGCAGGCCGGTGACGGCCTTGTCCACGGATACCTCCCCCAGCACCTCCTCCAGGGCCTCCAGAGGCAGACCGCCGGGCCGCAGCAGCCGGGGCGGCGTCACCGTCAGGTCGATGATGGTGGACTCCACCCCCACGGTGCAGGGGCCGCCGTCCACGATGCCGTCGATTTTGCCGTCCATGTCCTCGATCATGTGGGCGGCGGTGGTGGGACTGGGACGGCCGGAGGTGTTGCCGCTGGGGGCGGCAATGGGCACCCCGGCGGCCCGGATGATGGCCAGGGTCACCGGGTGGTCCGGGCAGCGGACGCCCACCGTCTCCAGGCCGCCGGTGGTTTGCAGGGGAACGATATCCCGCCGGGGCAGGATCATGGTCAGGGGGCCAGGCCAGAACCGCTCCGCCAGGCGATAGGCCTCCGGCGGCACGTCCCGGCAGTATTGCTCCAGCCAGGAGGCGTCGGGCACATGAATGATCAGGGGATTGTCCTGGGGCCGTCCCTTGGCCAGGAAGATCCGGACCACGGCCTCCTCATTGAGGGCGTCGGCTCCCAGGCCGTATACGGTTTCCGTGGGAATGCCCAAAAGCCCCCCCCGGCGCAGAATGGCCGCGGCCTCCTGTATGGCGGCCGGGTCCGATTCCGGGTGAAAAACAATGGTGTTCAAGTGGATCCCTCTTTTGCCTTAAAAGCCCAGATCCTCGCCCACCAGAATGACCTTGATGCGGCCGGCAGGGCGACAGGCCCGGGTGATGACCATCTGGCAGCAGATGCAGTCGGGACTGGTGCAGTCGCCGCAGCTTCCGGTAACGGCGCAGGGAGTCTTGATGTCGAAGCGCTGGGCGTTGGCGGGAGCCGCCACCTGGCGGGCCCGGGCGATGGCGCTGTCCAGGTCGCCCATGACCTTGTTCATCCCGGCGATGACCAGGACGCTTTCCGGCCCAAAGCACAGGGCGGCCACCCGGTTGGCGTTGCCGTCGATGTTCACCAGCTGGCCGTCGGCGGAGATGGCGTTGCTGCTCATGATGAAGGTGCCGCAGGTCAGGGCCTGGCGCATCAGGGCCTGCTTTTCTTCGGGGGTCTTGCCGGTGTCCCGGTCGATGAGCTGATAGTCACCCTGGTGCAGGCGGTCCATCAGGCCGATCTGGGCGGCGGTGGCGGTGCCGCCCCAGGAAACGGTGCGGTCCTTGGGGATCAGGGTCAGGGCCAGCTCCAGGGCCTCCTGGGCGGTGGAGACATAGTGGGCCTCAAAATGGCGGCGGCGCAGGGCCTCGGCCACCTGGGGTCCGGCCTTGTCGTAGCGGGTCTTGATGGGAGCTTCCATGATTCATTCTCCTTTCTCGGTCCCCTCCTGAAGCCGCTGGGCCTGGTTGGCCAGGGTCAGCGCGTCAATGAGGGGGTCCAGGTCGCCGTTGATGATGGCGGCAATATTGAAATTTTTCGCATCACCGGTGAGCCGGTGATCGGTGACCCGGTTCTGTGGGAAATTATAGGTGCGGATTTTGCCGGACCGGTCGCCGGTGCCTACCTGGCTTTTCCGCTGGGCGGCAATGGCGGCGTTCTGCTTCTCCTGCTGGGCCTCGTAGAGCTTGGAGCGCAGGATTTTCATGGCCCGGTCCTTGTTTTTATACTGGCTGCGCTCGTCCTGGCACTCCACCACCGTGCCGGTGGGCAGGTGGGTGATGCGGATGGCAGACTCGGTCTTGTTGACGTGCTGCCCGCCTGCGCCGGAGGAGCGGAAGGTGTCGATCTGCAGGTCCTTGGGGTCGATGGTGAACTCCACCTCCTCCGCCTCAGGCATCACGGCCACGGTGGCGGCGGAGGTCTGGATGCGGCCGGAGGACTCGGTTTCCGGCACCCGCTGGACCCGGTGGGTCCCGGCCTCGAATTTCAGGCGGGACCAGGCCCCCTGTCCCTCGATGGTGGCGCTGGCCTCCTTGACGCCGCCCAGCTCCGTGGTGTTTACATACACCAGTTCCATGTTCCAGCCCCGGCGCTCGGCATACAGGGCGTACATCCGCAGCAGGTCCGCCGCAAACAGGGCCCCCTCCTCGCCGCCGATGCCGGCCCGGACCTCCAGGATGACGTTCCGGTCGTCGTTGGGGTCCCGGGGCAGCAGCAGGCGCTTGAGCTCCTCCGACAGGCGGTCCCGCTCCTGGCGTGCCCGGTGCAGCTCCTCCTGGGCCAGCTCCCGCATTTCCGGGTCCGACAGCAGCTCCTGGGCCCCGGCGCAGTCCGTCTCCGCCTGCTGCCAGGCCCGGAAGGCGGCCACGATGGGGGTCAGCTCCTTCTGCTCCCGGCTCAGGAGGGTCAGGAACTCCCGGTCGGCGTACACCGCCGGGTCCGACAGCTGCCGCTCCACCTGGTCCAGCCGCCGGGCGATGGCTTGTAATTTCTCCAGCATACGGACTCCTTACTGGGTGTCCAGATAGCGGCGCACCTCGCCCACCAGCTTGTCCCGCCAGAACTCGTATCCCACGGCTCCCGGCCGCAGGGATACCTCCAGCAGGCGGGGCCGGGCGGTGTACTGGTCCATCTGCTCATAAATCTCCTCATACTTCCGGGAGCTTTTCCGGGTCAGCACATAGGCCACCCTTTCCAGCTCCAGCCCCCGGCGCTTCAGCAGCGCCCGGACCGGGGAGGCGCAGCGGCCCGCCCACACGGGGGTGCCCAGAATCACCAGCCGGTATTCAGACAGGGGGCGCTCCGTTTCATAGGGGGCCAGCGGCAGGGTGGCCCGGCGCATGGCGTCCATGCCGGAACGGAGATAGCCCCGGGCGCCCTGGCGGTCCACGCCGTCGGTAAGCTCCACCAGCTCTGCGTCCAGGGCCTGGGCGATCTCCGTCATGGCCTGGCGCGTGGCGCCGGTGCGGGAGTAGTACATACACAAAATATCACGCATAATGGTCCTCCTGATTATTCCTCCAATTGCAGAGACAGCTCCTCCCAGCGGGCCATCTCTTGCTCCAGCTGAGCCTCCACATTCTGCTTTTCCCGATACAGCTCCTGGAGCTTTTCCGCGTTGCAGGCATTCTGTTCCATTTCGGCGTCCAGCTGGCGGCAGCGCTCCTCCAGCTTGGAGATGCCGGTTTCGCAGATGGTCAGCTGGCGGCGGGCGGCCTGCTTTTCCCGTCCGGCCCGAGGGGGCCGGGTGTCCTGCTTTTTCTTCTGGACCGGGGCGGGGGCGGGCTTTTTCTCCTCTGCCTTGACGGCCCGGTACTGGGCAAAGCCCATGGGATAGTCGTTGATGGTGCCATCCGCCAGCTCCCAGACCCGGGTGGCGAAGCGGTTGATGAAATACCGGTCATGGGACACGAACAGCAGGGTGCCGTCGAAGGCCTCCACCGCCTCCTCGATCCACTCCCGTGACGCGATGTCCAGATGGTTGGTGGGCTCGTCCAGGATCAGGAAGTTGATCTCCTCGTCCATGAGCATGCACAGCCGCAGGCGGCTGAGCTCGCCGCCGGAGAGGACCGACACGCTTTTGAACACGTCCTCCCCCTGGAACTGATAGGCCGCCAGGCGGTTGCGGGCGGTCTGGGGCGTCATGCCCTTCTTTTCATAGAGCATGGTGTCAAGCAAGGAGCGCTCCGGGTGCTCAAAGTGGATGATCTGAGGCAGATAGGCCGCCCGGATGGCGGGCCCCATGCGGATGATGCCGCTGTCCACGGGCTCGGCCCCGGTGATCATGTTCAGCAGGGTGGTTTTCCCTGCGCCGTTTTCTCCCAGAAAGGCGATGCGCTCGCCGCCCTCCACCCGCAGGTACACGTCGGAAAACAGGGTGCGGTCACCGAAGGACTTGGACACGCCCTTCAGCTGCAGTACTTCGTCGCCCCGGAACTCCCGGCTGGCGAAGCGGGCGTCCATCTTCTTGGCCCGGGTGGGCTTGGACACGGTGCGCATGCGCTCAATGCGCTTTTCCATGGAAAAGGCTCGCTTGTGCAGGGCGTCGTTGCCCATAAAGGCCCACAGGTGCATCTGCTCCACCGCCTTCTCCAGCTGTTGGATCTTGGCCTGCTCCTTCAGATACTGCTTCATGCGCTCCTGATAGCGGCGCTCCTTTTCAATGGCATAAAAGCTGTAGTTCCCGCTGTAAAACTCCGCCTCGCCGTCCAGAATTTCAATGATGCGGGTGACGGTGCGGTCCAGGAAATAGCGGTCGTGGGAGATGGTGACCACGGTGCCCCGGAAGGAGCGGATATAGTCCTCCAGCCACTCGGTGGCCTGCAGGTCCAGATGGTTGGTGGGCTCGTCCAGCAGGAGGATGTCCGTGTCCTCCAGGATCAGACGGCCCAGGTTCACCCGGGTTTTCTCCCCGCCGGACAGCTGGTCGAACAGTCTCCGCCGCATATCGCCGTCGATGGACAGGCCGTTGGAGACCTTGTTGACGGCGGTGTCGGTGTCATAGCCGCCCAGGCCCTCGAACCGGGCGGTGAGCTCGCCGTAGCGCCGCAGGGTCTGGGGATCGCTGTCCCCCTGCTCCATCTGCCGGGTCAGGCGGTCCATCTCCTCCTTCAGGGCGGTGGTGCGCTGAAAGGCGGAGCGCAGAACGTCCTCCACGGTGTATCCCGCGGGATACACCGGGATCTGGGAGATCAGGCCCACCCGGCGGCCCGGTGCAATGAGCACCTGGCCGGAGTCATAGTCCAGCTCCCCGGTGAGGATGTTGAACAGCGTGGATTTCCCCGCGCCGTTTTTGCCCAGCAGGCCCACCCGCTCACCGGTGTCGATCTGGAAGGACACACCGTCCAGTATTTTCTTTTCCAGGTCAAAGGACTTGACCAGGTCGGTTACGCTGATATCTATCATATGGTCGATTCGTTACATTTTTTCCAATTCAATGACAATTTTGCCGAATTCCATGGCGTGGGACGCCTTCACCAGCACGGCGGTGCCGGGGGTGAATTCCCGGCGCAGGGCCGGAAGGGCCTCCTCAATGGCGGCGAAATGCTGTGCCCGGGGACCGGCAGTCTGGGCGATGGCGGCGGCCTTGGGGCCGATGGCGATCACCGCGTCCAGCCCCAGCCGGGCAGTGGTGCGGCCCACCTGCAGGTGGGCGTCCCGGCTGATGGGGCCCAGCTCCCCCATGTCGCCCAGCACCGCCACCCGGCGGCGGCAGGCGGTGTCTGCCAGAATCTCCAGCGCCGCTTCCATGGCCTGGGGATTGGCGTTGTAGCAGTCGTCGATGATGAGCCGGTCCTCCGGCAGGCGGATGCGCCGCATACGGGAGCCGGTGGACACATACCCGGCCACGCCCTCGACGATCTCCTGCTCCGACAGGCCCAGATATTCGCCGATGGCCACGGCCATGGAGGTGGAGTAGATCATGTAGTCCCCGGGGGAGGGGATGGACAGCCGGTAGCTGCGGCGGGGGGTGGTGACGGTGCAGTCCAGGCCGTCGATGCCCCGGCGGACGATGTCCGTGACCCGGACATTGCAGTGTTCGCTCCTGCCGCAGCGGAGGGTCTCAAAGGGCAGGTCCAGGCCGTTGAGCAATGCATCGTCGCCGCACAGCACTGCCAGGCCGCCGGGGCGCAGGTGGTCGAAAATCTCGCACTTGGCCCGCAGGGTCCCCTGACGGGTGCCGCCCAGGTTTTCAATGTGGGCGTCGCCGACGTTGGTGATCACGGCGATGGTGGGCTGCACTAAGCTGCCCATATAGCGGATCTGGCCGAAGTGGTCCATGCCCGTTTCGATCACCGCCGCCTGATGGCAGGGCTCCAGCCGCAGCAGGGTCTGGGGCGTGCCGATGTGATTGTTGAGATTGGCCTGGGTTTTCAGGGTCCGGAAATGCCGGGACAGCACCGAGGCGATCATCTCCTTGGTGGTGGTCTTTCCGGCGGAGCCGGTGACCTGTACCACGGGGATGTCATACAGCCCCCGGTACCAGGCTGCCAGAGCGCCCAGAGCCAGGGTAGTGTCCTGCACCCGGATATAGAACCGGCCGGGCAGCAGGGTCTTCGGCACACGGTTGCACAGGCAGCCGGCAGCCCCGGAGGACAGGGCCGTGTCGATGTAGTCATGCCCGTCGAACCGGGCTCCTACCAAGGGGATGAACAGGTCGCCGGAGGCGATATGGCGGCTGTCGCTGGTGACGCCGGTGACGGTGTCGCCGCCGGTCTGAAGGAAGGTCCCGCCTACGGCACGGCAGATGTCCGCCGCCGGCAGGGGCCTCATGCCCGGCCTCCCTTGCGCAGGGCCAGGGACTCGTCCACAATGCGCTGGCACAGGTCGCCGTAGCTCAGGCCCACCTGGGCCGCCTCCTGGGGCACCAGGCTGGTGGGGGTCATGCCCGGGAGGGTGTTGATCTCCAGGCACCAGAAGCTCCCCTCCTCATCCAGGATGAAGTCCGCCCGGGAATAGACGCCCAGGTCCAGGGCCCGGTGCAGGCGCAGGGCCAGCTCGCCCACGGTGCGCCACTGCTCCTGGGTGATGGGGGCGGGGCAGATCTCCTGGGCACCGTCCTTCTGATACTTGCAGAAATAGTCGAAATAGGCCCCCCGGGGGATGATCTCCACGGCGGGGAGATAGGTGTCGCCCAGAACGGCCACCTGGATCTCCCGACCCTTGATCTTCTTCTCCACGATGACGTGGTTTCCGTAGGCCAGCATCCGCTCCAGGGTCTGGGCCAGCTCCTCCCGGGTGTCCGGCAGCTCCACGCCGATGGAGCTGCCGCCGTTGATGATCTTCACGGCGCAGGGCACCGGCAGCTCCCGGGCCAGACGGGGAATGTCCTCCCGGGTATAGCGCACGTCGTGCCAGGGGGCGGTGGGTACACCGGCGGCGTCCATGATGCGCTTGGTGACGGATTTGTCCATGGCCATGCCGCTGCCCAGATAGCCGCTGCCGGTATAGGGCACGCCCAGCAGGTCCAGGGTGGCCTGGATCCGTCCGTCCTCGCCGCAGGAGCCGTGGAGAGCCAGGAACACCAGGTCTGCCATGGCGCACACCGCCAGCACGTCCTTTCCCAGCATGGAAGGGCCCTGATCCCGGCGGCTGCGGCGCACGGCCTCCAGGTCCGGCTCGGTGGAGTGGACCCGGTTGTCGCCGCACAGGCCGTCCGGCGCGTCGAAGATATCCGCCAGGCTGCCGTTGTAATCCTCCAGCCCCAGGAACATATCCACCAGGATGGCCTGGTGGCCCCGCTCCCGCAGGGCGCGGCACACGCCGGTGCCGCTGGTCAGAGATACCTGCCGCTCGGTGCTGAGGCCGCCGGCCAACACTACGATTTTCATATACAATCCCTCATTTCTCACGGGGGTACACGCCCCCGGAATGCTATCATATCAATATAGCAGTATATCACACCAACCGGGCAAATACAACTGTTTCCTGCGCAAACAAAAGAGCTGCCGCGAGGCTGCGGCAGCTCTTTTGCAATCAGAAAACGTACAGCAGGATGCACACCAGGACAATGCACGATCCCAGGCAGGCCATCAGCAGGGCATAGGACAGGCTGCCCTCCATCCGGCGGATGGTGTCCAGGATGGTGCCCAGCCGGTCGGCGGCCTCCTGCTCCGTGCGCTGTCCGCCGTGGGTCATGGCGTGGAGCACGGCGCTGCGGGGGGATTTCCGGCGGCGGGGACGGGAGTCCCGCAGGAAGGTCCGCCGGGCCAGCAGCACCAGGAAGTCCAGCGCATCGCACACGGCCCGCAGCACCACGTTCAGCAGCCGGTACAGCCCCCGGATAGCCGGGCGGTATACCCGGTCCTCCAGGCTCAGCCAGCGGGGCCAGCGCTCCAGGTACACCACCTGGCCCTCCCGGCGGTCCATAAGCACCAGGCGGATGAACAGGAAGTACACCGCCATGCCGATGGTCAGGGAGATGGCCACGCCCTTGAGATTTTCCCAGGCCAGATAATGGACGGCGTGGCCGAAGGGGTGCCCGCCCACAAAGGGCAGGGCCAGGGCGGCCACCGGCTCCGCCAGCACATGGGGCAGCAGTCCCAGCACCGGCAGCGGCAGGGCCGCCAGGATCAGCGCCGCCGTGGTGGCGGGGGTGCCCCAGGTCCTGCCGGTGGAGGCGGCGGGCTTCTGCCAGAACAGCGCCGCGTAGATTTTCGTCAGATACGCCGCCGTCAGGCCGCCGGAGAACAGGAACAGCCATTCCACCGCCGTGACGCCCAGACTGCCGCTTTCGGCGGCCAGCTCCACCAGGGATTCGTGGACCAGGGTCTTGCTGATATACCCCAGGAAGCCCGGGATACCCGCCAGGGAGCAGGCCCCGCACAGAAACAGGATATGCAGCAGGGGCTTGCCCCGGCCGAAGCCCCGGATCTGGTTCAGGTCCAGGGCGTGGGTGTTGCAGTACACCACGCCGGCCAGCAGAAACAGGGTCAGCTTCACCAGGGAGTGGTTCATCATATACAGCACCGTGCCGTGGGCGGCCAGGGCGTTGTGCTGCCCCAGTAGGGACAGGGCCGCCGTGCCCACCAGGATAAAGCCGATTTGGGACAGGGAGGAGCAGGCCAGAATATACTTGAGGTTGTTGGAGAACACGGCGATGACCGCGCCCAGCACCATGGTCACCGCCCCCAGCGCCAGCAGCAGGACGCCCCACCGGTGCTCGCCGGGGAGAAGGTCCGCCGTGATGATCAGGGCACCGAAGATGCCCGCCTTGGTGAGGACGCCGGACAGCAGGGCGCTGGCCGGGGCCGGGGCCACCGGGTGGGCCTTGGGCAGCCAGATGTGCAGCGGGAACACGCCCGCCTTGGCCGCAAAGCCGAAGAAGATGCACAGCGCCGCCGCCCACAGCTGGGAGCGGTCCGTCACCCCGGCGCAGGGGCCGGGCAGGTCGGCGATGACCAGGGTGCCGGTAAGGCGGTACAGCAGGAACAGGCCCATCAGGGTCACAAGGCCGCCCAGCACCGCGATGGTCAGATAGGTCTTTCCCGCGTCCAGGGCGTCGGGGGACTCCTCCTGCACCACCCAGGCATAGGAGCTGAGGCTCATCAGTTCGAAGAACAGGAAGGTGGTGTACAGGTCCGCCGACAGGAACACGCCCATGGTGAAGCTCAGGCACAGCAGGAAGAAGAAGTGGTAGCGCCGCAGATGGTGGTGGCCCCGGAAATACTGGGGCGTCAGCAGGGCCGACACGAACCACATGAAGCTCACCACCAGCCCATAGATGCACCGGAAGCCGTCCAGGGTGAAGTGGATGCCGCACAGGGGGATATCCAGGGATTCGCCGGACCGGGTGCACACCGCCAGCACCATCACAAGAAGCGTCAGCCCCGTGACGGCGCAGGACCAGCGGCCCAGCCCGGATTCGCTTTCGCTGCGGGTCAGCAGCAGGGGAAGGGCCCCCGCCAGGGGCAGCAGGATCAGAAGAAGCAGCATCACAGGCCCACCGCCTTTCCGATCACGTCCAGCAGCCACTGGGGGAACAGGCCCATCAGCAGGCAGGCTGCCGCCAGGATGGCGGTGGGGACGGTCATCATCCAGCCCGCCTCATGGGCGGAGCCCTCCGGAATGGCCGGGGCCTCCGTCCGGGGGAACCAGGCCTTCAGCACCACCTGGAACATGTAGACCGCCGTCAGCAGGGCCGACACCAGCAGAGCTGCGAAGCCCACCAGCGGCAGCCAACCGCCGATATCCACCGCCGCCCGGGCGATGTACCACTTGCTGACAAAGCCGTTGAAGGGGGGGATGCCCGTCAGGGCGCAGGCCGCCGCCGTGAAGCAGGCGAAGGTCACCGGCATATACCGGCCCAGGCCCTCCAGCTGGGGCACGTACTCCCGGTGGGCGTAGTGCAGCACCGCACCGGCGGTGAAGAAGGCCATGATCTTCACCACCGAGTGGACGATCAGGTGCAGGAACGAGGCGGCCAGGGCCTGGGTGGTCATCAGGGCGGCGGCAAACAGAATGTACGACAGGTTCGACACCGTGGAATAGGCCAGCCGCAGCTTGAAATGCCGCTGCTTCAGGGACATACAGGAGCCGTATACGATGGTGATGATGGGCAGCAGCAGCGCCAGCTGCTGGGCCCAGGTACCGGCCAGCACCTCCGTGCCGAAGCTGTAATAGATCAGGCGGATGCAGGCGAAGGCGCCGGCCTTTACCACGGCCACCGCGTGGAGCAGGGCCGTGACGGGGGTGGGGGCCACCGCCGCCGAGGGGAGCCAGCCGTGCAGCGGCCAGATGGCGGCCTTGACCCCGAAGCCCACAAAGGACAGGGCAAACACCGCCAGCAGCATGGACAGATCTCCGTCATAGCCTGCCAGATGGCCGCCCAGGGTGAAGTCCACCGCATCGTGGATGGCCAGGAACACCAGGCCGATAAACGCCAGGGCCGCGCCGGAGATGGAGTAGACCAGGTACTTGATGCCCGCCTTTTTGGCGGCCTTGGTCATGGGCTGCATCACCAGCGGCAGGGTGGCCAGGGTCAGCAGCTCATAGAACAGGTACATGGTCATCATATTGGCGGAGAAGGCGATGCCCAGGGTCACGCCGAAGGAGGCGGTGAAGAAGGCCCAGAACATATGCAGATGCTTCTCGTGGCGCATGTAGTCAAAGCCATAGAGCATGGTGAAGGGCCAGAGGGTGGCAGACAACCCCGCAAACAGACGGGCGGCCCCGTCCATGCGGAAGGCGATGGTCAGCCGGTGGGAAAAGTGCAGCAGGGTGAAGGCACCGTCATCGCACAGGAGGATGGCCGCCCAGGCCAGGGCCGTGGTGCCCAGGATCAGGAGGCTGTATACCAGGCGGCGGCAGCTCTCGCTGCGGATGGGCAGGAAATAGGACAGCAGGCCCAGCACCAGCGGCAGGAACACCGGCAGAAGGAGAAGAATTCCATTCATATGGCGTACCTCCTTACAGAATGGACCCGGTGATGTGCTCCATCACGGGGACAGTGATGCCGGACAGCAGGCCCAGGATCAGGCTGGCTGCGGCGAACAGTGCCAGGGACAGCACCAGCAGCAGCGGCTCCCGGACCCGGCTCTGGGCCGGGAAATCCTGCCCCGGAAAGAAGGCGCGGCACAGCGGCGGAAACAGATAGGCTGCCGTCAAGAGCGCCGAGATCAGCAGCACCGCCGGAATGATATAGCACAGGGGGGCGGACATGCCGTCCAGGGCGCCCAGAGCCAGATACCATTTGCTGAAGAAGCCGCCGAAGGGCGGAATACCCACCAGGGACAGAGCCAGGGCGGCGAAGCAGCCCATGGTCACGGGGATCCGGCGGCCCAGACCCGGGAAGCCGTCGATGGTTTCCGTTTCCGTCAGGAAAATGATGGAGCCGGCGGACTGGAACACGCCGATCTTGGCCAGGGCGTGGGACAGCAGCTGCAAAAGGCCACCCAGCAGGCCCACCGGAGTCATGAGGAATACGCCCAGCAGCACGTAGGAAATCTGGGAAATGCTGGAGTAGGCCAGACGCTTTTTCAGGCCGTTTTCCGTGCAGCCCATAAACGAGCCCATGAAAATGGTCACCAGGGTCAGAACGATGCACACGGTCTGGACCCAGGTGCCCCGCAGAGCCTCTGCGCCTAAGGTGAAGTAAATGACCCGGATGGCAGCGATGGCCCCCACCTTGGCGATGATGCCGGAGAGCAGGGCATGGGCCGGGGCCGGGGCCACGGGATGGGCCGAGGGCAGCCAGTTGTGCAGGGGGTACAGACCCGCCTTGGCCCCGAAGCCCAGCAGCATCAGAAACGAAGCAGCCAGCAGGGTAGGAGAGAGCGTCTGGAAATAGCCGCCACGGACGAAGGTCAGGGAGGACTGCTGGGCCAGCAGCACCACGCCGAACAGGGCGATGAAGCCGCCGCAGACGGAGTAGTACAGGTATTTTACCGCGCCCAGCAGGGCCTTAGGACGCTGGGTGTGCAGCACCAGGGGGAACGACAGCAGGGTGGTTAGCTCATAAAACAGGTATAGAGTCACAAGGTCTGCCGCCAGGGCGGCGCCCAGCACCGCCGCCTCCGTCAGCATCAGGAACACATAGAAACGGGGATGGTGCCCCTCGTGGGTCATGTAGACGGCAGCGTAGGGGATGGTCAGCAGCCAGCACACGGCGGTCAGCAGACAGAAGAACCGGCCCAGGCCGTCCAGCCGCAGGGAAAACGTCAGGTCGGCGGTCATGTGCCACACCGGTGTGGCCGTGTCGCCCAGGGTGCAGGCAGCAATCAGCAGCGCGAGCAGCAGGGCCTGGCCCACGGATAGGATCACCGTGCGGACCCGGTCGTTCCGGATCAGGCTCAGGGCCGCCATAGCCAGCGGCAGCAGGAGGATCAGATATAACATATTTCTCCCCTCCCTTTCTCACTGACAGAACAGGTCCATGCCCTGGCGGAACAGATCCATGAGCCCATAGGACCGCAGGCCAACAGCGATGTTCAGGGCCGCAAACACCAGGCCCGGCACGGCGGCCCATTTCAGGCGGCGGTCCCGCTTTTCTCCGGCCTCCGGCACCCACAGAAGCAGCGTGGTATACAGGAAATACAGCACGTTCAGCAGGGTGGACAGGGCCAGCGCCAGCAGCACCGCCCAGGTCCGCCAGCCCATATGGAAGGCCGCGGCGGCAAAGTACAGCTTGGGGATGAAGCCCGCGAAGATGGGAATGCCCACCATGGACAGGGCTCCCACGGTGAATACGCAGCCGGCAGCGGGGTCCCGGTGGGCGGCGCCCCGGAGGCTGTTGAAGTCCTGATGCCCGCCGGAGACGGCCATCAGGTCCGCACCGGACAGAAACAGCATGGGCTTGGTCAGGGCATGGGACACGATCTGGAACAGCACCGCCCCCAGGGCGGCCTCCGTTCCCATGCCCAGGCCCATGTAGATATAGCCGATCTGGGCGGCGGAGGAGAAGGCGATCATGGTGGTCAGCCGCCGGGCGAAAATGGCGGAGACGGAGCCTGCGATCATGCCGCCGATGCCAAACAGCAGCAGCACCGTCTGGATGCCGGTGGCGGCGAACACGTCAATGCCGATGACCTGGTAGATGACCTTGATGAGAAACACGATATACCCCTTGGACACCACGCCGGACAGGATGCCAGAGGAGGCCGGGGTGGCCTGGCCGTAGGTATCCGGCATCCACAGGTGGAAGGGGAACAGGCCGCTTTTGATGGCCAGTCCCGCCGTTATCAGGCCCAGGGACATGGTCACGGAGAACCGGTGCCCGCCGGTGCTCCACAGTTCCGCAATGGCGGTGTGCAGCTGGGGGAACAGCAGGTGGCCGGTGACGGAATAGGTGAAGATGACGCCGATCAGGAACAGGCCGGAGCCCATCAGGGCGAAGATCATGTACCGGGCGGAGGCGATCAGGGCGCGCCCGCCCCGGCGCACCGACAGCAGGGCGCAGGAGGCGATGGTCAGCACCTCGATGAACACATAGCCGGTGAAAATGTCGTTGGTGTAGCACAGGGCCACCAGCGCCACATGGGCCAGGTCCACCATGACCCAATAGAGCTTCTGCTTGTCGGCTGGAACGTCCTGCAGGATGCGGCGCATACCGCCCAGCACGCTCAGCAGCATGCCCCCGGCAAACAGCATGGCCAGGAAGGACTCCAGAATACCCGCCGTCAGCTCGTTGCCCCAGGGGGCGGGGTAGTGGCCCATCATATAATAGTAGCGGACGTGGTGCACCGCGCAGTATACCAGCACAGAGCCCTGGAGCACCACGCTGGCAGACAGCAGGAAAATGCTCAGCCGCCGGGCCCAGCGGGCGTTGGCGGCAAAGGACACCACGGCGCACACCAGGGACAGAATGATGGAGAAGAAGGGGAAATTCTGCACAAAGCTCATTGCTCGCCGTCCTCCTTCTGCCGCTTTTTGTGGGACATCATCATATACAGCTTGTCCATGTCCAGGGTGCGGTAGGTCTGGTAAATGCGGACGGTCAGGGACAGCATCACAGCCGACACACTGACGGACACCACGATGCCCGTCAGCACCAGGCCCGCGGGGATGGGGTTGACGTAGTGCTCCATAGAGGTGACGCCGTCCACGATGATGGGAACGGTGCGGCCGGTGATATAGCCCCGGTCCGCCAGCAGCAGGAACACGCCGGAATCCATAATGTCCAGGCCGATGACCTTTTTCAGCAGGTTCCGGTCAAACAGCAGCATGCAGAAGCCGATGACGAACACCAGAATGGCCACCACCAGCTCATAGTTAGAAGCGAGGGCCTTCAGCATCACAGCTCCCCCCTTCTGAAATACATATAGAAGCTATACATGGTGCAGCACACCACGAAGCCCACGGCCACGTTCAGGGGCAGGATCAGTCCGGCGGACAGGATGCGCCCGGGGGTGCCGGAGGAGATGACAGAGTGCAGGTGATTGGCGCCGGTATAGAAGGAGTAGCTCTTGGCCAGGCAGTAAAAGCCCAGGGAGCACAGCACCACCGCCTGAAGCCGCCGGGGCCGCAGCACGGCGGAGGCCGCGCTGTCGCCCCACACCATGGCAAACAGCATCAGTCCGGCCGCCAGAATGGAGCCGCCGGAGAAGCCGCCGCCGGGAGACAGGTGGCCGTTGAGCAGGATGTAAATGCCGAACACCAGGATCACCGGGATCAGGAACTTACACATGGGGGCCACAATGGGGTCCGAGGCATAGTCCACCACATCGGGCTGCCGGAGCCAGCGCTTTTTGCCGGAACGGTTGAGCAGGATGGTCACGGCACACATGGCGGTGAACAGCACAAAGGACTCGCCCAGGGTATCGAAGGCACGGTAGTCCAGGATCATGCCCGCCACGGTGTTCACCGCGCCGGTCTCCTGGGTGCCCTGCTCCACATAGCGCCGGGCCACCTCGTTGACGGTGGGGGCGGTGTCGGAGCCGTAGGGGGGCAGGTCCGCTGCCGTCAGCAGCATGAGGGCCGACAGCACCACGCACAGAAGGCCTGCCAGCACGTTGTACAGCCGCAGGGACCGGTGGACTCCCTGCTCCGCCAGCGTCCGGTCCCGGCGGGGGGTCGGATGAGCGGAGACGTTTTCAGCCGGACACTCCGGAGGCTCCTTTTGCAGCTGCTCGGACAGGTCCAGGCCGCCGTGGAGCCAGAGCTGCACCAGGGAGGGCTCAGAGGGTGTCGTCATGGTGGTCCTCCTCTCTGCGGGCCTCATGCTCCGCGTCCTTGTCAATGAGGTTGATACGCCGCAAGGTCAGGAAAAACAGAATGCCCGTGATGCCCGCGCCCACGGCGGCCTCGGTGATGGCCAGGTCCGGGGATTCCAGCAGCAGCCACACCACGGACATGATAATGGAATAGGCCATATAGATGATAACAGCCCGCATGGGCTTTCGCACCAGCGCCGTGGCCACGGCGCAGATCACCAGCCCCGCCAGCAGGAGAATGCGGAAGGTCGTGCTCATGCTCTGTCCTCCTGTTCTCCGTCGGGCAGCTCCAGGTGCTGCTCCAGATTCTGGTTCACCCGGTACTCAAACTGGGCCAGCATATGGCCAGACAGGGGAGAGGTGCACCACTGGAGGATCACCATCAGCAGCAGCTTCCACAGCACCGGCCGCAGCCCCACCGCCAGCATCACCGCCAGCACCAGCAGGGAAAGACCCAGGGTGTCGGCTATGGAGGCGGCGTGGAGCCGGTTCAGGGTAAAGTCAAAGCGGAACAGGCCCACGATGGCGGTCAGCAGGGCGAAGCACCCGGCCAGCACGCACAGAGCCGCCAGGCCGAAGCGGATCCATTCACCGATCATGCGATTCGTCCTCCCTCTCGTCCTGCCGCTTGTGCTGGTACAGGTTGATGTAAATGCGGCACAGCAGCATCACCGCGATAAACGACAGCACCACATACACGATGGCCACGTCCACCAGGTAGTCCTCCCCCAGCAGATAGGCCAGGATGGCGATGATAATGGCCACCAGCGTGCCGGTAAGGTTGATGCCGATGATGCGGTCCACCGTCAGCCGGGCCCGGATGATATACACCATCACTGCCAGCAGGCCCAGACCCAGAAGCACCAGAGCGCCCCAGAACAGATCGTGATAGCACTGTTGGATCAGTTCCATTCCGGGCCCTCCATTTTCCGCAGGAGCCGGGTCAGACTCCAATCCGGGATGTCGGCGGCATGAGCCTTATTCAGGCACAGCACCAGGTAGTCCTCTCCTTCCTGGCGCACCGTCACAGTGCCGGGGGTCAGGGTGATGGAGTTGGACAGCAGCATCCGGGAGACGGGCTTTTCCAGGGGCGCGTGGACCCGGACGATGGCAGGGTGATAGTCCGGCTTCCGGGACCAGATCACCCGCATCACAGCCAGGTTGGCCCGGATGATCTCCCGCACAAGGATCGCACCGTAGACAACATAGCCGCCCAGGCGCTTCAGAAAACGCCGCTCCGTCTGAGGCCGGCAGCCCAGGGCAGCCACGCAGAACGCGTAGACCGCCCCGGTGATGACCACGCCGAACAGGCAGATCTCCAGCGTGACTTTTCCGTTCAGGATCAGCCACAGCAGGAACAAAAAGATACACATGACCATGGGGGTTCCTCATTCCTCTCTCACACACATAGCGTGAATGTTAAGATTTTTTCGCACACGGCGCAAAAAACTTCATACAAAAGTTATTTTACCATGTATGCAGAAATAAAGTCAATAAAAACCGGGAATTTGCCGGGAAAAGATGAAAAAGCCGTCAATTGGCGTGCATAATTTCCCAAACGTGTCCCGCGCCGCAGCGCCTGCCCGGTCAGATATTTCCAATCCGAAAAATGTAGCAATTGCAACAGACAAATACCGGATTCCGGCGTATACTGCCGGATGTACCATAAAATAAGGAGGAATCATTTCATGATTCGCAGGATCATTCACATAGACCAGGACAAGTGCAACGGCTGCGGGGCCTGCGCCAGGGCCTGCCACGAGGGCGCCATCGACATGGTGGACGGCAAGGCTAAGCTCATGCGGGAGCACTACTGCGACGGGCTGGGGGACTGCCTGCCGGCCTGTCCCACCGGGGCCATTACCTTTGAGGAGCGGGAGGCTCCCGCCTATGACGAGGCGGCGGTGAAGGCGGCTCAGGCCGCCAGGAACCGGCCCCATACCGGCTGCCCCGGCGCGGCCATCCGCCAGCTGGCCCACAAAAAGCCCGCCGCCCCGGCACCCGGCCGGGAGACGGAGAGCCAGCTGACCAACTGGCCGGTGCAGATCAAGCTGGTCCCCACCCGGGCCCCGTATTTCGAGGGGGCGGAGCTGCTGATCGCGGCGGACTGCACGGCCTTCACCTATGCCGACTTCCACAGCCGGTTCCTGGCGGGCCGGGTATGCCTCATCGGCTGCCCCAAGCTGGACGGCGTGGACTACACCGAGAAGCTGGCGGAGATCCTCCGCAGCAACAACATCCGCTCCGTGACGGTGCTGCGGATGGAGGTGCCCTGCTGCGGCGGGCTGGAGATGGCCGCCCGGCGGGCCCTGGAGCAGTGCGGCCGGGACCTGCCCTGGCAGGTGTGCACCGTCCACATCGATGGTACGGTGACGAAAAACTGAAAAGCCGCAACAAGTGCGTCCCGGACATCCGGGGCGCACTTTGCACGTCAGGCCCCGCTCCGGCATAGACTGCCCTGTGAGGAGGTATATGCATGGACCATGAACTTTTGCTGGCCCGCTCCATCACACAGGCCCAGCACATGGTGCGCTCCCTTGGCGGCTGCGGCATCCGGAGCGCGCTGATGCGCGCCCCTGTGGGACTGACGGACCGGGGCTGCGCCTATGGGGTGCGGCTGCGGCCCGGGACGCTGGAGCAGGCGCTGTCTTGTCTGAAATCGGCGGGGATTACGCCCCTGGCCGTTTATCATCATACGCAGGAGGGGTATCGGGAGGCGGCGCAATGATCTATTTCGACGCCGGGGCCACCACCCTGGAAAAACCCGCCGCCGTGGGCCGGGCCATGGCCCGGGCGGCACACACCATGAGTTCCCCGGGCCGGGGGAGCTATCCGGCCTCCCACCTGGCCGAGGAGACGGCCTATCTGTGCCGCCAGGAGGCGGCGGAGCTGCTGGGGGTCCCCCAGCCGGAAAACGTCGTCATCACCGGAAGCGCCACCCATGGCCTGAACCTGGCCATCCGGTCTTTGCTGGGTCCCGGGGACCGGGTGGTGATCTCCGGATATGAGCACAACGCCGTCACCCGGCCCCTGCACGCCATCCCGGGGCTTTCCGTGACGGTGATCGACACGCCGCCCTTCCGGCCGGACCTGGCGGCGGAGGAATTTTGCCGGGCCATCCGGCAGAAGCGGCCCCGGGCCGTGATCTGCACCCACGTTTCCAACGTGTTTGGGGCGGTGCTGCCGGTGAAGGACATCGCCCGATGCTGCCGGGAGACGGATACGCCTCTGATCGTGGACGCCTCCCAGTCGGCGGGGGTGCTGCCGGTGGACCTGGCCGGGTGGGGGGCGGCCTTTGTGGCCATGCCCGGTCACAAGGGTCTGTACGGCCCCCAGGGCACGGGACTGCTGCTGTGCGGGGCGGAGGGGAAGCCCCTGCTCTACGGCGGCACCGGCAGTATGTCCCGCCTGCAGGATATGCCCCCGGACCTGCCGGACCGGCTGGAGCCCGGGACCCACAATATGCCGGGTATCGCGGGACTGCTGGAGGGCATCCGGTTCGTCCGGCGGCAGGGGGTGGAGAGCATCGCCGCCCGGGAGCGGCAGGTGGCCCTGCGGGCCGCCCGGGGCCTGGAGAGTCTGCCGGGGGTGCGGGTATTCTGGGATCGGGAGCTTCGGCATCAGACCGGCGTGGTGTCCTTCGTGACGGAGGGCCGGGACTGCGAGGCGGTGGGGGAGGCCCTGGCCCGGCGGGGCATCGCCCTGCGGGCGGGGCTTCACTGCGCGCCCCTGGCCCATCGCACGGCGGGGACCCTGGACACCGGCACCCTGCGGCTCAGCGCGTCCTTTTTCAATACGCCGGACCAGGCGGACCGCCTGGTGTGGGCCGTGTCCCGGGTGCTTCGTGAAAATGTAGAGCTTTGACAGACGTTTTTGTTGCATTTTCCCAATAAATTTTATATAATGTAAAATACGTATTGGTATGTGCAAGGAAGGGACGCCTGAAATGGAAGCAATTGTATCTGTATTGGAGCGGGCCGGGCGGTATCTGTCGCTGATCCGGCCCATGGACGTGCTGGACGTGGCCATTATCGCCTATCTGGTGTATAAGATCCTCTGTCTGGTGCGCAGCACCCGAGCGGAGAATATCCTCAAGGGCGTGGCGATCTTTCTGGTGGCCCTGTGGCTGTCGTCCCCGGCGGCCCTGAATCTGCGGGGCGTGAACTATATCCTCAGCCACATGGTGGAGTGGGGCGTTCTGGCCCTGATCATCCTGTTCCAGCCGGAGATCCGCCAGCTGCTGGAGAAGGTGGGCAGCCGGAACATCCGCCTGCTGCGCATTTTCCAGCCGGAGCAGCAGTCCTCCGAGCTGGAGCGGGCCATCGACCAGACCGTGGCGGCCTGCACCGACATGGCCAAGACCCGCACGGGAGTGCTGATCGTGTTCGAGCGGAAGCTGCTGCTGGACGAGATCGTCCGCAGCGGCACCACCCTGGACGCGGCGGTGTCCAGCGAGCTGCTGAAGAACATCTTCTTCGTGAAGGCCCCCATGCACGACGGCGCCGTCATCATCCGGCAGGGCCGGATCCTGGGCGCCGGGTGCATGCTGCCGCTGTCCAAGAATGTGAATCTCAGCCGGGACCTGGGTATGCGCCACCGGGCGGGCATCGGCATGAGCGAAAACTCCGACGCGGTGGTGGTCATCGTGTCGGAGGAGACGGGCTCCATCTCCGTGGCCATCGGCGGTATGCTGAAGCGGCACCTGATGCCGGAGACGCTCCGGCAGCTGCTGCGCAACGAGCTGATGCCCCAGCCGGAGGAGGAGCCGGACAAGCCCCGCCTGTCCCTGCGGGAGCTGCTGCACGCCCATAGAAAGGGGGAGCAGAATGGAAACCAAGACTAACACCAACCAGAATCCCGACAAGAGCCGCAAGGTCATCCGCATTGTCATCTCCATCCTGGTGGCCATCGCCCTGTGGGTCTATGTGGACCGGGGGCTTTCCGTGGAGGTGACCATGAAGGTCAACAACGTCCCCGTGGAGTTTTCCGGCGAGGACACCAGCCTGGCCGAAAAGAACCTGATGCTGCTGTCGGGCTATGACACCACCATCGACCTGGTGCTCAAGGGTCCCCGCAGCGAGCTGTTCAAGCTGGACAAGAGCAAGGTCCGCATTGTGGCGGACACCAGCACCATTCAGGAGACCGGGCAGCAGACCCTGTCGTACCAGGTGTACTTCCAGGACGACATCCAGCGCAGCAAAATTTCCGTGGATCACGCCAGCGCCTACAGCGTCACCGTTACCGTGGGCGAGATGGACAGCAAGACCGTGCCCATCCGCTGCGACATCGTGGGCAGCACCGCCAAGGGCTTCACCGCCGGGGAGCTGACTCTGGATCCGGCGGAGCTGAACCTGCGGGGCCAGCGGGACGATCTGCTGAACATCGCCTATGCCAAGGTGACCCTGGACATTTCCGGCGCCGACCGCACCGTGGTCCAGGCCCTGGAGTGGGAGCTGTATGACTATAACGACATCAAGATCGACAACCCCGCCGTCCGCTCCAAGGTGAAGACCGTGCAGGCTACCCTGCCGGTAAAGACCTCCAAGGAGGTGGATCTGGTGGTCAACTTCGTCCCCGCCGCCGGGTCCACTCTGGACACGATGCAGTATACCGTGTCCCCGGACAAGGTGACCCTGGTGGGCGAGAAGGACGTGCTGGACACCATCGACGCCATTGTGCTGGACACCCTGTACCTGCAGGACCTCCAGCCCTCCCAGAGCCTGACCTACAGCGTCACCGCCCCGGAGGGCACCACCCTGGCGGAGAACGTGGGCCCGGTCACCGTGACCATCGTGGTCGCAGGCGTCACGGAGCGCAATGTCACCGTGACGGCCTTCAACTGCGAAAACGTGCCGGAGGGCTTTTCTGCCGTGCCGGTAACCGAGAGCCTGAACATCCTCCTGCGAGGCCTGGAGAGCGAGATGGCCCAGATCACCGCAGAGGACCTGCGCATTACCGTGGACCTCAGCGGTATCACGGAGCCGGGGGTCCACACGGTGCCGGTGACGGTGCAGGTGGCCAACTACGCCAACGTGGGCGTCAAGGGCTCGTATCAGATCGTGGTGGACGTGGAGCGTCTGCCGTAACAGAGATTTTTCCCCAAGCGAAAGGACTGAGCAAAATGACACAAGTGGCAACTGTTGAAAAAATCCTTCGGGACGGATATGTGCAGATCTCCGTGCCCCGCAAGTCCGCCTGCGGACACGACTGCGAGGAGTGCGCCGGATGCGGCATGACCGGGGCCTCCGTCTATGCCGAGGCCCGGGACCCCGTGGGGGTCCGCCCCGGAGACAAGGTGGTGGTGGAAAGCTCCACCCGGGCCATCCTGGCGGTGACCTGGCTGGTATATATGCTGCCGGTGGTGTTTTTCCTGCTGGGCTACTTCCTGTCGGCGGGGCTGACGGAGGGCTGGCGCTATGCCGTGGCCATTGCGGCGGCGGCGGTGTCGTTTATCCCCATCAAGCTGTATGACGGCTATGCCCGGAAGCGGGACACCCTGACCTATACCATCGTCCGGGAGTTCTGATGTTCGGTTATGTGCGGCCGTCGGACGGCCACCTGACGGCGGAGGACAAGCAGCGGTTCCAGGCGGCCTACTGCGGCCTGTGCCGCAGTCTGGGCCGGAGATACGGCCTGGCGGCCCGGATGATCCTGAACTATGACCTGGCCTTTCTGGCCATGCTGCTGTCCCGGGAGCCGGAGTGCCCCACGGCGCACTGCCGGTGCCCGGCCCACCCCATCCGGGGCTGCGACGCCCTGGAGCGGCAGGACGCCTTCGACGCGGCGGCGGATCTGAGCGTGATCCTCACCTGGTGGCAGCTGACCGACGGCGTGGCGGACCACGGCTTTTTCCGGAGCCTGCCGTACCGCGCGGCGCTGTTGGCCCTGGGCCGGGCGTATCGGAAGGCCCGGGCCAGGCGGCCCGGCTTCGATGAGCGGACCCGGGCCCACCTGGAGGAGCTGGCCCGGCTGGAAGGGGAGAGGTGTCCCTCCATGGACCGGGCGGCGGACGCCTTTGCGGCGCTGCTGGCCGGGGCATCAGAGGAGGAGCCGGACCCGGTGCGCCGCCGGGTGCTGGAGCAGCTGCTGTACCACCTGGGCCGCTGGATCTATCTGGTGGACGCGGCGGACGACCTGAAAAAGGACGTGAAGTCCGGCAGCTATAACCCGCTGGTGTACCGATTTCACGCCGAAGGCGGCACGCTGACGGCGGAGGACCGGGCGGCCCTGGCCGCCACCCTGGACAGCTCCATCCGGGCCATGGCCGCCGCCTTTGAGCTGGCGGATTTCGGCCCCTGGCGGGCCATTATCGAGAGTGTTGTGTACGAGGGCCTGTACGCGGTGGGCGCGGCGGTGCTGAACGGCACTTTCCGCAAAGGACGCAGAAGAAAACAACGAAAGGCAGGCGCCTGATATGCGCGATCCCTATCAGGTGCTGGGCATCCCCAGCACCGCCACAGACGAAGAAGTGAAGAAAGCCTACCGGAACCTGGCCCGGAAATACCACCCCGACAACTACCACGACAATCCCTTAGAGGACCTGGCCCAGGAGCGGATGAAGGAGATCAACGAGGCCTACGAGACCATCCGCAATCAGCGCAAGGCCGCCCAGTCCGGCGGCCAGAGCGGCTGCGGCTCCGGTTACAATCCCGGCTACGGCGCGGGGTACAATACCGGCTACAACACCGGCTACAGCGGCGCCTACGGCGCTGCGTGGCAGCGGATCCGGCTGGCTATCTCCCAGGGAAACCTGAACCTGGCGGAGGAGCTGCTCAACGCCCAGACGGATCACAACGGGGAGTGGAACTTCCTGAAGGGGGCCGTGTGCTATAAGCGGGGCTGGATGGACGAGGCCCGGCGCTATTACGAGACGGCGGTGCAGATGGACCCGGGCAACGCGGAATATCAGCGGGCCCTGGATATGCTCAACGGAAACGGCGCGGCGTACCGCCCCAACGGATACGGGCATGTGTCCACCGGCAGCTGCGCCGGGGACAACTGCACCAGCCTCTGCGCCGCCTGCGCCTGCATGAACTGCCTGTTTGGCGGCGGCGGATACTATTTCTGCTGCTGAGGGACGATAGATAGGAGGAGTTTACATTGGTCAAAAGCATGACCGGCTACGGCCGGGCCAGAGAGACCCTGCACCAGCGGGACATCACCGTGGAGGTGCGCTCTGTCAACAACCGCTTTCTGGACTGCACGGTGAAAATGCCCCGTGCTTACGTATTTGCCGAGGACGCCGTGCCGGTCAGGGCGGAGGTGGGGCAGATCAGCACGTACTGCGAGGCCACATAGCCGCTGATGCCGTTGTAGGTAACGGCGAACCAGCCGCCGGACTCAATGCCGGTGACGGCAATGACCGTGCCCTGAGATACGGTGCCCAGAGAGGTGCTGCCGCTTTTGGCGGCGGTACGGATGTTCAGCACGTCCGCGGTGACACGTCCGGCGCCGTTAAGGCCGGAGGCGGTGTCGTAGCGGGTGACATACTGGGCAGCCACATAGCCGCGCTTGCCGTCGAAGGAGATACGGTACCAGTCACCCTCCTGGGCGGTGAGCTCGATAACGGCGCCCTTGTCCAGGGTCTTGAGGATGTCATAGCCGGTGCCTGCGCCGCTGCGCATACGGACGCCGGTGCCGGAGATCACGCCCAGTGCCTGAACGGCGGTGGAGACGGGGGCCTCGTCGGCCTCGGGCGTCTCCTGGGGCGGTTCTTCCTCGGCGGCCTGTGCGGCAGCAGCCTTGGCGGCGTCCTCGTTGTTGAGCAGGGCATCCTCGGCGGTCTCGCCGCCGGGATGGGCCGTCAGCGCCGCTGCGCCCAGCAGGCCGGAGAACAGTGCTGTCTCGGGAGAGGGCTCAGTGGTGTCGGTGGGCAGGGCGGAGACGGAGGCAACGGTCAGGGGCACGGCGGGGGCGGCGTCGGTCATGCTGGCGGCGGCACCGCCGAAGTTGACCACCGCGTCACCGCCGATGACCAACAGCGTGGCCAGAGCCACTGCCAGTGCGGAAAAAATACGCTTCATGGCTTACAGCTTGCCGGCGAGGGCACGCTCCAGCCAGATGCAGCCCACATCCATGGCGGCATAGAGGCTGTCCTTCTCGGATTTCTTGACCACGCGGTCCCGGGACTTGAGGTCCGGGTCGGTCAGCTGAAGCTGGACGGATACACGCTTGGCCACGTCCATGTCCTGCTCCTTGACGGTGTCGAGAATTTGCAGCAGGACGATGTATTTGTCCGCCATGCTGCCGTAGTAGATGAAATTGTCCACCCGGCTCAGGGGGTGGTTCTTATAGACAAGCCCTTCGGGCTTTTTGTTTTCAGCCATGATGATACCTCCGAAAATTTTTGTAACCAAATTGTAACACATTTGGACGGGGCTGTCAACGCAGGCGCGGCAGGAAAAATATGGGACTTTGTGCCGCAAAGGAAAAAGGGGCTGCCGCGCTTCTGCACGGCAGCCCCTTACAGCGGTACGCTTACAGCTCCAGATAGCTCTTCACCAGGACCTGCAGCAGCTCGTCCCGGTCCAGCTTGCGGATCAGGGTGCGGGCTCCCATGTGATTGGTAATGTAGGTGGGGTCCTCAGAGAGAATGTAGCCAACGATCTGATTGATGGGGTTATACCCCTTTTCCTCCAGTGCCTGATAGACTGTGGTCAGAATGTTATAAATCTCCACATCCTTATCGTCCACAATACTGAATTTGCGGGTATAGTCATCCATACGGACACCACCTTTCCTTCGAAACTGTAATCAGTATACTCGGTTTTCGGGGGGAAGTAAAGGGAAAAAAGGAAATGTAACAGAATGGTAATAAAATCAAGGCGGCGAGAAACCTCACCGCCTTGATTGCAGGGAACTGTTCGATTTACCGTAGGACCGCGCCGCATTCCTGCTCCAGAGCGGTCAGGATGCTCTTCACGTCAGCGTCCGCCTCTTCGGCGGTGAGGCTCCGGTCATCGGCCCGGAGGGTTAGGTTGAAGGCCACACTCTTCTTGCCGGGGGCAATGCCCGTGCCGGTGTAGATGTCAAACAGGGCCGCGTCCTTCAAAAGGCCCTTAGCGCCCTTGCGGATGGCATCCTCCAGC